>Ga0123355_10009775_pt1 | contig 14628 bp, 7 predicted proteins | sample TergutEmb28metaG_3_FD_89872 | JGI IMG/M metagenome (GOLD analysis project Ga0123355, IMG submission 89872) | Embiratermes neotenicus P1 segment gut microbial communities from Petit-Saut dam, French Guiana - Emb289 P1 | ecosystem: Host-associated > Arthropoda: Insects > Digestive system > Gut ...
CGCCATTGAAACCATCACCGCTGACATGCTACAGACAGTTTGGAACGAACTCGATTATCGTGTTGATGTTTGTAGAATCACAAAGGGTGCACATATAGAGCACCTGTAAGGTATGTAACAAAACCTTGGAGTGTTGTTCTGTTAAATAAAAACAAACATATACTCTTATCTCAAGTGTATTGTGAATGACAAGTTGTTAAAACCCCGACAATCATTTCGAATAACCATGTATAAAGTGTTGGTTCTTATTAAATAATCATATCACAATGCACGTTTCAAAAAATATAAAGTTCTCCAGTAAGCTTTATGTCACAGAAATAAGTAAGAATGTTTCACAAGTCTTTGTAAATGGATAATTGCAAACGCTTATTTAGCGCTAGGATTATAAATGTTACATCTATCTGAGGTGAGTTCCGAGTGGGTAATACAAGGATAAAAATTTGATTATTACCGGTTCAGTATAGTATTTAATCATGGGCTTCAGTACTGGAGGTGTTAAATCTTCCACTGTTGTTACCACAGTGTCAGTCGACCTGCATTCCGGTATTTACGTAAGGGCTTGAATAACCTGCCAGTATAAAATAAATTGATGGTGCCTTCCATTTGTTGTCCGTGCAGACGGACGACATGTGTATGTGTCTATATAGTATTTGCTTATGTAAGTGCTATGTCAAGAGTGGGCTCTACATAAGTGTGTTTGTGTGTGTATAAGGGAAGGGTTCGCGTCAACGTGAAAAATGTTCCAAGCAGACAAACAAATGAAGTTAGACTACAGCACCAAGACTGTAGAACAATTAATAACACATCCTATAATTAACGAACTTACGTCACAGGAAGTGCTGACGGTTACTGACGTTTTGGTACTGACGTCACAACTGAAATCTAAGATTCGCGCCCTTCAGTGGAATATTTGTGAATGAGCTATAGAATTTGGTTCCTCTGCTATTTCGTCCTACCCATTCCTTCATATGTATGAATGAGTAAAACTTATTTTCTAAAAATATGTTCTGAAAACATTCCATGTATCTGATAACACAAGACATGTAAAGGTGGAAGAAATATGGTTACATTGAAGGAATTAATTAATTTTAATACATAACATTCAAATCCTTCCCTTTTACATGTAAGTGGGCGCAGAAGTGCGTGGAACAAAACAGGATTGGTACTTTCATAGAGATTTAATAATATAACAGATTTTGATAACTGATACAAACAAATCGCAAAATTTCTTTAAATCGATTTTGAAATAGAGTATTAAAAATGCCTAGTATTATTAAATTTTAACAAACGTTTCTTACGAAACAACTATAATCATTCTGTTACTTAAATTCTTGTGTTTGTTCCCGCCATATTACCTAATGTAAAGCAGGAATATTCTGAACACTGAAATTTTGCTGTCTCCTTTTCTAACCTACACGATAGCATTCCCTTTAACAAAGTCTTTCAGTGCGGCCTTTTTTAAATGCATTTATTATTTACGTTCTACTCCATAGTTGGATAAGATAATTATCAACGAGTTCTTGTAATGAACCCGCCTTGCATATAAAGAACTAAATCATCAGTTACAAAGAATGTGTGTTCACGTGTACTGTACACAGTAAGATTGCCTTAATGTATAAGTTTATCTGTGTCGGTCTCAGTGACCGCGCGGTCTAGGTCTGCGGCCGCTTGCCTGCTGAGATTGTGGGTTCGAATCCCGCCGAGGGCATGAATATCTGTCTCTTGTGATTGTTGTGTGTTGTCAGGTAGAGGTCTCTGCGACGAGCTGATCATTCATCCAGAGAAGTCCTACCGACTTTGGTGCGTTGTTGTGTGTGATCTAGAGACCTCGTGAATGTGGAGGCCCTGACCCAATGGGGGGAATGTTGCGCCAAAAAATAATATGTTTATCTGTAACTTATATGGATGGCGGGCACTTGTGAATACGATGATGAACTTTCGGGTTCCATAAAGTGCGGGGAATGTCTTGACTAGCTGCAGAACCAGTTAGCTACTCAAGAAGGACTCTGCTCCATGGAGTAAGTAAGTAATTTTTATGGATGCAAAACTTACCAAAATGGTAAAGTTACAATAGTTCCTACACACCCCAAAGAGGAATACAGAGAGAATATTTGCGACGGCTTCAATCATTCGGTTTTTAAGGTACCGAATGATGGAATGGCAGTGGATTATAAGTCGGAAAAATGAAGAGAAGAACTATTGCGACCTAATATAAGATAGTCATCCCGAAATTTGCCAGAAAGGGTAGAGAGAAACTACGAAAAAATTGTCAGTATGGTCAGTGTTCTGTGCGAGATTCGAAAGGGGCACATTCCGATCACAAACTTTACAGCTTGCACCAAACTGTTCTGTGTTGTTACTGAGTCAGTCTGCCGTCAGCGCAGGGGATTAGTCATTGGCTACCTTGTTCTGACGCAACTACGTTCTATAGTCTAATTGATTTCTCATTTCCATCGATTCAGTGGACCCTCTCACCCCCGTCTAAGCTGGATATAATGATGAATCCCTTTCTAGAGAGAGGGGCGGAGGAGGGGTCCTGTTCATGTTGAACTTACAGCATCGAATGTGTAAGGGATGGAAGGACTATTAGACAAGAAAGCTATGTGTCTTGCAGGCACTCGACCTATCTGGCTTTCCACATCACCGCTTTACCGTCTTCCTATGTACCAGGGGTGTACATGCATCAGCTACTCTCAATCGGTTTTTGTATACCTCCATCCCTAAATTAAATTTTATATAAGGTGCCGGAGAAGGATGGACAAGATCAGTTGGAATGATCGTGTGAAACATTAAGAACTACCGATCATTACATGCAGGCAAGGAGAATAGGAACATCCTACATACAATAAAACGAGGGAAAGCTAACTGGATTAGTCATATCTTGCGTAGAACATGTCTCTAAACACGTCATCGAAGGAAAGATAATAAAGGAGAGAGGATGAGAAAGAAGACGTAAGCAGCTAATGGATGACTTTAAGGAAAAAGCAAAAATTGGAACTTGGAAGGGAAGAACTAGATCGCACTCTGTAGAGAACTCGTTTTGGAAAGGGCTATGGGCCTGCCGTTAGATAGACCACGAAATGAGTTACTAAATTATTAGTGTTCTAGTATTACTTTTAATCAAAGAAGTGAACTCAACTTGTAACATAAATAGAAAATTCGAAATTCGTAAAGAAGAGCTGCAGACCGCTTGTAGGGAACTTGAGAAGAGAGCACATAGAAATAAAATATTAAAATTAATCCAAAATATTCAGGGTGTGGTGCGGTGGCCTGGCTGAATGCAGCAGAACACAGGACCCTCCGGCGGTCTGTTACGAGCACCACAAACAACATTCAGGAACCATAACACATGGGAAAATGACTGATTAGCTAAGCTCCAAACAGTGTATCTTTCCGTGGAATATCCCGTTGTAATACACACACTAATCAGTGACGTAAGGACAATCGCCACTACGTCTGATGACATCCTGTTGTATAATTTATTGCGACCAGTCATTAAAATGTATCCTTTATTTGCAGTTGAGAAATCCACTTTTACGACATAAGAAGGTTAATAAACTGACTTTAGATACAAATAAGAGATACACCACGCTTGTACTAAAAGATATTAATGGAATAATCCCATTTTTACGATCTGAAAGAGTAGCATCAACCGAGCTAAAAAGGGTTCTAAAGGAACAATTTAATGTCTAACTTAAGTAGGATCCCAAATGTAGAATTTTAATTTCGGGACGCAGTTCTTTATTCCTTTTTTAAATCTCTCTATAGCCACATAGTGTTTACTATAATGCAATAATGTGGGCCGGTAGCTCAGTCGGTATAGCGCCTGACTACGGGCTGGAAGATCCGGGATCGAATCCCGGTGGGGATGAGATTTTCCGCAAGTTCAGACCGGCCCTGGGGCCCGCCCAGCCTCCTGTAAAATGGATACCGGGTCTTTCTCGGGGGTAAAGTGCGACCGGAGCGTGCTGCTGACCACTCACTCCCTTCTAGTGCCGTGGTCATGGAAGAGTAGAGATATACCTCTACCCACCCTCTGGGCCACACCGGGCCTGTAAAGGGATCACTTTACCTTTTATAATGTAATAATACGAAACAAGTATATTATAATACTCGCAACTGTTAAGCCACCTTTCGCTTTCGTTGTTGACTTCTTTTTAAAGGCGCCGAAACATGTCGCCAAAAATCATAAAGGAAGACGCCATCACACGTGGTTGTGACTGACAGCGGAAGTGTTTCTATTTCAGAATATATATTTTTAATTGCAATATTACAAGCAATTTACATATAAATGTGACACAACTTCACTCCAGCTAGTGTATATTTAACGCCTATCACTGTCTTCAGAACTCTCTCATAATGCCCTATTAATTTTCACACACACAGCTCAGTGCTGCGTATTGTAATTGATAAAGCACTTAAAATAATTTGTATGAACACAAAGTGTGTTTCATATACTTGTGTGTTCATTTTAATAGGAGTAAGTAACGCCGATTCCAGTGGCCCGATCGCTTGCTGGGATTGCAGGTTCGAATCCCGCCGGCTGCATGATGTCTGTGTCTTGTGACTGCTGTGTGCTGTCAAGCAGCAGTCCTTGCGTCAGGCAGATCTCTCGTCCAGCGGAGTTCTACCGAGTGTGGTGTGTCTGAGTACGATCGTGAAGCCTCGATAATGAGGTGGTCCTGGCCCACTAGGGGCTGTTGCATCATAAAAAAAAGTTACACTACATGGGCCTTACATTTATCCAATCACGTGTTGGCATCGGCTAACTTCCTATCAGCTCTCTTTAAAATTGTATCTGTTTAGTCTTTACTATAGAAATGGGAACTTTGAGAGTTGTTTGACCGTGCATTTTCCTCATGAAATAAAGTGAAATGCCAACTCGATAAGCTATGTAATTTTATTGATGTATTTTTAGCTCGACACCACCACCCATCCGAAAACTCGGTGCAGAAAACCATATGCTGCAACTCAACATCTAATGTTCCTGATGATGGACGTATATACCTGAAACATATCGAGCTAAGAATACATCAATAAAATTACGTAGTTGCATCAAGTTGGCATTTCACTTTACTTCATAGAAATGGGAAAATTCGACTATTCCAGCGGATGTGTGTATAAACGGGTGGTATCTTGACGAAGGATTTTTTGCTCTGTAAAGCGAAGAGCTGCTGAGATAAAGCAGCCACAAATCACAGCAATGCAGGCAGCACACAAAATTCTGAATTACGTGTTCTACAAAACGGTAAAAGAGCAACACACAAGGTTTACAAATATCGGTGTAACCCGAGTGCCCAAGTAGAAACAGAAAATTAGTTATCGTCCATCCGATCGATAAACTACGGATGACGAATGGACTAGGTGTGTGGTGCATTCTGAGTAAATTATACTCAGAGGACACCAAAATGAAAACGGGCGAAAAGTGGATTAAGTGCTGTTTGCGTCCGCCCAACCTTTATGAAACGTGTCAGAGCTGTAGGACATGACAAAGTTACAACCATGAACATGTAGTATGGTGACAAGAACTGACGGCTCAGAGTAACCGCTAAAGCCAATCAGGTTACAAGGAAATTGCGGAGAGTAATTCTACGTAGGTCAATACCCTGCCTTACCACTGTCACCAATTTAACAAACTCCATACCACCAAATTCTATTTCGCAACGTGCAATTTTGTATACAGTATATACAACGTTAGTATAAATGTAATGGTTTAATACTTACTTACTTACTCCATGGAGCAGGGTCATTCTTGAGAAGCTAACAGGTATTAAGTTACTCAAGAAATTCCCCGCATTTTATGGAACCCGAAAGTTCATTGCCGCATTCACAAGTTTCCGCCACCTGTCCCTATTCTAAGCCAGCTAGATCCAGTCCACACTCCCACATCCCACTTCCTGAAGATCCATCTTAATATTATCCTCCCATCTGCGCCCGAGTCTCCCAAGAGGTCTCTTTCCCTCAGGTTTCCACACCAAAACCCTGCTTACGTCTCTCCTCTCCCTCAAACGCGCCCCATGCCCCGCCCATCTCATTCTTCTCGATGTTATCACCCGCACAATATTGGGTGAGCAGTACAGATCATTAAGCTCTTCATTATATAGTTTTCTCCACTCTCCTGTCACTTCGTCCCTCTTAGGCCCAAATATTCTCCTCAACACACTAATCTCAAAAACTCTCAGCCTACGTTCCTCCATCAATATGCGTGACCAAGTTTCACACCCGTACAAAACAACAGGCAAAATTATATTTCTATATCATGTTCCTAAACAGTCAAAGAATTGTATGATTACAAGTACAGTACGGGTCAGAAATAAAAACCTACAGAATTACCGAGGGTTGCAACAGCCAACACCACGTACATGAATATAATGCTAGAACAAAAATATATCTTGCCATCGGACTTACGTAGAGTTAATAACGCTATATTACACTGCAAGCTGATAAAGACGATGAGGAAATTATCACCAAATTACCTTACTTTATAAGAATAATATTTGGTGCTACTTTACTTTATCACATACCAAGGTAACAGTGTCCGATATCTGTGCAAGATTTATCGACATACAGATGCAATAAACTACAATTTTCAAGCTTTACGCTCTCCATCATCCCTAACCGAAATTTATAAGGGCCCATGTTCGAGTTCTTCTGGAGAACTAAGTGACCCATCACATAAATTTAAAGTGTATCTTGACTTATTTCGAAATTTATTGAGTGTATGTAGACAGATAAACAGAGAGGCATAAATTTGGATTTTCCACATGTAGTATGGAACCAAGTCAAGACCCAGGTGCAGATGGGAAGATAATATTAAAATGTATCTTCAGGTAGTGGGACGGAGGGACATGAACTGGATTGATCTGGCTCAGGAAAGAACATGTGGGGCACTTCTAAACGCGGAAATAATACTTCGGGTTTCATAAAATGAGAGGAATTCCTTGACTAGCTCAGAACTAGTCAGCTTCTCAAGAATGTTTCTGCTCCATAGACTAAGTAAGTAAGTAAGCAAGTTCAGTAAGAAATATGGAACAAAACCACAAACTACTCGCCAATTTTTACGACAAAGACTAAGCGTAATGAAATTAACATTACGTTTAACAACAATCTGTCCTCTGCACAATGTGCTTACAGACGCAGCCTTCCATTAGTACAGAGCGTCCCCAGCACGATATGTGCAGCTCACGTCCGACGCCAGTATCATTAGGAACCACTGATAAAAAGGCAACTGCTAATGTATAAATAAACAAGACAATCAGATTTGCAACAGACTATACAAGATGAAAATATGTTGCTCACGGCAAGGACAGTCTAATTTGGAGACCTCCCCCCTCCCCCTCCTTCAGAAGCCTTCACATTTGCAGGAAAAAATTACCAATACAATTATAAACGCAAGGGAACAAAATCCCTCTATTTCAGGATCATTTACTAGCACTATACAGCGTCAGTGATAGACAAAAAAAATGAGAAAGGAATACTGACGGAATGATAGAGACAGTGGAGACCAAAGTGTTCAGCGAAAACGTAACCCAAAGTCAAAAACGGAACACGTACCGGAATAAGATCGAACTCGGGCTTCCGCAGTGAGACTCCGGCGAGTAACGAATACGACAACATGGCCCCTGTATTTTGGCGTTAATGTGCAGGGAAGCAACAACTTGAACAATTTAGACATAGGTACGTGGGTAATAATTTTTAAAACGGAAATACAAACTGGTGTAAACAGACGCGCAGGGCGCATGGCCCAGTGGAAGTGCTTGCGGTAACGAAACTGTAGACTTCACGAAAGGCAGCTAATTTTCCGACTAGCTGAAAAACCAGCTTCTTTTGATGAAAGGACTCAACCAAAACACATATATTTATTTATTTTCCTAATGGCAGGTACATTGGCTGTTTATCATTGACCTATGCGACCAATAATAGTAAAACGTTAAAATTACATTATAGATACTAAAAACATTCAAAGTAAATATGGAAGTCCTAATGATAAGAAGTAGTCACAAAAATAGTAATAGTAAAAAGACAAAGTTAATTTTCTATCATTTTGCCCTACCCTCCCAGTATCGCTCACACTCTGTCCTATTAAGTAGTGCGGTACATGGTCCTTCGTGGTTTCTGTCCATGGGTTCGCGGAGGCTGCATAGCATGCAGTAGGGGTCAGGGCGGATTCCAATGCGGTGAGGATGTGTACCCAAGCAACCATGCCCAACGCACAGTCGAAATTCTGCAACTGTGTCTGCTTGGCCAGTCTGGTAATTTGGCAATTTCTTGTTTCCACGGTTTATGGGATAGTCTTGTCTCTAGTTCATGTCTGTATCCACTTTGGAACACCTGTTTTAAATGTACGTAGGTTATTCGGAAAGTAAGAACCGTCTGCGCATATCTCTCGCACATCCTCAAGACTGTAACTTTGCGCATGTGCAGTAACTTCCTCTGTCAATTGAGAAGCCACAGACGCCATTTCGTGAAATTCGTCTTACGTTCAAGTTTGTTCCTTTGCGCTAAACATGTTTAAGACAATTGAAGAGGCCGCCGACTGTGAAATACTGTCTGTAATTCGTTTTTTGAACGCTAGGAATGTGCTACCAGGTCAGATTCATCACCAGATCTGTCAAGTGTATGGTGACAATGCGATAAGTGATGGCATGGTTAGAAAATGGGTTCGGATGTTCAATGAAAGACGAGAGAACGTGCACGATGAGGCGCGAAGAGGGCGTCCATCTATGGTGAATGATGATCTGGTGCGTAAGGTCAACGAAAGTGTGCGTGACGACAGACGTTTCACAATTTCTGATCTGTCCCTTCACTTTCCTCAGACTTCAAGGACTTCATTTACTCTATGACATTGTCAGTAGTGGCTAACATCGCAAGCGGCCGCATTCTATGAGGAGGGTATACAAAAACTTGTGCCCCGCTACGATAAGTGCCTCAATAATGGCGCTGAATATGTGGAAAAATTGTTTGAAGAATGTAGAATCTGATAACAATAAAATTGTATACGAAACTTTATTCAATTTTTTTTACAGCAAAACGGTATTTACTTTCTGAATAAGCCTCGTTGTTTAATAGAGTGGTAGGATGTTTCTCTAATATGTGTCCAAAACACATGTTTGAAACACACGCAACAATACTGCGAATATCGGTAAAGTCAGGTTCATTATGCATCATGCAATAATGTAGCGCCGGTATAGCTTTGTTTATATTTGAAGTTTTTATTTAACAATGTATAAACATCGTGTCAGATATTATCAATGAGTAATAAACCTGCCTCATCTTTACTCGTCGCATGACCAACAATGCATACACTTCACCCCGCTCACGGGACTTCATGAATGAACAGCGCAATATTTTAAAGGGTTATTCCACCGGGATTACACTTTTAATGCTGCGGTAATAAACCATGTTATGGAACTATAAATCTGTCTATGGTAATTTATGTACCACTTTATTCGTTTAGTCGTTTTTTTTAGGCCGTATTCAGTTTTGCCCTCTGTCTCCACTTCCGTATTTCTCAATTTAACATGAAACACACCACATGAATGGATTCACATACGGTGTTGTCATCAGTAGTGAGCAGATGTTGCTACTTTTAGCACCAGGTTTAAGTTCAGAAAATATACATTCTGTGATTTGTTCAGACCTCGGAACAAGTACCTGTTTTTTGCCCTAATTAGCCCTAATTGATTGATATTTATAGCGGAGACGGAATATTTTTTGTGTGCGGTACAAACGGAATCTATAAAATAAAATTCAGATTAATTTCGTCTTTAAAAAGATTTATACTTTTAGATTTTCCTTTATTTCTAATGGCGCAATGGGTGAGTACAGTAATTACTATACTATTTTTAAGCTGACTTCCAAAAGTTAAGATCAGGTAAATTGTATAATATTTATTGCCACATACACAGCATATCTAATGTTTCAGTCTAGGTTCTTCTTTTTCCTATGCAAATTCCGAACAATGTTAGCTAATATGGAAAGGCGTGGTGATTGTTATGCAGACCGAAACTTTCGAAAAGTTTCAGCACAAACAAGGCGCACCCGAAGCTCAGATCACACTGTAGATAAATGCAGCGGAAGACTGGCAGCAGTGATAGGAAGACATTAAGTCGCACCACTTTTCTTCTGGCAGCCGCTGTTTCCAGATCAGTTCTTCAGACGTACTGGTGGAGGGCTCCTCGAAATGTAGGTTAACACAGTTAACAGACATAATCACACTGGCCTAGGTAAAATGGGTCTGGTTAATACTGGCATCGTAAGAAAGGAGTGCTCGTATCAAATACATCACAAAATTACTAGTCGCAGGCAATGGAAATTATGTGTTAATCATTCGATAAGTCCGATGTACCGGGGTGCTGATAAGTCCTTAGACCGACCAGGAAGGAAACAAGCTCGGAAGCATGACAGGGACGCGCGCGATTTTTAACAAAATCGAGACGCGAACTATCATCAAATTTATTTTCCTGCAAAGCAAGGCGTCGAAGGAAATTCACGCCATTCTGACAGAAATATTAGCTTGTTTCCTTCCTGGTTGGGCTACTGACTTATCAGCACCTCTGTAGTAGACCGCAGCACAAGCCCACGCCCTATTAATGACGGCAGTAACCTGACAAAAATTCAGATGGTTGGTAGGGGAGATACTGCTATTGTCCTTAATCCAATCAACATGAAAAGTGAGGGTGGTTTCACCCTCCATATTTATTGGACGCCCCTCGCAACTACACCCAGGATGGTGAGGGGGATCTTTTGAAGGACACGGCTTAACGTGGCTTGCCTCTGACCATGGCTCTAAAAAGTGATCTTTGTCACTCTTCTTCCACCAGTTCAGGATTATTTGCCCTTATTGTGGTTGAAGGTTGGTCCTTGCGTGTTCCACCTTCTCTTTCTCATCTCTGGTTCTTACAAGCCAATTTCAAACATAAATTGCCTATCATGCCTCAGGATGTAATGCAACTGCTTGGGTATAAGCAAAGAGCCCTTTCCTTCCATCAAGGAACCCTTCAGCCACACTGGATTCAATTCCCAACCATCTAAACGAGTCTTTTCCCCGAAAAGCACTAATTGGCAGGTGGGTGAGTCAGCCGCCACCGATAACAGTCCTTGTTATGACGCCAACCCATCAGCATAAGGAAACTCTCCATTTAAAATTTATAAGACACAATTTGCACAAAGAGCTACGCTTTTCATGCTGATGAATCCACAAATTCCAAAGGAATGTCGACGACTTGGACTTCGCACAAGATAGATTTTCAGGTAACTGGAATGTACACGCTTCTACTAGAAAGACGAAGGAAGTATGTTGCTTCCTGCACAGTGTTGTATCTAAACTACTACACTACACAGTATGATAAACTTATATTACAAGACAATATGTTACGCTCATGATGTTATTTATCTACGTCTTTATAAGTTTTGACAATATAGACTGTGACGTAACCATAACCTAATATTATCAGTCGTATTTTTAGATTCCCTAGCATATATTATAAAACGTGGTCATTTCTTCCTTTCGTGTTAAAAGAAAGTGAAATTTCAAGCTTTTTTTATGTATAATATGATATTTTATTTATTTTATTTCTCAATTTCTGCAGTGTAACTACTCCAGGCCACTGTAGTGCCTCAAAAAGCAGGGTGCGGCAGCCTGCTACAGCACACTGCCTCAGTACATGCTGGCATATATCATCGTTATGAAATCTGAAGTAAAGATGATGACTTGGTAATTACGATAATGATGATGATTACTATGATGATGATGATGATAATATTGTAACGGTTTGGCCCCAATATGTAGTGACCCTTCTGTAGTCTTTCCCCAGCAAACAATGCTCAGAAGTCAAAATATACACACAAATATTATGTCTTCTACCGCTGACGTTCAAGGAGTAAATAATGGCATTCCACTCACTCGGGTTTTTCACCCAAAAATTTCCGAATTTCAACACAGAGATATGATTGCTATCACTTATTACTGGCAGGCTGAGTAACGTTACAAGCAAGTAAAATGGTATAGAAAATGCGGAATTCAATAAGGCGTAGAACAGGTGATATATGGGAAAGACCGGCTTTTTTGAGAATCCGTCCTTAGACATTTAAGTAAAATTCCACAATGTCAAACATTACGAAACTTTATACGGTTCGACAAAGTTTTTAATGGCGTGCAACATAAAATTTCATCCGAATAAGTGAGACGGTTCCTTTAGAAACTAAACGGAAGTTTCACATGCTAAAGACGACGGGAAAACAGGAATTGGCAAAAAATGGGTTTAATATTTCTAGACAAAATATTTGTAAACACATTGTTTACGAGGGAGTGCTGATAAGTCCTTAACCCGACCTACTTTCCAATGTCGTAGGACGGAATCGATAGTGTTGTTGGAAAGAGGGGTCTGTTCATGTGCCGAATTGTAAGTCCTTTCTTGTTACAGGGGCTGAAAGAAAGCATGTCAGGCGACGTGCGCGATTTCAACAACATGAAGACGCGAGCTGTCATTAAGTTTTTTTTCCTGCAAGGCAAAGCGCCCAAGGAATTTCACCCCATTTTGACAGAAACATTAGGGGACAATGCACCATCGTACGCCACCGTCAAAAACTGGGTGGCCCAGTTTAAACGTGGTGGATTTTCAACCTGTGTTGAGCCTCGTCCTGGATGACACAAAACAGTGACCACCCCGGACATTATTGATCAAATTCACGGGCTAATCTTGGAAGACCATTGTACTTCGGCCGAATAAATAGCTGACCAATTGGGTATATCACGTGAGCAGGTTGGGTCCACCATTCATGAAGATTTGGACATGCGGAAGCTCTCCGCGAGGTGGGTTCCGAAATGCCTGAACGCGGATCAAAAACGTCAACATTGCCAGTCGTCTGAGCAATTTTGGATTTTTTTCGGCGCGATCCAAATGATTCCCTGTCGCAATTGTTGACCATGGACGAAATCTGGTTATATCACTATGACCAGGAGACAACGCAACAATAAATGGACTGACGCATAGCGGCTCACCCCACCCCAAAATATTCCGAGAGCAAAAATCCGGTGGAGAATTTCTCGCCTCGAATGTTTGGGATCCTCCTCATTGATTATCTTTCAAAGGACCAAACTATCAACAACGAGTATTACTCATCTCTGCTGGTGCAATTGAAGAACATTTTGAAGGAAAAACTTCTCGGGAAGTTCACCAAAAGGGTTTTTTTTTTTTGCACGACATTGCCACGGCTCACTGGACACTTACAACCCATAAGAAACTGGCCTACCTGGGATTCCACTGTCTTGATCAAAAACTCTATTCTCCATATCTGGCCCCGTCGGACTATCTATCATCTGTTCCCTAGACTGAAAAAAACAATTGAAAGTTCGGCATTTTGTGTCCGAATCAGAGGTCTTTTCTGCCGCGGAAACCTGGTTGGACGGACAACCTTCTGAATTATTTTTAGTCGCTTGCGAATTTAGAGCAACGGGCTAAGAAGCGTATTGAGTTTCGTGGGGAGTATGTTGAATAAATCCCGAGTTTGTTCGCTGTAGCTTGTCTCCTTCCTGGTCGGGCTAAGGACTTATCAGCACCCTCTCGTGTTTGTGTGTGTGTGTTTGTATGTATATATATATATATATATATATATAGCTATTGACGCTGGAGATATGCATAAATACGCGTGCAGAACTTCATACGAGGTTTTGCTACAATTTCGGAATGAAATGGACGACAAATATTAGTAATGCTCTCCAATAACACATGTCAGGAAAGTCCTCTCAGTGAAACAGCTGTTCATTGGTTGTGAGCTATTTAATGCGGGGAGACTAACGTACAATCAAATAAACATGGTGAACGAAACAGACATGCTTTTCACAAATTTCATTTGTGAACGCGTTGAATAATACTTTCTTCTATTACGATACTTAATTTTCTGCGATGCAGGCAGGACAATTGAAAGGGTTAATGTTTATTATTTACTTATTTGCCTGGTTTGTGTAGGCCAGTGATGTTTCACTGTAGGCCTATATAATGACAAAAATCGAAAATGACGATGGGGAGGGAACACATGTGATTTCACTATCCCGCTTTAGCCCATGAAAACCTCATATTAAGTAACGCATATTGGAGAATTGTGTAGAAGCTGACATTTCAGATGAGTTCTGTTTTAAGCTACTTTATGAACGCTCTGCGTCTCTTCTCTCATAGACTGGATGGGCATGATTTGCTCTATGGCAGCAAAATATTTCTTCTCTATTTTGTTCCTGAATTAAAGGTTATTTTGTGAAGAATGTCACGTTGGTCTGATTGGGAATAGAAATTAATTTAATTAAATATTGATTTACTTCTCGGTATTTATAGTACGGTCTTCGTTACGTTCATACATTAACTTTCTGGACTAAAGTACATTCGAGGAATAAAAAAAAGGTGGACTTAAATAGAATAACGTTTCTAATTTAATTACTCCCCCTCGAAACAAACGTATGACACATAATATTACTTCGCAATCTACGTCATGCTAATGTCGACGATATATACAACTAAAACTAAACTAAACTCCGTGGCTTTAGTCCGCGAGCGAACCATACCGACAGAGCGGCCGCCGCCGGTAGGCGAAGTTAGTGCCAACTTTTGCGGATAGAGGGGTGTCACGTGGTTA
>Ga0123355_10009776_pt1 | contig 14628 bp, 9 predicted proteins | sample TergutEmb28metaG_3_FD_89872 | JGI IMG/M metagenome (GOLD analysis project Ga0123355, IMG submission 89872) | Embiratermes neotenicus P1 segment gut microbial communities from Petit-Saut dam, French Guiana - Emb289 P1 | ecosystem: Host-associated > Arthropoda: Insects > Digestive system > Gut ...
CGTAATGAATCAAGCTGAGGATAGATGGAGGATGGTGCCGGTAGGTTTAAGTAAATAGACGTTAGACAAAAATAACTGAGACTGGTGTACAAAATACACCAGCGTTAGTACTTAAGGGTTAAACATATGTTAACAGACGAAATTACAGCATATTTCCCTTCAGGAAATTGCCCTGTATGCATTTTTAAATGCCAACTTAAATCCCATCTGCCATTTGCTGGCCTTATTAGCTCACCATATTCTCCACATTAGCAGGGTAAGGGTTAATGCAAAATTCATTGTCTTCAACTCCCATGCCACACATCCTATGATAAAGAAAACACACACACATACAGGGACACTAAGGATGCCAACAGGAATGCACTTAGAGACGGCTCTCTACACTGATTGTCGTGCACTTTGGGATGTGATGCTTTGTAGTCTGGTAGATGGTGTACAAACATTTTGGAAGAACCTGCTGCCTTATCTTCGGGGAATAATTTGCTTCCTGTAAGATATGGTTAATGAAAGAGATGTCAGAGTGAGAATTAACACAAGGAAAACAATGTCATGTTTTTTATTGTAACCTCCTAATACAGTCAGCATGAAGCACACTCCATGGACAGCTACCTCCTATAACTCAAGTATGTTCATAAAATGCAGTTATTTACAATATGTACAACTAATTAATAATGCTACTTGATCTTAACATAAATCATCCCAGCATAGTCATTAAGAATAAAACCTTACTTGCTGTATTTTGTGCACATAATGAAACATCCCTCACCTTGAACATGAACCAATTTCTGCAGTGTAATACATTTATCTGCAAAACAAGTCAACACAAGAAAGAAATAATAGGGCTATCAGGCAGCTGTAGGATCCACTACTGATCAAGTTGAAGAACTCTTCTATTATACATGGAGTCTGTTCAACTTTAGGTTACACACAAAATGAAAAACTTTATTATAATAGGGACAAACCACATTTGGAATTATATATTTGATATTTATGGCACTATAACTATTACAGATTGGAGATTATCCAGTACCTCATGTGGCTAAGGTGTATTTTACTGCGAACTTTGGTCCATGTACAACAGAATATATTCTGAAGGGACCTACATGAACAGAAGCAAATCTGAAATAAATCTTCTTTCAGAAATCACATGCATGAGACGCGACTTGTTCCTTGTAACCCACACTTGTGAAATATTGTAGAGCACACAGCAAAAGGCACAACACCCCATACTGCTGTTAGAAGTGATATCATTAACAGGTGCAATGACAATTACACACATACCCAGCCACGTACACCTAGTAGTTGGTATTTAATACTTTCACAGCCCTATAACAATAACAGTATCATGAGACACAAACTTCTCACAGTTATGAGTTCCAAGATTATTCTTCACAGAAATGGTGGCACGTATTCTGGCAGACAGATACAGTTTTGGAGAAACCTATGCAATAAACTATGACACATCAGATCCCAGAATGAGTGTAATTTTAATAACCACACTGCATGACTATACAAGGCCATAGCTTCAAATAAAATGGGCCATTACTCTGCCTGGCTACCTTCAGTCACTACAAGTGACAATGGTATGTTTAATTCACCAATTTAAAACATGTCACAACACTTCTCATCACAAAACCCACAGCAGTGGACATATAAAAACCTCACTATTTGCTGAAAACCAGCAGCCATTAAAACATAACAACAGTTGCAGTATACTAAGCTGTTCTGTAACAAGACAGACAATGTATGTATAAACAAAATTGAAGCGAATTCACCTACCCACTGTTGCTGTGGAAATACATTACATATTCTGAGTGCATGTCTGCAGCCTTTGTTATCCATAGTACATTGTCATCTATGGCCTGTCTGGCTGTTATCATATTTTTCCACATTATCTCTCAAAAACAGTACCAATTTTGGGGAAAAAAATTTATTGAATAAATGTGTTATGATTTTCCCTGCAATCTTAATGTTACTCATACCATGCATTTATAAACAATTCACTAAGTAATACCAACAAATGCACTGCATGTTAATTATAAACAATGTAACATACAATCCATCAAAACTCCTATACATTTCGATTGAAACATATAGGAGTTTTGAAGGATTGTATGTTCAAATACACATGCAATTTTAAATGGTGCATTTGTTGGTATTTCTCTACAACGTCTGTCCAAAAAAATCTCTCCTAAGATTAATTGAGATATGATCATAAATCTATATTGATAAGGTACCCATTACTCTTCTCAGAGTTTAATTACAGTTCTATTTTCTTGACTGGTTTTTGAAAAATACTCAAATTTAAAGAAAATTTGTCCAGTGGCAGCCAAGGTATTCCATGCATACAAATGGGCACACATGACAAAGATAAGTCACTTTTTGAAATTTTACAAACATGTCTAAAAAAGAGGAACAACCCCCACAACAATGAGATTTCAGGATCTTACAGTGGTGCTGATGGAGTCATACAATGGAAACAAAACATTTGTCTTGTTACATAACCCACTGATACTGCTAGATCTCAAGTTCTCACAGCCATGTTGCTGAAGATTCCAGTTCCCTGGGACGTGATGCTGTGTCAGGTGCTTAATTCATGTTTTGACTATCAGAGTTTCATGAAGGCGCTATGATCCTTTGAAATGTCAGAAACTACCCACCCAACAAAATAGTGTCACATCCCAGAAAACTTGCATCTTCAACTGATAATATGATAGCATCATTTGACCAAATACTGCAAGCTGCTGGATACAGGCACCAGTCTCCATAAGGGACAGAAGTATGTCACACATGATGTCTTGATCCTTCATACTTATCAGTTACTGTATACTGATTGCTGTCTAATTAACTCATGAAGAGGAGTCCATCATAGGAAGCCATTAGTTCCTTGACTAGTCAAACCATTCCAAAAAGAACACAGTATGTTGGAAAAAGTTTAAGTATTAAAAGGAACAGTGCTTTCTTTGAAATATGAAGAAGTATCTAAGTCCAGAAATTAAGTAATCCAAAGTGTAAAGTATCATTACCAGAAGTCTTCAGAACTGCCTTGCAACAGCTGTGTAAACATGTGTGTATGTAATATTCTGCTCTTTCTTCATCTCACAGAGTCTGAAACATTTGTACCCTTGGTGAATGTGTCACACAGTGTTTCATGTAAGCCTTGTGTCTGCTCATCTGTAGAACCACTGACATAAATGAGACCGATTAGCAATAAACACTGCAAACATGACTCTTCCACTTAATACTGAGGTCCCAAAAGAACAATTAATCAATGGTGAGGTGAAGCGATCAAGATTTTTTCCCCTTTCTGCTACTTCTACATTTCCCATTGGTACACTTCTGTTTGAATTCAGCCAGCCCAAAACACTTGTTACTAGCACCAGTTATCAATACCAACATACATGTGAAGAGAACTGCTAAGATACCTGCAGGAAAATGCAACAGTATGTACTGCAGAAAAACATGTTGCAGTTTTAGAGAGACATTAAGAGGGTCGATGTATTGGACATCTTTTCCTGACTTTTGTATATGCACAAAACCAAACAAAATGTTAGGAATCGGCAATCAACTTCAACCTGGTGGTGGGCTCTTGTAAACAAGGTAATGAACCTTTGGGTCCCAAAAAATGTGTGGAATTTCTTGACTAACTGAGAACCAGTTAACTTCTCAAGGAGTATGAAGAAGTAATCAACATCAACAACTTCTTACCTTATATTACCACAATTAAAGAACATGCAAGTGTGTAAGCATCTGATAAACTCTGCCACAATTCAACAAGTTCCAACAGTACCACCATGCTTTCTTTTGTTTTCGTGACTTCATGTGCTATCATTACATTATTTGCATTAAGGCACAACTCAAACTGAGTGTAAACATTACCTAGTGATCATTTCACGTCGTATGGATACCCAACGCAAGTAACATCTCACACAAATTAATGGTACTTGCGATTTTTAGTTAATAGGAGTGAGACAGTGAGACTGAAAATGGGTCATTATGCCACATAACGAACAGGCAAAGCCAGCATCTGTGAAATATAGCTTACAGGCTCTACTGTCACTTCCAAAGAATGGCCCTATCAAGGACCTATGCTAGTATTTACCTGGAACGACTGATAATAATTGGCCGACTGGCTGGAACTGCAAATGGGCACCTTCCCAATACAAGCATAGAAAGCACTACACTGCAATGCCCTGCTGTGTACGGTAGGTCTGGAAAAACTGCTAACTTAGTGTCAGTTTTGTTCAGTGTGGGAGAATTTGACGTCTGCAATGCCTCAAGAGAATTATTTCTGTTAAAAAGAGCATCAACAGTGCAGTGGGACTACGTGTGTGACCTTTCAAACTTGCACAGAAATATATAATAAATTTTCAATTTTTATTAAAATAGTATCAAATTTACCACAAAATACCAACAATGCCATGCTACAACACAGCAAAAATGTAACACGTTCAATGGCATGGCAGCCACAGGTATTTTCTGCAGACTCTTTACATCGTGCCATCCATGGTGGTCACTGGTGTGTGAAGCAGTATCTTTACCTGATGCCATGGTGGCCACTGGAGCCTGCTGCAGACTCTACCTCATGCCATCCATGGTGGTCTTGGTAATGTGATGCAGTCTCTTCTGCCTCATGTCATCGCAGTCAATCTTGTCAGCTGCACATCCTGTACCTATGTCATGGCAGTCAACAGTGTATGACGTAGATTCATAAACCTAAGTACAGCCACATCAGTCACCACATACAGTGTTTGTATATGTTCTTGTGCATGTATTTGTCTGCTGGTTTCTTGCAGTCTTTATGAGTGTATGTCCAGTGTCACCTGTGTGTAATTGCAACACTGGTCACCATTTAGGGTAATTCATAACAGTGCAACGATGACATATTTCCCACAGAAAAGTCTGTACAAAAACTGTGAAGAAGTCACAGTGGCAGTGAAGACTTAACAGAACACTGCCACTAGTGTGTGGCAACAACTGCCAGGTGTACGAACTGGCTCACAATCAACACTGTAAGCAATGCAACAGTTACAATAAAGCTAAGCACTAGTAAACTTCAGACTGTCATCTCTCATAATCAAGCACCAGGGCAAATCTTGAGCAGGTTCAGAGCTCCTCGAAGAAGGCAACACGAGCTTTCGTAGAGCCGGACTTCACCTGTAAACAAAACAAGCTTTTGGGTCTGTCCTTACAATGTCGTAAGATCAGAAACAGTGCACTACTGTCAGGTATACTTTCGAATGTTGCTGATAAATTACAAATTGGTTCACAAGGCACAAGCAAGGAAATACACTCACTTTGCGTAGTGTCGAATACTTCGTCTCACCAAGTCGCACCTGCTCTTCATGCAGATGGTCCAGTTCGCTCTGCTTTTCACCCACCTTCAGCACCTCAATTTCAGAGCGCAATTCACGCAGCTGGTCCTGTAGATGCTTGCTCTTTTCAAGATACTCAACTCTGTAAACAAACAAAAATACTACATTTCTTGAACCACCGTGATCTGTAACACGCCCATCAGTACAATGACTAGTCCACGGCACTGCAACAACGCAGCTTGAAAGCCACATGTGGCTCACAAAAGTTGCCTTTACAAAATAGTATGTATGCAATGCACACGCACAAAAGGCTGGCAGCAAAGAGAACTTTAAAGATTTTATAAACATAACTGCAACTATCCTTAACTGTAGCTGGATGAACAGAAATAAGCAGTCATCAAATAAGGCAGAAATATTATTTTATTAATACAAATATAAATAAAAGCAAACCATATGGTTCTTTATCAAATAATTATTTTAAAGTCAGAAGTCTAATAACCACCGTCAGACACCCGTCTTGCTTGCAGACATATGTATGTATGTATGTATATTATGTATGACCCCATCAATGAAGACATGACTCTTAGTGCACTTCCCAAAGCTTGTCGTCTAAATGGCCACCCCTGCTCTATGGACTGAACTACTGAAAACTCATTGTTTGATTTCTGATCATAGCAGAAAGTTAATATTATTCACAGCATCAGGCGCTCACCTAGTCCAGTATCCAGTGAGTACAGGTGGCTCCTTCCCTGGGCATTAAGAGGGCAGGGTATGAAGATGACCATTCACCTCCATTCAGAATGACCGGAGCTGAATCTCAGTACCTCCATATGCCTTCACGGCATGATTAATTATACACAGTTACAGCTTTACACTATAGCCTATCACATGAACCACCATTTATTGCCATGGATTATTATAAGCCAGTGAGAAATGCAACATAATCTTACTGGTCATTCAGGCGAATCAAGATGGAACAGATTTCCATTTGAGAAACCATTTAAACAGTCCCTGACCATGGACACAGAGACAGTTCCTGAAAATTTGGAAACCCATTCTGCCTTGACATGCCTGACCACATACTTTACACAATCAAACATGTCACCATGCACGTGATGATTCAACCAAAACATTTCTATCCAACAATGCTCATCTCCCACATACTGATACAGTGTATAAGACAGAGAGATTCCCTTAAATAACCTCAATGCAGTATACTTTGTGTATTTTCTTGGTGCATGTCTAATAAAGATACTAACGACATTTCCTTGTTACCTATAGCAGAAAGAAGTTTTCTAACTGGGCAATGGAACTGAATGAACATTAAAACCATGTGGCCTGACGGACAGGTACAAACACTTCGATGGAATGTGCAGTCTGCAGCAACGACCAACACCAAATGTGCAGTGCGATACTGACACCATATGTTTATTTTTACTGCTGTTTTCTTAGCGATGCTGTCAGCAGCTCAGACTGTACAGTGTCAGACGGTGGCACAACCAACAACAACAACCACCAACAAATAACAAACGGAAAACATGTTGAAGAAAGGAAATGTGGCTGAAGTGAACACTGGGAATAAAGAACCAAAACCTCAACAGGAATAGTCACTGTCCCAGTTGAAATTCTAAATGAGAACCTTCCAAATACATAAAAATTATTACCACTTGAGCCAATGGAGTCTCTCCACAAAGATTACACTTTTAACAGGAGAACTGTATATACAATAATAGCATGTGAATAAAAATCCAACAGATGCAACAGTATGCAGACATTTATTCACTGCAAAACTACTCTACATGTTTCGGGTGTCACGTTGGAGGGGAGTAGCGGTACAAGTAGTATGACCTGTACCGGAGGCTGCGGGTACAGTTTTTAATACTCCTGATGATGGGTGCTGTGACACCAAAAACATGTGGAGTAGTTTTGCAGTGAATAAATATGTGCATTCTGTTGCATCTGTTGGATTTTTACTCACACTGAATTACGATGCACGGAACCATGAGCTTAAAATAATAGCATGCCAACTGAGGTATGTAAAACAGGAAGAAAGGAAATGTGTTGTCTCAAGCAGACATTGCCACTGCTTTGACCTTTCTTTCTCAATCTCCAGAGAGAGCTGCTCCATATCTCCATCAGTGATTAAGTCATAGGCAGTGAGGTCAGCTGGAAGAGGCTCTGTGTCCAGCTGTAGGGAGCGCAGATCAGGCTGCAGTTCAGATGGTAGCACGTGACTTGGTGCGTAGAGGTTTGGCACAGACTGCAAAAGAATACAATACGTAATTCTAAATGGCTCTGATGAGACAATACATTTAGGATTATAGGATATGGTTTCTGGACTTTGTATATCACCAATCACTGATCTGTTGACCACATACTGAGAAGGGTTTTGATGGCACCTATCTGATTAGGTATTTCCATACCTTAGAACAAAAACACATCAAATTTCCAAAAGATGTGTACTTCTTGGACTCCTAGATGATGGACGAAGTCCAGAAATCAAATAATTCCAAGTGTCATAGTCACAGTTCTTTACATGATGAGAAGCACTATTATACTTTAGCATCACAACAGCATTCCTTAAGCTGTATGTGCCTCCTGGGTGGTGCTACATGAGTGATAATTCAGGCCATACTGGTATCCCCAGAATGAAAACAAGAAAGATGAGAAAGAACACCATGAAACCCTACTGGGATGCCAGAGTGATGATGATGAGATAACGTCTCCACCATCTCTGCCATAGGAGGAGGATGAAGAAGAAGAAGAAGAGGAGGAGGAGGAGGAGGAAGAAGAGGAAGAAGAGGAGGAAGGAGGAGAACAAGAAGAAGAGGAGGAAGAAGAAGCAGAGGAAGAAGAAGAACAACAACAACAACAATGGCGGCTACTACTACTACTACTACTACTTTAGCACCACATTACTGTGCTATTGCTGGCAAAGTTACACCAACACACCAGACAAGTAGCTGGATGGGAATGTGACATGCACTGGGAATTGTATTGGGACACTATGTGGAAATGAGCAACGTGGAAAGTAAACGGCATGAGCACAGGGTGCCATCAGAATAAATTCTTTCTTAGAAATGTTTATAATAACTCTGCAACCTTCTTAACTTCAACTTTCATACTCACTGTTATGTTATTGTAAGCATTGCGTGATAGGAACTCAAGTAGCTTCTCTTTTGCCTGTTTCTCAGCCAGCCTTGCTTTGAGCAGTTCGTCTTTGAGTCTGTCAGCCTCTGCTGCTCTCCTCTCTGACTCATCCACCAGGCGGGCCGTCAGCAGTTCTGCCTCTCGTGTCTTCCGTTCAAGATGTACCTTCTCCTCCTCTGTCTGTTCAAGCAAACCCATAATCATTTAACCCTCTAAAGTAAGAATACAACCTAAAACAAACACTATTTAAAATATTAAAATCTTGGGCTGCACTCCACCTATCTTTACAGGTTCTATGTTGCTTTTCCTCAGTCTCCACAAGTGAAACTGTAAGACATCTAAAATAAGGCCACAAGTGTCCTCCCACACCCCTCCAATTACTCACCGCTCAATGTTTCAGTCTAAAGTTATACGAATTACTGAAAGTGCCACTAAGTAAATGACAAATGCATTTTACCCCGACAATGACCAGGTGAAGCGATGGCACTTTCACAGTCTGCAGACATGCTTCTTTTCAGTAACAACAAACAGGACACTACCTGAAGATGCAGGTCTTTTGTGATGTGATGCTGTGTGATTAGGTGAGTAGTTTTGACATTTCAAAGGACCGTTGTCCATTACAATCCTATAAAATGTCAGGAACTACTTGTTCGCAGACACAGCATCACATTCCAGAAGACCTGAATCCCAGCAACACTGCTGTTGAAACCTCATATCTCACAAGGCAATAGGTGAACATGACGCATATAAGTTACCAACTACATAAAACATTCTTGGTGCCAAAAGGCTCATGTATTACCTTTATGGCCCCCAGCCTCAGTCGGGTGATTTCTTGCTCAGCTTCAGCAGCCTTCTGGCTCAACAGCATGGCTTCCTCTTCCGCAACTCTGGACTTCTCTGCTAGCAGATCAGCGGTTTCCTCTGACCGTCGCTACACAGAAATGCGCGCTCATTACGTAATAGAATGGAATGACACCTATCAACTCATTCTGATAAAATGCACACAGCTTCATGACTTGTTTTGTCTCCACCTTGCAAGACAAAGAACTTGCCTCAGCTGGTCCACTGGAAGGGTCTGATGATGGAGACAGATCTGCTCACTGATACAATGCAAGTTGTTAACCAAAACACGATTGAAAATATCCAGTACATGTGGCAAGCTTATACCATGGCACTGTCAAATTTTCAAAATGCAAATTTGTTTGTGATGCCACATAGTCTGGTACAGACACTTTGGAGGAATCTGCTGCCTCCATCATGCTAGATAATAAACTACCCTGATCATGTAGTCATCTCATCCCTCTGAAACATCCATACATATCCACAAAGAACATACAGCGTCACACTTCCAAAGACAGTTTTCTTCAAAGCACACCATCAGAAACTCAAACATGACTTGTAAAGACGTTTACCAATTTTATCTTTCACAAGAACAGTTTGGTATTAATCTTACAACTTACCAACTGGGTCTACGAACACTTCTGAAGGCTGCACCATGTTATAGCAAGAAACACCTCTGGGTGGCATTTCTTTAATTTAGTCAGTTCAATTAACTACTTATTTGTCTTAACATTAATCAATACTTTTCTGTCCAACAAACCTGCTGGTTGCTGCACTGCCTGTCCAGCAACATTTTACAACACTTATTTAAAAAAAACTTTAAAAAACAATTAAATTAATTACATGTGTGAAGACAACAGTTTCCCACAAACTCCGCCTGGTGACTAAAGTGACATACATGGTCAAACAACAGTCAGAAAATACTATCTTTTGTTTTTCCAGCACCACATCCTTATCTGCACATGTTCAGATATAGCAGCCAGTGTCTTAATATAAAAGAACTACTTATAACGGCCAAATCTCAAAGTCGGGAACATGAACTCCACTCAGGGAATATAACGCGTGGTGGTCACAGGAAACGTTAAGTGTCTACCGACTGGATGACATGAAGGATATTTGTGGTTAGGCCTCTTTAGGCTAATTGTCACAGTCACTTCAATTTGTATACTTTAATATTCACAATCAAATTATTTGTGTCTGGCACTGTTAGAAATTGTATCAACAGAATACACCTCTTTATTACCGTCACGCTTCTCCTTCAACTTCCTCACACGAGTGCCCGCTAAGAAGTCCAAACCCAGCCTGTCCTAGCTTCACAGCCTCTACTCAAGTTCCATAGCTGTATGACTGATGCATGCCGAAAGGGGCATTGAACGTACTGTTCCCAGGGTGATAACGCGGCAGTAAGGTTGTAACCCTAGCTAAAAGCTAGCCGCCTCCCTTCGCATGATAAACACAGTCATGAAATTAATACCAGTAACCTTAAAGTTCACACGCTCACAATGTACCAGTGAATTGTACAAAAGTGAAATTCTTTCTCACATATTTTTGCCTGTCTCTCTGCCGAGCATATTTTTGATCTGGCTTCGAACCAGGACCAACGGTAACATACTTCTGGGAAAAATGTTGTATAACGAACAGTTACATTCTGTCTGAAAAGGGTCTATATGTAGTTTAATCAAATGAAAGGGCATTTGCACCAACATGAAAGTATCATTCATGACAAAGTGCATTTAGCTCTAGTTCTTAAGGTGGTGCCAGTTCCCAATACATGAACAGTTCAGGGTTAAGAAGTCCAGCAGGGCGATGGGTGGGTAGGACCATATGAAGGATCATACTACTCCATCTTTAGGATAGGTGTGAAGCCACAGGCAATACACTTCAACTACCTGCTGCATTAAATGGTCTCATGGCACAGAACACAATACAAACATCTTCTCAGTTTTCAGCAAACTTCAAAGACTCCAGCTTGCAAAGCAAAGACTAAACTTTCATTGATTCAAAACTTAAATGAGGCTGTGTTTTTTGTAAAAATACGTAAGAGCATAACACTACCAGTGCTTCATTGGCCAATCGTATCTCCTCTTGATACTGCATCAGTCGCTGCTCCATGGCTGCCTTCTCTCGCTCAGCAGCCTCGCGTAACTGTTTCTCTCTTGCCAGCTTATTCCGCTCTATCTGTCGCCTTTTGTGGGTAAAAAGTGAAGTAACAATTCTTTAACTCATAACATACTCCTTTTTTAAAACAAGAAAGCACAACAACACATAATGCACGAGGTAAACTACATTAACCCTTTGACACCTAACGACAACTATAGTGGTCGTACCGCACCGCTAACCTCTAAACGTTGCATTTTATATATTTATTCAACAAATATAGGTACTGAATATTTTAAACATGGTATATACTCTTCGTTTTTTCCTATTCAAAATGCAGTTTGTTTCATAAATCTAACGTATTTGGTTCCTGTATTATTCACATTTTATATAGAGTGTGTGCTAAAATTAAAAAAATAATTCCGGCGCCAAAAGGTTAAAGGAAGTCAGCATTCAAGGTAGCACACAAAGTACAAAATTAAAAAAAAGCATGCCCAGCTGGAGATTGTGCTATGGACCAGCAACTCTGATCAAGCTTCTTGACATTCAGCTGACCGTACATCACGATAAATTCTTATAATAAAACCAACTAGATGCACTAATATGATATATACCATTGCTGTGTGTACAGTGAAAAACTCCTGATGATGGACAGAGGAACTATCTGAAACATGTAGAGTTTTATTCCAAAAATAAATTTGAGAAATTAGTGCATCTAGTTGGTTTCATTATAAGAATCTGATCATGCTATTATCCTGTACTAAACACCTCTCTTTTCTCCTCTGCTCTTACTCTTTTGCTCATTGTGCCAACAAGTATGCAAGTTCACCTCATCTATGGGGTATGGGGTGCTTGGGTTCCTTCCTACATGTTATTCTGTCTGGTTCTCTACCTCACACAGGTTGCACTCTCACCATGCGCAGTCCCAAACAAGCAATACACAAGCTCATTCAATTTGAATATTCTCCTCTGTGCAGGTAGCATGGTGATATCTCATCAGGGGTCGATTATCAGGCACTGTATGTGACGAATTCTGCTGTATGTTTCATTCTGTGCCATAACAGTTGGTTGTTTTTTGTGAAAATAATCAAATGCTCTTGCACATATTTATATGCAAATATTACTAATATTGTTGTTACAGAAAATTGTCACTGTTATTTTTGTTTTCTCATGTCATCTGTACTGCTGTTCCAGCTGCCTCTACAAGCCTCTCTAATTAATTATATAGGAACAGTCTAGTGAGGTTCATACCAGCTGGCCCAAGACAAGGGGAAATTTGACAAATCACAGGGTAGTGTTAAAATTATCTCCTGGGATGTGATGCTATGTAGTTTACTGGACAGGTATCAACAATGTTAAAGATGCTGTGACCAAATCTTGATGGTAGATAAATTTCTGCCGCAAAGATTGAGGTAGCCATGTACTAAACTAAAATACCATATCCCAAAAGACGTTACCTCATATTAACCATTGAAAGAACCTCAAATTCAGAACTTAATCCTTGCCACTTCTTTGGCTTAACAGAGTAGAGTTTGAACATGTGAAACTGAGATTGCAGTGGCATGTCCAACAGACGCTACACTAATTGCAGTGGCATGTCCAACAGACGCTACACTAATTGCAGTGGCATGTCCAACAGATGCTACACTAAATACTCTAACAAATGGTGCATTGAGCAGCAGCTAAAAGAATATATAAACTCACATACAACAAATTTTACACTGTACACAGTTAAGAACGTATGTGGTTAAGTGACCCTACCATGCAAGATATTTGACACTATTAAAAAATAATAATGGAATGTTTTCTGAATGGATGTGGTTATATTTCTTCACCAGTAAGTTCAAAGAGACAGCCAGAAGACAGCATAATCTCTCAGTTTTTGCTGTGCGTCTGTAGGAATGTCTCATTACAATAATGCACCACAACCCATCTGGAGTGCCAAGTGAGGCTGCATATACGAGTGTGGTAAACCTGAAAGGGTTAACAATGTTTACCTGCGATAATAAATTAAGCTTCAGTTCACTTATGTTACCTGGACTTCTCTTCCTTAGCCTGAGCTTTCATCTGCTGCACCTCCATGGAGTCTGGCTTGCGTCTCCTCATGAACAAGTCATGGTTACCTATGCAGAGGTCCAAGATCTGCAAAATATTAAAAAGAGGTCAGTGCAGGGCCCATTAATGCCTCTTACTGATTAGTGCGTGCTCACACGGGTCTCTGTATTTTGCCAGCAACAGAATGTCAATATTCTGTCCTTAGGTTCTGTCACCTGTGTCCAATAAAAGTTCAGCTTCTGATGTTTAGCCACACTGTATGACAAAGGTATGCAGTGGTGATGACTATCACCACATTTAGTGCGAATACTACTGGGATGTGCTGAAATGTTCGAACCAATTAAACACATAACAAGATTGACACTGAACACTGAGAGTCAAACAACATTACATCAAGTACTCTAATAATTCAAGGCTAAAGATTATGCTATCACTGTGGTACAAAACAATGCTGTTTAATTTTGGGATTACATCCCTCAAAATGATAACATATGGCCAAACGTAGAAGACAGCATTTTTTCCCCACATAACAACTCATTAAAATACTCTTGAGGTACTTTCCTCAACATTCCCAGCCTTCTGTTTACCTTTTTTATTATATGGCTATATAGAAACATTTACTACACATAGGAACTTTCATTTATACATACATAAATAACACAAAAACAATAAAAAGAGATACACTACAAACAAACAAGAAACATGAGATCACCGTTCATCTGGGATATTATGCAGCATGGAGTTGTAATTCCTCATCAGTGTTTCAGGACAACTATCGGTCCCCTCTTCAAGCGTCAAGAAATCAAGAAGGCCTTCTCCTTGTATTTCTTGACACTTGCAGATGGGACTGATATTTGTCCTGAAACAATGATAAGGAATTACCACTCTACACTGTGTCATAACCCCCAACAGCGCTGATCTCATCTTCTACATCATGGCAGACGCCTGAAATCAAATAACAAACATGTACACCACAACGCTCCAATGTATCAAATCTACACATCCAGTTATGTCCAAAATTTCTTTATTAATAACATGTAAAACTTTCAATCCTTCGAAATCAAGAAAGGGTAATCCAGGTGCCCCATCATACAAATCTCTGTAACACCCTACCATACCTTGACAACTTTACTGAAGATGCAGTACATCTGGAAGTCACGAAGCAGGAGCA
>Ga0123355_10009777_pt1 | contig 14626 bp, 14 predicted proteins | sample TergutEmb28metaG_3_FD_89872 | JGI IMG/M metagenome (GOLD analysis project Ga0123355, IMG submission 89872) | Embiratermes neotenicus P1 segment gut microbial communities from Petit-Saut dam, French Guiana - Emb289 P1 | ecosystem: Host-associated > Arthropoda: Insects > Digestive system > Gut ...
GCGATTACTTTTTATTTAAAATAACCGCTCACCTTTGCACGGTGCGGTTATTTTTTTGTGTCTTTTGTGATGCAGTAGATTAATGTTGCGAAAGCAATCATCACCATCAATGCTTCATATACCGACACAGCCTCACCTCCTCTCAGGAGGAAGTCAAGCCTAACCGCTCTTATGCAATTGTGCTGGGTTCATTATATCATTTGTCGACAAAAAGTCAACTTCCCCACCACTAAATCAATAAACCAACTCTACCATATCCACCGCAAATTTAAGCTCACAATCCGCAGGAGCGTTCGCCTTATTACAATGATACGCAATGACATTAAACTCTTTTGCCATGGTCTCTAGCTCTTTATAATACACATGTTCCTTGCGCTGTATAAAAACTACCTCGTGAAAAACTGTGATATCTTTATTCTTAACGCTCCTCAAGAAATCGAGAGTAACATTTATGTCTCCCAAGTCTCCAGAATAATAAATCAACTGCTCACCAAGTTCAAAGTAATACGCAAAAGATTGTACCCCTTCAACGTGGAAGCCTTGCGTGTCGATAGCTCCTACGCCACAGACATCACTCATCGGGACAAAATCAATATATCGCTCCACGTTGACCAAAAAAATCTTCAAATAGCTTATAAGCAGCTCCTTGTACTTATCAGTTGGATAAATCAACTTGATATTCCTTTTCCTCACATTCGTCCAGTGAAGAATCGCCGCGTGTAAACTTCCCGCGTGGTCTCCATGTAGGTGTGTGAGCAATAAGTAGTCGATATCATCAAGCAGATTTTTCTTAACTAGTTGAGGAAAAACAGTATAGCCACAATCGACTAAGATTTTTTTGTCTCTTAGCTGGACAATCGCAGAGGAATTGCCCAGCTCGTAATCAAAAACGCCACCTGTTCCTATAAATTTTATTGATAACATTACTCAGCCCTCAAATAACTAAATCTCATATTAGCGATCTGTCTGCTCTCTAAAGTAAGCACATTATCATACACTTCATAGTTCCAATCTTCCCTTGCGCCATTTGTTAATAAAAATCTCAAATGCCCATCTCCTGGCACTGTCCACATAAACTCCTCTATCCAATCGGGGAGTCCACGCCATCCTGTGCCATCCTCATAGAACACATATTCATAAAGCTCATTTTCATCCCAAAACCATCCACCGAACAAAATAGGGCTAAGTGCAACTTCTGCTCCTGCTCTTGTGTAGTTAAACGATACCCCCGCAAATTCTCTGCTCACCGTCGTAAGCATGTCGCCACTTATGGTATAGTTCCAATTCTCTCTGATGCCTCCAGCGAGGTCTAGTCTAAGATGTCCATCTTCAAGCACCGTCCATTCGAACGTCTCTATCCAATCGGGAAGACCCCGCCACCCTGTTCCATCTTCATAAAATACATAATCATAGAGCCAATTGTCATCCCATGTCCACTCGCCCACAAGCAAAGGATCAATTGTAGGCGCAGCACCTTCTCTTCTATAGCGATATGTAAGTCCTGCCGTTTGTCTACTGTCTAGCGTGAGCATGTTGTTATCTATACTATAATTCCATTCCTCCCGCAAGAAAAATATTACACTCATCCTCACATGCCCATCGCCTTGGTCTGACCAATTAAATGTCTGCAAAGAATCTGGCAGACCTCTAGTCCCCGTTCCGTCTGGGTTGAAGGTGTATTGCCAAAGGATGTTGTCATCCCAGTTCCATGTACCGATTAGCGCGTGGTCACTCAGGTCTTGTGTTGCGCTCCCACAGCCCGTTAGCCCTATTGCTAACATAAGCATTATTGCAAATGTTGCTATTGTTTTTGCAAGCTTCATTTTGTTTCTCTCCTCCAAATAGCTTCGCTTATGGAAGCCTTATTCCATCTATAATTCTAATAGGCACATTGCTACTTATCGTTGTGCCATTGCCCAGCTGTCCTTCTGTATTTGAGCCCCAAGCCCACAAGCTGCCGTCCTCTCTAGTAGCTATAGTATGTGTGCTGCCCGCAGACACCTCGACTACATTATCCATAATTTTAACAGGGGAATGTCTGTCTGTAGTTGTTCCATCGCCCAATTGAGCGTGTTCATTTGAACCCCATGCCCAAAGGCTTCCGTCAAACCTGATGGCCATCGTGTGCAACCCTCCGCTAGACACTGCTATTACTCCGTCCATTATCTGCACAGGAGTAGGGTTGTTAAAATGCGTTATTCCAGCTCGACCGTCACCTAGTTGACCATAAATGTTCCAACCCCAACCCCACAATACGCCGTCTGTAGTAATAGCCATTACCGTTTCATTAGCAGTAGAAACAGTCGCCACATTCTCCATCACTCGTACTGGGCTCAGGCTTGGAGTAATGTCTGTTATACCTATCCCAAGGCCACCTGCAGCGTTCGCTCCCCATGCCCATAGACTACCGTCTGTCCTAACAGCCAGAGTAAGCCCCCAGCCGATCTTGGATGCAGTCACTGAAGCTACATTTTCCATAATTCTTACAGGTCTATCCCAGTACATGGTCGTGCCATCGCCCAGCTGACCAGAGGAATTGTAGCCCATACCCCACAAAGTCCCGCTTGTATCAATTATCATTACATATCCATTGCCAGCTGAAACATAAGCAACATTTTCCATAATTTTGCGAGTGCTTATGTTCGGCACAGGTTCGGAATCTTCATACCACCATGTCGCACCGTTGTTTTGAATTCTCCATAGACTGTTATCGTTTTTAATAACCATTGCGCCCGACACGTATCCCGCAACGCTGCGCACATTTTCCATAATTTTAACTGGCTCGCTCCAAGCAATATCCATAATCGACTCACCTACTGGAGTTCGATTAAATATGCCGCCCCATACCCATAAACTGCCATCCTGCTTTATTGCATAACTCGCATTTATGCCGATTGAACTCCACATCGTCCCGAAATTCCCTGTTGATATCGTGGTTGAAGTTCCTCTTATTTGCTCGGCACTTATCGGGTGGATAGGCTCGATAAAGAGTGGGTCTCTAATGCGTACCATTGCATTTTCATCATCCCAATCAACGATAATATCCACACTTTCAAGCACCTTACGTATCGGCAGCAAAATTCTCCCCTCAATAATCATAGCAGGAACATCCAGTGGCATTATCGTCCCATCAACAACAAATGTGTCTCTGCCCACGCCAACTCTTATCAAATGCCCTCTTCCGCTCAAAGTAGCCGTCTGTGTCACTGCGTCCCAGCCTATCTCAAAACCAAGAGCCTCAAACACTCCTCTTATTGGAACAATTGTTCTCCCCTCAATAATAACTGGTCCTTGTCCATCAAAAACGACCTCTCGACCATTTACCTGCACATCAATATTCGCCTCAAAAGTAAAGGGCATAAATATGCTAACAAGCAATGTCATAATGAATCCCGTCACTAATAACCTTTTAACTGATTTCATCTACAACTCCCCTACCCCAAATTACGAACTTTAAACTCTTTCTGTGCCTCTCGCTGAACATCTTTTTCCGCCATAGTAGCGCGCTTGTCATAAAGCTTCTTACCTTTAGCTATAGCAATGTCAATCTTAACAAGCCCACCTTTAAGATATATCCGAGTAGGTACTATTGTGAGTCCGTCTTGCATGATGGCTACTTGCAGCTTCTTTATCTCATACTTGTGAAGAAGCAGCCTGCGCTTTCTCACAGGATCTCTATTAAAAATATTACCTTGCTCATAAGGGCTTACATGCATACCGTGGACGAATGCCTCGCCGTCTTCTATACGCACGAAACTGTCACGCAAATTGCACCTGCCAGCGCGGAGGCTCTTAACCTCCGTGCCGACAAGTGATATACCCGCTTGATACGTCTCTTCTATGAAGTAGTCGTGAAACGCCTTTTTGTTCTGCGCTAATATTTTTATGCCTTCTTTAGCTTTGTTCACATTATCACCTACTAAAAGCCTGTTTAGTTAACCGCTGCCTCTACAATGCTATCCTTATCAATGCCATACTCTTTCTTGAGGAAGTCAAGGCTTCCCGTTTGACCATACTTATCTTTCACGCCGAGTCTCTTGAACTTGACCGTTTTGCCATACTCTGCTATGACTTCAGCCACAGCACTGCCAAGCCCATTGTTTACAAAATGATTCTCAACCGTGACAATCTTTGCTCCTGAATCTATAGTGTCCATAATAGCCTTTTTGTCAAGCGGATTTAACATAAACATGTCGATAACTCCCGCGTCTATGCCTTTTTTCTCAAGTTCTGCACACGCTTCTAACGACTCTGCTACACATAATCCAGATGCTATAAACATTATATCTTTGCCTTGTTTAAGCACTTTTGCCTTACCGAGTTCGAACACTGTGCTTTCGTCATAAATTTGTGCCACTTTTTTTCTCGTTGTACGGATGTACCAAAGTCCGCCTTTTTCGTAACTGAGTTTAAGAAGTGCTCTAAACATATGCTCATCCGACGGCTCAGCTATGGTGCAGTTATGCATCATACGCATGATGCCCATATCTTCAAACGGCATATGCGTCCCGCCATTAAACTCCGCAGAAATTCCAGCGTCAGAACCTAAAATAGTCGCTCCCAACCCAGAATACGCAAGCGATAAAAACACTTGATCATAAGCTCTTCTTGTCGCAAAGCATGCGAATGTATGAAGGAAAGGACGCTTACCCACAATCGACAATCCCGCGGCTGCACATGCCATCTGCGCTTCCATAATCCCGCAGTTTATAAACTGCTCAGGGAATTTATCTCTAAATTTACTTGTACCTATGGAGCCTGCTAAATCCGCTTCCATTGCGATTACGTTCTTATCCTTCTCCGCAAGTTCCATCAGAGTATCTACATACACTTTACGCATCTCATTATTGCCATCTCTAAGCATCTTTAAGCACCTCCAGTTCTTTCGTCAGCTCCGCGATATAGTCTTTGATTATAACAACCTCTTCTGCGTTTGGTCTTAAGTGATGGTTGTCTTTTTTAGTTTCAAGGTAGCTAAATCCTTGACCTTTTAGCGTGTCAAGTACTATTACGTGCGGCTTGCCCTTTTTCATCTTTGCATCTACTACAGCGTCATGAATTGCCACCACATCTTTTCCGCTAACATCCTTTGCGCTAAATCCAAACGCCTCAAAAATCTTTGCAAAGTCTTTTTTGCCACTTATCTCCTCAACTGTTCCGTCAAGCTGCTTCTTGTTATCATCTACAAGGATTACTAAATTATCAAGCTCATACTTCACAGCAAACTGTACAGCTTCCCAGCACTGACCTTCGTTAAGCTCACCATCACCTACTATGCAATAGACCATTTGGCCTGTGTCGTTTTGTTTGATAGCTTTTGCGATTCCTGTTGCGACACTGATGCCTTGTCCAAGCGAACCCGATGTCATGTCCACACCAGGCGTGAGGATTCTGTCTAAGTGGCTTGGCAGTTTCGTGCCATTTTTGTTGAGCGTCATGAGCGTGTCAAGTGAAAAGTACCCTTTAAGCGCAAGAGCTGAATAAAGCGCAGGACCCGCATGACCTTTCGACAATATGAAATAATCGCGACCATCCCAAGTAGGATTCTTAGGGTCAACATTCATAACCTTGCCATAAAGCACCGCCAAAGTCTCAACAATAGATAATGCCCCTCCGTAGTGACCGAAGCCTAAGTTGTCAAGCGATTTGACGGTGTTTAGGCGTATTTCTAGTGCGAATTGTTCCAGCTTCAAAATTTCTTGTTTGTCCATTTCCAACCTCCATTTGTTTTTTAGGCAACCTCTATTGACCTCATTTCGGCGTTTGTGCGGCAAATTTCCCACCATACGTCGTCAGCGCACGCGCAGATGGCATTGGGATATGCGACGCGTGCCCTTCTTAGTCTGATGGAAAATTTGCGCGCACATCCACCGAAAGCAGGTTAATAGAGCGCGCCTTATGTGTATGATTTAAGCGATTTCATAACCTCTTCATAGAACCTGTCCCTGTCAATCTCCAAGAGTACATGAGCATTCGTACTTTTGCCTTTATGGTCGCGGCGCATATCTGCTAGGCTGTAGCCTCTTGAATAACGTCCGCTTGTCTCAATCATTATGTTCAAATCTTGCCCTTTAAAAATCTCAGGATACACAAGGACTAGAATCGAACATACATCATGCATATGGACATATTCGTTATCGCGTTCATCGCCTTCTTTGTATCTATCGAAGTTAAACGCCATAGCTTTGCTCATCATATCCGCTACGGGATTTGAAACTTTGACTATTTCTTCAATCTCTTTTCCATAAATACGCGCCTGATGCGTAACGTCAAGCCCCGCCATAATTATAGGCACACCACTTGAGAACACAATGTGAGCCGCCTCTGGGTCAGCGAGAAAGTTAAACTCACCTGCCGCCGTATGATTCCCTGTACAGAGTCCACCACCCATTATTGAGAGTTGCTTTATTTTATTTTTAAGCTCTGGGTAGGCTTTAATTAAAATTGCGATGTTGGTTAAAGGTCCTACTGCTACTATCGTCACGGGCTCGTCCGATTCTGAAAGAATTTTCCTCTGCGCATCCAGTGCGCTCATCTCTTCCAGCGGATGCCAATTCTTTTCATCCGTTTTGAAATAACCAAGCCCTGTCTCACCGTGTACATCAGCAGCTTCTATCACATCGACAGCCATCAAAGGGCAGCTTGCGCCTTGATAGATTTTACTTTTTACACCCATAGTTCCGAGTACTGCCCTGGCTGAATTTGTCACTTTTTCAATAGATACGTTGCCAGCTACACATGTTACTGCTTTAACATCTAGTTGCGGTAGTGAATAGGCTACAACTAGTGCTAGTGCATCGTCTATTCCCGGGTCACAGTCTAGTATTATTGGGATTTTTTTCATGTTGTTGTTTCCTCCTCCATAACCAGTTCATTATACTGCTTCTTAATCACAAGGCTCACAACAAACGCTCCAACCATAACAACAGCTAAAGCCCTAAATATGCTGTTTATACCAACAATATCTATGCTATTACCCACAATCGCACTCGCCAAAGCAATCCCGATAGAACCTGACGAGAAAATAGCCCCAGTCACAGTCCCAGCATTCTCCCTAAAGAGTGACCCCATAATGCCAATTGTCATACTAAAGAGCGTACCAACACACATCCCTATTATAACGAACAGTATGATAGCAACCACTCCATTGTTAAAGAGCAAGCTTAGCGAAAATGCGATAATAGCTACCAGCAGCTCTTTATTAAGCAAACGTGCTGCATGAATTCTTCGCTTTGAAGTCAGCCAAAAATTAACCACAGCCCCTAAAACACAGCCGATTTGGAAAAAGCTCAACGCCCTTACAGACCATGCGTGGGAGAAATTATACACTTCTCTAAAATAAATGTCGCCCCATTCATTTATTGTCGAGTTAGTCATTGACGAGAAGAATATGAACATACATAATGTAAGACCTTCTCGTTTAAATGACGGTACTCTTTTGAATGCTACTGCAGCTTTATCCGCCTCTTTTTTAAGCGTTTTTGCCAGAGGCGGGAACTTCACTTTTAACAAAAGTATCAACAGTATAAAAACCAAAACAGCATTCATATAATAAGCAATGCGCCAATCAACGCCGCGCTCTAAAAATACGCTCACTATAAGCGGTGCACTAAGCGCACCCGACGCAAAAGATATCTGCATAAAAGGCATAAGAGGCGTTGGGTCTTTATGTGCGTCAAATAATACAGCTTGACTCGTCGCATCGACTAAAGCAAAGCCTACGCCCATCACAATTATCGTTATAACTAAAAAATAGTATTCGCTAAAGTTAGGAATCGTCAAGTATGTACCTATAAGTAAGATAATTCCTGAAATTATCACGGGTTTACGCCCAATGCTATCGGACAGCCTGCCAAATACCATAGGCAAAATTATATTTACAAAGCTCCTGACGGTAATCAAAAGTCCAATCTGTGCCAAACCAATCGCGTACGCTTCCATTAAATTTATTTTTGTCGCGGAAAGTAAAAACACAGTCGAGCCTATGAAAAATATGTTTACAAATGCAAGGATGGTAACAAAAAAGTATTCGCTGTTTTTTATCATAATGGGATGGTTCCTCCAGGTGTGTCGCTTAGGGCTATATATCTTGCATAAATTTATCTACATCTTGTTTCGCAGGAATTGACGTTTGCGCCCCATACTTACACGTAGCAAGAGCAGCCGCTGCGCTTGCGAAAGCCACAGCCGTGTTAATGTCGTCTCCTCCCGATATAGCAGAGGCAAAAGCCCCCGCGAAAGTATCCCCTGCGGCGGTTGTGTCCACTGTGTTTACAGTACATGCCTCCATATAATTATAGTCGTGTCCATCAAAGTATGCAACGCCTTTTGAGCCTAAGGTTATTATCGGATATTCAACACCTTTGTTTTTAAGGATTTCTAAGGCTTTGAATATATCTTCTGTTGCATTAAACGAGATACCGCATATTTTTTCAGCTTCATTTTCATTTGGCAAAACTGTGTAGAGTCCTTTTAGCAGTTCATCTTTTATTTGTTTGAATGGGGCGGGGTCTAGGAAGATTTTTGTAGTCCCCCTGTACTTTTTAATTATGTACTCTACTGTCTCCATCGGTATTTCAAGCTGGAGGAGTATGGCATCTGCCATATCTATAATATGCGCAGCAGCTTCAATATCAGCGATACTCACATTGGCATTAGCCCCTTCGCTTATCGCTATAATATTATCACCCGAGGCAACCATTATCATAGCTATCCCCGTTCTAGCAAGCTCATCACTAATAAGCCCCGAGATATCCACTCCAAAGTCCCGCATCGAGTTTATAAGTGACACACCGAACTCGTCACGCCCTACCCTGCCTATGATGGATGTTTCTGCACCGAGCCTCGCACAGGCGGCGGCTTGATTTGCGCCTTTGCCTCCAGGTATGGTTTCAAACTCGTGTCCTACTATGGTCTCACCTATTATTGGTGTGTAGGGTACTTTTATGACCAAGTCCATGTTTAAACTTCCTATTACTACCATTTTGCTCATTTTGTTGTCCTTTCGTTCTTCTTGCTCTTCTTCAACTTCTTATAAGAAGACGCGCACAAAAGTATAATAGTCGCCACATAAGGTACAGTTTGCACAAGCTCCGCAGGAATTCTAAAGAGCTGCAAATTATTAGCAAGCGCGTCAAAGAAGCCAAATAACAAAGCCGCAAGCATCCCGCCAATAGGAGCTTGACCACCGACATTAGACGCTGCAAGTGCTATAAACCCACGCCCCGCGACCATATCTCTTGTAAACATCGACATGTATCCCATCGACATAAAAGCACCGCCAAGTCCAGCCAAAACAGCACCAAGCATCAGAGCGATAAGTCTCGTTTTCTTAACCGAAATACCAACAGACGCCGCCGCGTCAGGATTCTCACCAACCGAGCGAATCCTAAGCCCAAGAGGCATCTTAAACAGCAATATGTGTACAGCAATTACCATCAAAAATCCAATATAAGTCAACGAAAAGTGACCTGATATCATCTCACCAAGCACAGATATATTATATATAATCGGAATATCCCACGTTGGTACGATTAAACTGCTAAGTGACGCACTCATAAGTCTATCGCCTGTTATCATGAACAAAATAAATATCGTAGCCCCTGACGCTAAAAGATTAAGCGCGATACAAGTGAGTGTATTATCCGCATCCAAAGAGAGCGTAAAGTAAGCAAGTACTCCAGATATTATAAGAGCAATCAATATCGCCGCAAGTAGCCCCGCAACTACACTGCCAAAAAAGGCAGACCCAAGAACCCCAAAGAGTGCCGCAAACAACATAGTACCTTCAATAGCTATATTCGTAACACCTGCCCTTTGTGTCACCATAGCCGCAAGTGTCGCAAACAAAATCGGTGTCGTAACTCTTATTACAGACGATACGAATCCAGGGTTTATTATAAGCGCAACCAAGTTCTCCATCATACGCCGCTCCCTCCTTCGCTTTCTTGCTTTGCAAGCAGAGCTTGTTTTTCGAGGGTCTTTTGTTTCAGGCGCCTTAAGAAACCAGTTGCCGCAATCAATATAATCACCGTAGCTTGAACAACGGAAATGATTTCAAAAGGCACGTCTCCAGAGCGGTTAAGGATATCCGCGCCCACTCTAATATACGCTAAAAACAGTGCTGTCACTGGTACTAAAACAGGATTAAGCTTCGCAAGCACCGCAACAATAATCGCATCAAAGCCAAACCCAGGACTAGAAACCCATCTAAACGCACTATGCATCCCAAGCAACTCAATAGCACCGCCAAAACCTGCTATGGCACAACCAATAATCTGCGTCCAGACAACAACCTTGCTAACTGGCATCCCACTGTAATGTGCGAACTCACGGCTTGAGCCTGTCATTCTAAGCGCATAGCCCCATTTTGTCCTGAACAAAAATATGCTCACAGCCACAACACAAATAAGCGCAAAAATTACGCCCAAATGTATACGTGTGCCTGAAATTATCACAGGAAGTGTCACCCCAGATGGCAAGTTCTCCGACTGAAGCGCCATTGCAGTGCTTGAACGAACCACATTCGTAAGAAAAAATAGAACAACAGACCCCACCACAAAGTTAAGCATCAAACTTATTACTAGCTCAGAAGCCCCCGTCTTTTCCTTAACAACCGCAGGAATTGCACCAATCACTCCGCCCATTAAAGTTGCCGCCAAAATTGCCAAAATAACAACCACAACAGGAGGTGCGCCCAAGTACAGTCCCACAAGAGTCGCAGCCATAGCTCCCCCGTGGAAGCCACTATCCACCGCCAGATTAATCTGTTTCGCTCTAAATATGAGCGTAAGCCCTAGCCCTGTAAAAGTCAGCGGTATCGCAAATTCTATAATATTGCCGATATTTCTTGTGCTGGCAAACGGTCTTAAGAAAAGCATCTCAAGTGCCTCAAAAGGGCGACCACTTACAAAAAATATGATAACAACCACCAAGATCATTGCAATAAACAAAGAAAGTGCCGTCCGAAGGACTTCAAAGAGCATGTCGATCTTTTTAGCTTTATCATACATCTTCGACCACTCCTCTCAGCTCTTCTTTGCTCATTTTTTTTAGACCTAGCATGTAAAGACCTAGCTCTTCTTCTGTTACTTTAGTTGCATCTTCAAAGTAACCGCTTATCTCTCCTTCATAAAAAACCGCTATATTGTCTGAGAGTTCCATAACCTCATTCATATCAGCAGAAACCAAAAGCACAGCCTTACCCTCGTCGCGAAGCTTGACAAGCATCTTATGCACAAATGTCGCAGCCCCTACGTCTATCCCTCTTGTAGGCTGGTCTGCCACTAAAACCTCAAGCTTAGAAGTCATCTCACGCGCGGCAACTACTTTTTGAATATTGCCACCAGAAAGCATTCTTGCCTCTGTCTTTTCAGAGTCTGTTACTATTTGGAACTGCTCTATCATCTTCTTTGCGTTTTCTTTTATCTTCGCTATGTTTTGCAAGAGTCCTTTGTTGTATTCTATAGAATCATACCTGTCCGAGACTAAATTGTCCGCAATATTCTCTTCAAGGGCTGCACCATATTTCATACGGTCTTCAGGGATATGAGCAAGTCCAAATTCACGAATGTCTTTAATGCTCTTGCCTTGTATTTTTTTTCCATTTATTTTAATTTCACCTGAATAATTGCTTTCAAGACCTGTCAAGCAGTCAATGAACTCACGTTGCCCATTACCTTCAACGCCAGCTATACCGAGAATCTTGCCGCCTTTTATTCTCATTGAAACATTTTTTACGATAGCTTTATTTTCATCATTTATATAAGTGAGATTATTCACTTCTATAATCGCCTTACCCTCTTTGGACTCGGCTTTTTCTATCTTTGTGATAACATCACGACCGACCATAGCTGTCGAAATCTGCTGCACGCTCATTTCTTTAACATACTGCACATCAACCATACGACCAAGACGCATAATGCTTATTCTATCGCATATTGATTTTATCTCATTTATTTTGTGCGAAATAAAAACGATTGTATGATTAGACTCAGCAAGTCCTCTAAGCTCCGCAAAAAGCTCATCTGTCTCCTGCGGTGTAAGCACTGCCGTAGGTTCATCCAATATCAAAATTTTCGCTCCGCGATATAGAGCTTTCAAAATCTCGACCTTTTGCTTTTTGCCAACGCTTAAGTCTTTTATCCTTGCGTTTGGGTCAACCTCGAAATTATACCTCTCCATAACTTCGGTGACTCTCCGTTTAGCCTCCACGTAGTTAATCAAACCGCTTTTTTTAGGCTCCATTCCCAAAATAATATTTTCTGTTACAGTAAGGCTCGGCACTAGCATGAAATGCTGGTGGACCATACCAATTCCCATGTTTATCGCCCTAATCGGGGATGTAATCGACACAAGTTCCCCATCTAGATAAATCTCTCCAGACGAAGCTTGCTCAATGCCAAAGAGAATTTTCATAAGAGTCGTTTTCCCCGCGCCGTTTTCACCCATCAGCGCGTGAATTTCGCCCTCTTTTAGGGTGAAATCTACCTTGTTATTGGCGACTACGCCATTTGGATAAATTTTATCTATTTGACGCATCTCTATTACTGTTTTTTTATTATCGTTTGAAACTTGGTTCATATTTAGCAACTCCTAGAGCCAAGATGGTTATACTTCTCGCCATTGCAGGCTTGACCCGCAATCTCATATAAGATTAAGAGATTACGGGTCAAGTCCACAATGACAAACCTCTTTCTTACTTCCAACTTAAACTTGAAAAAGTGGCAAAGCCACTTTTTCGATAATCTTCTATGGACTTACAGAATTTCTAAGCGTCACAACATCTACAGCATCAGGACCCAATGCCGTGCCAATTACTATGTTACCGTTTAATATGCTCTCTTCAAGTGCTTCAATGCGAGCTACTAAGTCCACGGGAACTTGAGCGCGAAAGAACTCGTTGTCTGCAAGACCCATGCCACCCTCAGCTATACCCAAAAACTCTGTAGCTCCAAGTACGAGCGTATCGTTCACATAATTATAGATAGCTCTAAAAAGTGACCAGTCAACATTTTTAAGCACAGACGATGTAATAACTTCTGCGAGGTCATAGCGACCTGCCTCTCTAAACGCCTCAGCTTGGTCAGAGTCAACGCCTAATACTCTCGTTCCTCTCTCAGAAGCCGCTTCAATCATCCCGATTCCTGTGCCACCCGCCACATTAAACTTATAGTCAGCGCCTTGATTAATCATTGCAAAGGCAAGCTCTTTACCTCTTGCGCTATCTTGAAAATCGTTCGAATAAACAGTAATTACTCTTATATCAGGGTTTGCATGCTGCGCACCTTCAACAAAACCTACCAAAAAGTCATTGATAATAGGTATGTCCATTCCGCCTAAAAATCCAACGATACCTGACTCAGATAAACTGCCTACCAAGTAGCCGCCAAGGAATGAACCCTCGTTTTGCTTATAGATAATGCAGTTTACATTTGCAAATTCGCCTAAATCCCAATTAACTTCTGAATCGAATAAGACAAACACCGTATTTGGAAAGCTGTCTGCGTGTCTTTCAATATATACTTGATAATTATTTGCACCAATTATAATATTATGACCTTCTTCAGCCATCGCAAGCAGCGTTGACTCCCATCTTGCAGGGTCATTGTTATCTTCAACTACTCTAATTGCGACACCTAACTCTTCTTGCGCCCGAAGTACGCCGCGGTGTGCACTGTCATTAAATGACATATCTCCCAAATTAGCAGCGATAAGTAATGCAACACTTACTTGCCCATCATCACCAGCACCTACTTGCGCAGGAGCTGCATCGCCTGTACATCCTACAAGACCAATAGCCATAATAATAGCCAAGCAAAGCGGAATAATTTTTTTCATAATAAAGTATTACCTCCTTAAAAATGTATCCGATATAATTAAAGTGACTTCATGCTATAGTCGTTTAATCTATAAATTCCCATGCAGTTGCGAGAGTATTTATAAGTTAAGCGACTATATCTAGAACAAAGTCACATTGCAACACTCTAATTCTATCAAATTATACATAAAAGTCAACTACAAAATTCATCATTTGACTGTCATGTATCCATAGTTTCTTGACAAATACTAGCCTTTATTTATTCTCGCGAAGCAGTGAACGCCGCGGAGCATCGGTTTAATACCTCGCAGCTTGCAGCGCTGTATTAAACCGATGCCCTGTTGCTTGCAGCGGGGTAGTTCGCTCATGAAAATTTTTCAAAAAAAGGGTATAATTTTCTGTTTTATTTACAATAATATGGGTGTAGAATGAGAAACTTGTTCTATGCAGTTACTTAATTACTGAACATTATGGAACAAGAATCCTTTAAAAGGAGGTAAGCTGATGGACAAGAAGAACAATCCGGGCGGCAAACAAGCTCCGGAGATGACAGGCGATAATAATAATCACAAAGGCAAACACAAAGACAAGTAAGTGAGCAAGTAAACGATAAAGAAACGGGCGGATATCAAATCCAGCCCGTTTTCTTTTGGTGCTAAGCTTACATTATATTTGTGGATAAATATTTCTATCACTACTGCAAGTAATAAACAATAACAACCATCTGCTGTGAACCTATCCACTCAATCTGTGACCCCAAAAACTCAGCCACAAAACGAAGTGGTATCAATGTCCTGTCGTTCACTA
>Ga0123355_10009778_pt1 | contig 14626 bp, 9 predicted proteins | sample TergutEmb28metaG_3_FD_89872 | JGI IMG/M metagenome (GOLD analysis project Ga0123355, IMG submission 89872) | Embiratermes neotenicus P1 segment gut microbial communities from Petit-Saut dam, French Guiana - Emb289 P1 | ecosystem: Host-associated > Arthropoda: Insects > Digestive system > Gut ...
GTATATACCATGTTTAAAATATTCAGTAACTATATTTGTTATATTTGCTGAATAAATAAATTAAATGCAACGTTTGGAGGTTAGCGTCCTAGATGGTAGGACGCAAGGGCTGTAAAGGTTAATGCTCTTTGATATATGTCTGAGAACATCCTTTGAGTGCCAAAGGGGTGCAACATGCAATCACTGTGCTAGTATTCACTAAAGATGGCTGTGAGGGTACAGTTGGTCTGGTTGTCCTACCAAGCAATCCAGCCACATCTACAGCAGCTCTACATACCCAAACTTGATCTGGTCTGACCCTGCCAGAAGAGCCTGAACAGTCCACTTGGCAAGTTTGCAGGCATTATTCCGTAACTCATTTGCAAGCACAGCTCCTCGCTGAGTGTCCAACTTCTGACGCCACTCAACACCGCCAGACAGCTACAAACAAGAAACACTCACATTCATAGTCCCCATCTAGTGTTCAAGTTAAGAGTATGTGGGGATCTATGGCACCACTTCCCCTTACTCCAATATCTTAATTAACTCAAACCCATCTGATTCAAATACCCTCATCTAAAAAAGACCCACGAAATGTCGGCAAGAGAGGCTACAGGCACAGGAGCCACTGGCTGCTACCATTTACAAAATGTACTGCTGGCAGCCATATATGTCACAGAATCAGATACAAACACAATTACACAACATTACACACAAAAACCACAGATGACCAACACAGGGACTTTAGCTGTTTCACAGTTTGTCACATTTGTGAGAAGATATACTACTGCAACGTGAGGGTCACCACAATGCTATCACCACTACATGTTTCTCAGAAAAGCGAGACTGGAGTTCAGAGAGCAGCACTGCGCACGATTCAATTCTTCTGGCATGTGACATTGTGTCACTGAGAAAGCAGTGTGCACCATTTTAAATGATCATACTGGTTTCATCCTCAGGGTCAAGCAGTTCATGAAACAAGCTCTTGGGAATACAGCAACGAAACTTTAGGTTTCACAAAAGGGAGGAAACTTGGGTAACTGAGCAACTATGAGCTTCTCCAGAACACTGCTCCATTATGTTAATGTTCCACTGCATTTTATTGTTAGCACATCCCTCACATGTGTGGTGGCCAGGATATCTCACCACTACAGTGACCAGGCTATGTGTAGGACATTCTAGGGTTGAATTCCCAGCACAGCAGCAATGTCCATGCTGGCTTTTGGGCCCACCAAGCCTCCTACTGAATGAGCATCAGGGGTTTTCCACCAGGGGTGAAGTTGACCACTCACTTGTACGTAGTGCTGAGGGTAAGAATCTGTGCAGTTGTACCTCCGCTCCTCCATATGCCTTCACAGCACAGACTGGAGCGTCTTTACCTTTTTACCATGTGTCAACATACAAGCAGGCAGTAATGTACCTTTGAGTCCCACTCATTCAGCGCCTTGATGGTAACAAACTGCAGCTCCCCATTAGGGCCATGCATTACAGCATCGTGCTCACAGCGTGAAATCAACACCACTCCATTATCCAGATCCCATTTGCGATATCTGTAAGCAACTGAGGCAACCTCACCAGCTTCCTCTTCAGAAATAAAAGGATTGCCTTCATCAAACTTGTACCGCGGTTCACCCTGCCAACATAACAAGAAAATAAAACCGATCACAGTCAGTGGGCTATTATGTATATGTGACAAAGATTAAATGCATATGCCCAGGATCAAGACCACACACACACACACACACACATCAGGGCTATAACAGTAATGATGAAAGATAAAATATTTATTGTAAGACATGGGTTGCACAGTAAGCCTCATGAACATTCAAGTCTTCTGGGATGAGACCCCCTGCTGCTGGGTAGGCGATTACTGAAATTTTGATGGAACTCACTGCCTCAGCTTCACAGGTCAAGCAGTCCAAAACCAAGAAGCCATGGTCCATCAAAATGTCAGGAAATAGTCTCCCAACACAGTGTCATACCCTAGATGACCTGAACCCTCAAAATACCTGAAATCTTGCATGCTTAGTCACTGCCATCCAGTTTCCTGGATGAACAATGACAGCTCTGGTACTGTACAGCTAAAGCGTTCATATTTGCAAAAATAAAGTTCACCAACACCTACAACATTAGAACCCGTAATCAAAAAGTCAGCATTCTGGGTGATGGCCACACCCCAATGAACAAGTGACCCTTTAAAACAGAGTCAAAACCTCTTTAACATTCAAAAACTCTGCGCTGTGCCTCTGAAATAAAATGCAACATGTTTCAGTGAGAGGAACTGAAAGTTTAAATGTTATTTAAATGCACTTCATTCTTCAAGGCCATATCGCAGGTCAAGCAAATAGTTACCATCCTCTCACTGTGAAGGCCCGAGTTTGAAGCCAGGCCAGTCCATGACCAATGCTCCATACTCTTTATCAGACGGACAGACAGAAAAAGCCCATGCACCTCCAACAAACAATGCCCTCTCACAAAATGGGAAAGCACTGAATATGAGAATTAATTTCATCTTTTCATGCTTCAGAGAATTAAAGTATGAGTTACCGTTTTCAACACTTGCTGTGAGAAGTTGTGATTAATGAATGTAGCTTCAAGGGCCAAATTGCGGGGTGAATTAAGGCTGTTGCCGTCATCCTGTGGTGGCTCCACTGATGTTTCATTCACCGTTAACAGATCTGTAATAAATAAATAATAAGTGACATGACCACCAAATGTGTTTTACATCAAACTGACATTAGCAACAAACAAGTTAGATTACATAAAACTTATTTTTTTGACAATAAGTTGTCATTTCTGTTACTTCACTATGTGTGTATGTGGGTCTGTGGTCAGCTGGCTGACTGGACTATATTACTACAACAATTAAGCTGAGAAGGAATGGCAAACAACAGTTGTCAGATATAATAATGAGACTGTAGATTACCAAATTCAGTGTTGTCTCTCTTGTCAAGAAACAGTTTGTCTCCAATTTTCTCAATCACAATGTCCCACGAATAATTCGAGCGTGTGCAGCACATAAGTGTAGCTAAAATGGCATCTGTGGCATATACATTGCCTTCTGTCTTACTGAGTTTACGTATCACTGGATCGTCTGTAGTCGTCACGGTGTGGAAGATGCGGTCTATGCGCTGCAAGGGTTTCTCATTTTTAACATTCACACGATCATATGTCTTGTCATAGTACTCCAGTGACCCACAGCAAATACTGCAGAAGGAAACAAAGTTTTTGAATCACAAAGTGTAACTATCAAAACACAATGCACACTGCATACTTCCCCAGCAGGAGAAAAAGAAATTCCTAGCCTTTGTGACTGCCTGCCTCACTAAGTCACTCATTCACTCACCCACTCTATCCAACAGAGTCCTTGAAAAGCTAGCACTTCCTCAGAAGGGGAGGGGGAACAAGATTTTGGTGGGAAACCAGATGGAAAGAGCCCATCTGGAAGACCTAGGAATAAGTGGGAGAATAATACTAAAAAGCATCATAAAGAAATAGGATGGAAAGATGTGGACTGGACTCATCAGACTTAGGACAGGGACACACAGCATGCTTGTGTGAACGTGGTAACAAACATTTTGGTTCCATAAACAGTGGGGAATTTTTTTACTTTCCTAGCCCCTGTTAATTTCTCTAGAAACTTTGCTTCATGGACTTGGAATGGGAACAGCAAGTGTTCGAAACATAGCAAAGTGCAGCTGCCATCAGAATGAACATTACCTGTTAAGTGAAGGCCAAAAATGCTGAATGGCAAATAACTGTCCACTTAACACTTGGGAATTACCTTCAAAGTTCTGGCAATCTGTTTCAGTTACTTGTCACATAGAACAACTGGCAAATCACCTCCAAAGAAGCTAAGAAAATTATTATTAAGTTATGACAATTCACTGTTTCACCCTATCCTAAGCCCTGCCTGTTCAAGTGTACTGACAACATGAAGAACTTAATCTTACAACCCAGGCAAGGGCATCAGCCACACTAAACTGCTAGGAAATGCTGATTGTGACCAAAATATTTTCCCGGCCACAAGATCTTCACCCCTTCCATATTCCCATTATTTCTGTGAGTAACTTACATATCTTCACCCTCCTTGACATTCGGCAGAGACAATTTGGCAAGCCGAGGAAAATCCATTTCTTCAATAGTTGTCCAATCAGGTCGAACTGTAACTGATGCATCACGACTCTTAATTGGCGGCTGGTTCTTGTTGTTGCGCATACCCTGACGCTGTGGCCACTTGCGCTGCTGTCTTTGGTTCCTAGCGACACGTGGTATCCATTTCAAAACAAACAACACTAAGGTGTACTTTTATTTAGATAGGCTGTGTCTGCTGCAATCAGTATGCTATGAATGACACCCCTCCTAGCTGAATGCATTACTGACTAACACTGTCTCCGAGATGTAGTTGGCTGCTCTGTACAAACAGCTGCAACACATCTCCCTAACATTCTGGAGTTCACACCCACACTGGCATCAACAGGTGGTACCCTCATGCACTGCAGTACTCTCTCTGCGAATAAAGAATGCCTGCTATGTCTGTGAAGGGTAACTGCACAGGAAGTTGGCAACGTCTAAAAAATCTTCAAGAGGAATTCAAGTCTTCTGAGAAGTAATGCATGCTCTTGAGCAGCAGTTTGAATTTTTTAAAGGAATATAGCCCCATCTTTATCAGGGCCCAGCATTCTAAGAAATACTGAACTGCCTGACCCTGAAGATAAAGGCAACATAATCCTCTGAACAGTAAGGGAATTATTGGTCTAATGATGTAGCATCACATCCCAGAAGAATTAATCTTCAGCAACAAAACTATGAGAACCTTACATCTTACATGTCTTCAAGGGGTTAAGCATAGGCAGAAATTCATTTGGAAACTATGAGAATATCTAGCAGGTTGCATCACAGACAGACAGATAGACAGGCAGACACAGCTGATACTGTTACAAACTCAAGTACCTGTTCTTCTCTGGGTACACGTTTGCTTTCTTTGTCAGATCCCAAGACAGTAAAACATTCATTTTAGATTTCTGTGTGGTGCATTGGATTTAAACACCAAATTAAGAATGTATTATAAATTCTGACTGCAATATAATTAACTTTGAATCACTGAAATTGAATGCTGAACTGAGAAACATTAAATGGGAGCTCTACCACACACAGCATCTAGAACATTAAGATGTGGCTACACTGCACATAGGAGCTAAAACATTAAGATGGGGCTCCACTTCACACAGGAGCTAAAACATTAAGATCAGGCTCCATGCATTCTGCAGCTAAAACATTAAGAAGCAGCTCCACTGCACACAGCAGCTAAAACATTAAGATGGGGCTCCACTGTACACAGCAGCTAAAACATTACGGGGTATTTACTGCACACAGTAACTTGAAACAAGGAACAATGCTGAAACTGATGATTCACATCTTCCAGGACAGTGTGGCAACCAAATCCCTTGTTTGACAAACTATTGTATAAACTAGACTTGAATCTTCAGAAACACCATTCTCAGAACCTCAAACCTTACAAAAGGTTTGAGGCGACCGCTCATTAATGTATAACATTGAAATACTGATACCAAGAGTTGAGAACTACTTAGGCGACTTATAATTAATGTATTATCAAAATACCATGTATGATTATCAATATAAATTTTGTATATTTTATAAGTCAGTATTTTAAGAACTAATTTTTAATTAAGCTTTTAACTATAAACATAAATTATCAGGTCGGCTCATACACCTCTGTCATGGTGACTCCCTGAATGTGGCAGTGGGGTGCCAAAAAACATAGTTTTTATGTGTGTTATGTATATTGCATCACAACGTGAATTTGTTGGAAAATATATTGATCTTGTAAATGTAACTAAAGTTTACTCAAGCAATAAGTCTGGGAATAAGGATTTCAGTTTCATGCTGACAAACCTATGCATACTGCTACTGACAGACTGGGAAGGGTACACGGTCTACCGTGTAATGGCCTGTACAGTAGTGACCAGATTACTCGCTGGCTTAGCTCCCTTACACTGCACACAGCTACAGTCAGCAGAGTGTGGCAGCTGCTACGCTCACTGCGGAATGACTGCAGCAATACACCTCTCTTCAAAAACATTTCACTGTGTTAGGTGTACATTCAGAGCTCCAGTCACTGTGGATATTCCTGAAACCCATGGTGTGTGCGGAGCTACTTTCCCTCTTACCAGCTTTCCTCTTTGCCCCCACACAAGCACACATCAAGTAATCTGTTAACTATTACAACAGCAATTCTGCAGCAGAAAAAACAACAATAACACATATACATATTTCAGTTGCACGTTTCACCTGTCTCGCATTTTAAGTCCCTTCCCTAACAACTGCAACTGGTTCTGATGAGAGCCGCGCTGTCCACCACGACCACGCAGGTTCCGCTGATTCTGACGAAAACGCCCGCGCTGATATGGTGGTTTCTGCACACGAGTTGTGTCCACCAGATGGAAAGTGCTTTCATCCTCATCATGGTAGTAAGCATATTGACTGCCACCACCAAACTGAGATTGGTACTTACCTGGGCAAACAAAGGACCACATGTATTATTTTGACTAAAGTGATGCCCTGGAGCACAGTCCTTGTTTGAGAAGCATTTTAAGGGAAATGAACGTTCACTACCATGTTGGCAACAGCCTATCACTTGTAAATATTCTGAGCCTGATAAATCCAATCCCATCCGGCCATTCTCTCTTTAGGATGAATTTTAATATCTTCCCTGCCACACATATGGCTTCCAAGTGGTCCCCCTTGGGTTTCCACACCAAAAGTCTGTGTGCATTTCTCTTCTTCCTCACATGTGCCACATGCTCTGCTCATTGCATCCTTTTTGATTTAACTGTCCAACTAATATTTTACAAGGAGTTCAAATCATACAGTTTCTCATTATGCAGTCTTCTCTCTCTTCTTACTTTCTCCCTCTCTCTTAGGCACTAATACAATAAAATCTACAATATCTGAAACCGGAAGATCTCAAAATCTCTAATAAACAGAAATTGACTAACAGGCCCATTAAAGTTCACAATTCCATCAACCAACAGCGATGTTACACATATGATGATGAAAAGAGTGAAATATTCAGTGCCAGGGTTTTTTTAAAAAGATTCTCATACACACCATGTTACATAATTAGTGATGAAACAGAAACACAAAGTGCAGCAGGGGAAAACAGGGCAGGTTACCAAGTGACAAATTAAATGGTGACATCTATGCATGAGGTTGCTAAGATACATTTTACATGTAACACTCCAATACCCAGAAAACTACAATATCCAGCAAAAATCTGATTCCAGTAGTGCTAGATAACACAACTTTTACCTTATCTCCCTTAGCAGTATACTATTGGATTCCCTCAGCCTCTGTTTGTCTGTTAACGTCACAGACCCATGAGAAACAACAGGCAACATCACAATTCTCTACATTTTAAACATTATATTCTTAGATACTAAACAGAAGACAAATGATTCTGGAGCAGAAGGTAGCAAACATTTCCCCAATTTATGTGCTCTTAATTTCCTAATGTATGCTCTCTTGTAAAAGTTTTGTAACTTACTTCAGTAGGAACACAACTACAGTTGCACTCCTGGTATTATTTTACACTTGTAAGTCAGCAGCACACATTTTGTCTCTTGAAATGAATATAACTGATGCATGTGATGAACACAGAACTACTGAATGTCAAGTGTTACCATTTGTTAGTTTGCTTGTTTGTCTGCAGTTCTAATACTGAAGCTACACAAACATTTGGGAACAACACTAACAACTTAGCACTGCATACATTAACAAAATTAAGAACAAAATAAATTCAGTGAATGCCTCCTACAATTTGGTCTAGAATCTTTTGTCTTCCCACTCACTATCTCAGAAGATAAAGTCTGAAATACAGAACTACAATCTTGCATGTTATTTGAATGGGTGTGAAACTTGTCTCTCACATTCATGGAAGAACACACACTGATGATGTTCAAGACTTGGTTCTTGGGGAACGTATTTGGACCTATGAGGCAGAATGTGACAGCAGAATGGAGAAAAGTGCATAATGAGGAGCCCATGTTTCATAATACGTGCCAAATACAATTTGGGAAAATAAATCAAGAAAAATCAAATGAGAATGGCACATGGCATGTATGGGGGAGTGCGGTGTTTTGGAGAGGACACCTGTAGGAAATGGTCCACTTTTAAGATTCAGATGCATATGAAAGAATAATATCAAAATGGACTTTTGAGACAGTTTGGAAAATGTGCACTGGATTAATCTGGCTTAGCAAAGGGGCAAGGGATGGGCTGTTTTCAACATGGAAATGTGCCTTGAATTCCACAAAATGCTTGTAAATTCTTGAATAGATGAAGCAATAGTAGCTCCCTAACGACTCTGCTCCATGGATTTAGTTGGATAATCAAACATTTACATGCATTTTCACTTGTCATTTGGTATTTTGCAATGAACTGTATGAAGCCAGCTGGCTCACACGACACTTCTCACTTGCTTATTCTAACATAGCAGTCCATTAAGAGAATAAAATAAAACCCCCCCCATTAATTGTGGTTTAAACAGTCAAGACCGTTATGCAGGCCTACTTCAACTGAAGATGCGTATGGAACTGCACACAGGTTTTCATGTAAAGTGCTTGTTGTGTTTGTCCAGTTTTAGCCAGAAGTGAAACTACTTGAGTATTTCCCATAAAAATCCTGAATGTGAAATTTAATAAAGTTTCATTTAAAAGTTCTTGAGTCATTATATGTTAGTGCATGGGCAGGCAGGCACAGCAATACTATTCAGAGCTCTGAACAGAAGGAAATGTCTCATACTTTGCCCACACACTATATTTGTTTAACGCAATTCTCAAAATAAACAGTAATTATTTCCCTAAACAGGAGAACCAAGTTGATGTTTATAATAGGGTTGCATGTGTTTTCTGTAAAGTACAAACAGGATTTTAAATATTATTTAGATTAATTTCAGGCTGGGCTAACATTCAAGAAGCTGGAAATGTACAATTAGTGTAACGAATATGAATGTTCATTTCATTACTTTTTGCCTTTAGTCTTAATCCACGAATGCCAACAAATGATGCTCTTTTGTAAGTACGGTTCAATCAGTCTAGGAGCTCTTGACTCTTGAGACAACCCAATACAACAATCCTGTTTGTCTCAAAAACACTAAAACTTAGGGGAAAAACGTGTGCCATTTTGCTTTACAGCTTTTGTTTCAAACAACCTTTGCTTGATAATCAACAGCTATCACCATACCTGCTGACACACTCATACAGCACCAATGGACGGCTGTCACGTTTTTGTGTCAGATTCTCAACAGTTTAGGCTTAAACTACAGCCTGGAAGATCTGAGGTTCAATTCCCAGAATGGCCATGAGATTTCATTTTACAAAAAATGTCCAGACTGTCTCTGGGGCCCAGCCAGCCTCCTATTCAATGGATACCAGGGATAAAGCAGCTAGCAGGTGAATTTGAAAATTCACCTACATCTAATGCTGAGGTTAAGAATGAGTGGAACTATACCTCCCCATAGGACTTAATGGCTTGCACATGGTCAACTCATTTTATTCTTAACAGTGTAAGATGTGTAAAACAAAATGTAAATCCTACAGTCAAAAGAAGCACAATGAAACCTGCCATCACAATATTCTCGACAGATGAAAGTAACTTCATCATGACACACAATGGAAAGCAAACACAGCTGCTAATTAATAAAATAAGTATTGTTTTACTAATTCATTGCTGTGTTTGCTCTCCATTGTCTTTATCCACGTATTATTCACAGTTAGATGTCTCGAATTAAGATCTAACTTCATTAAAATGGAATGTAAACAAAACACAAGTGGGAAATCAACTTTCATATGAGTTATACCAACAAATGTTACAAAAAAAAGGGAGTCAGTTCTTAATATGGTTGAACTTCACAGAGAAGTTAAAAGTGTGATCATTAGCTGGATATCACCACAAAAGCAATCACTTTCAAAACAGCATTTATACACCCTTGCCAAGCTGAATACATAGTTTGGAGCAAATAAATTTATAGAGGTTATGGTAATACAACAGCCACAGTAGCAATATGTGGTCTGTAAGTACTACACTGGTTGTTGAACCATAACCTATATTTTAAGGAAAATTTACAGTAATGTAACCTGTGGGGTGGGGGAAAGGTGAGAAAGGGATGAAAACAAACAAAACATGATGCATATATTATCCCCGAACTTACTTCTGCGTGAGGTGCTAATTACCCAACCAAACATGCGTTTGGTCAGGTAATTAGCACCTTACTGAGAAATACACAATGGGACAATGTCACCCAAGATTACTTCTGGATGCTTTTCCATGCAGCAGTCACACCACTCATGACAATATATACTTCAAAATCAGTTTACTTTGCATACGTCCATGCCATTATGTCTTATGGAATTATCTTATGGGGAAATCCAACACAGAGCAAAAATGTACTCACCACCTACAAGACAATTAAGCAATGGCAGAGATAAACAAAACTCTTTTGTAGGGATGTTGTTTAAAAAAATTAATACTTTCCCTTTGCCAGTTTAATACACGTGGGAATGAAGTTACCCAGTGCTCTTATATCTAACATTAAAACTTTTTTTTTTGTTTAAAGCTCCTATATACTGCATATACTATTCAGCAGTTTTTTACACAAATATCTTGGTATGCTTTTGTTCTATATTATGACATTCTTAGACAATGACCACGAACAGCTATATACTCCACACATTTCATAGTAGTATTATATTACATTCAACCCATGGAATTTTATACGTCCTTGTACTATAAAGTGACTATACAATGTAATTATGTTACAATTGAATGAAACTGATGACAGCATATAACTGAAGCAAGCACAGTGTTCATGTCTTTCCGACTTTCATACCCACCAGGAATCCCATTTATTTACCAGATAAGCCGAATCACTAACTCACTTGTGTACTTTTTATCCTGGAATGCCGCGCCTGTCCAATCCGATATCTGAAACCGAAGCAGTATTTAGACCCAATATATTAGACAATAAAAGTGTAACATTAAACACTTTTTTTTTTAATAATCACAAACACCACACTAACGCGGATAACATCTACAAAGTGAAAACATATGTCATTTGTGGCCGTCACACGTGGTTTACCTTTCCTAAGCGGTCTCCTTTCGAGAAAGGCTGATACGGCATATCCTTAAATTGGTCAGGCATGTCACATGGGCCCCAACCAGTTGAATTATCTTGTATAATTGGTGCAGTAAAATGCGGGACTTCTTCCTCTCCAAACATATTGTCAGTAATTACTCCGAAATGTATTTTCCGAAACAATCTTACCTTCGCACACCACACACACTGATTAACCACTGTGGCCACGGATTACTTGTGCAACTGGGAAATCACTGATGATAGAACGATGGTCTGATGGTTCGGTACGTGCAATACCGCTTTGTTTCCTAAACTGACTTGAAAGTAATGTATGCTCCGTCAACGTAATTTTATTAGTAAACAATGTTACTTCTTAACGATTTGAATTGCGTGTTCGGAGTTTTAGTAAAGCCGTTCCCAGGATAACTACTACAAAATTTGTAACAGAGCCTTACATTGCTATACATTTATCGAATCAAATTAGTACTGTGCAGTCTTTACACTCTCGTAAGTGCTACAGGTTATTATTCATTTACGTTCCCAACATACATCAACTCTACGCCATGCGTCAGAGGTCTATATCATGGATCAGAGTAGGTCTATATCACGTATCGAAGAACTCTTAGTGGATCACAGAGAAATACTGCAACGCCGCCACATTTGCACTCCGTTCGACAGTAGTTGCTGTGTCGCTCTGTGATCGACAGAGTGTTTTTCGATCCGTGGTATGGATCTCGGACCCATGGCATAGAGCTGATATGTTGGTAGAACATAAATCAAACTTAACCACTGGTACTTTAGGTTATCGGTGTTCTGGTCCAGTCTGTGACTGCAAGAATGGACCGGAGATAGGTATGATCTGTGCCGGATATGGACCAGAGCGTGTAGTTAACACAGGCATGTCCACCGTAAACTATGCTGCACGGAGTCAATGACGTTGCAGTTGTGTCCATGTGAGGAATACTGGTTTTAAGAGGAGTGACATTAACGTTTATCAGTTCAGGAGTAAGTGTACAGTAAAGTGCCTAAATAAACGCGACACACTGCCTGTTACCTGAAATACGAAAATAGATAAGGAATGGAAATGGAAGATGAAATATACAAAATCACTAAAATTGATCAAGCAGTGTGATGAAAATTGAGAATAACTGTTGTTCCTTTACTACCTCACTTCACGTACAAGAAACGCGAGAAATGAACAAAATTAAAACATTTATTAAACTTGGATGGATTACAGCTGGGTCGGATACGTTCAAGAACTACAGGATATTTGTTAGGAATCAAGGTTCATTAAAATGTTAGACCCAAAATAAACCATTGTAACCTATATAACAGCCCTATAACATATCAGTAAATGTGCTCTTTTTAAGCTTATTTTAACAGAGACACATATGAATAACTTAATGCAAAACTCATTACTGGAGTGATGTAACATATTTTATTCAAAGAAGGTCATTGGAACATTGAATGGTAGGTGTGTCTGCAAGTGTTTGGAGGAACAGTTGCAGAATACTTTGTTAAGATGTCCAGCTAACTAATTCTAGAGGGTTGTGTGGTCATTATTATTGTTGTTATTATTTCTTATTTGTAGTGTCTTGGATTTACCATGTCAGATTTACTTGGTAGATGACATAAGCCAGAAATATGTCTAGTCCATTTGAAAGTAATTTTACATGAAGTTTTGAACTAGGTCATGTTCTCCCAATTCATTTACACTGCTCTGATGGAGAAGGGCAAATATGTATGATTCAATTTTCTCCATCATGCTGGTACCATTCTGCACTGCACAGTGTCACATTGCTGCCTGCAGGAATTTTTGTGTTCAGTGTCATTAGAACCTGAATTCTGACACACAAATGTTTGGATTATGCACATAAATTGACATACTTAGTATTTTCTGTGATCTTATCATGTAACTGGCAAGCAGTACATGTAACTAAATGATTTAATGTAATAATGTTTAATACGTGGAGCCTGTAGTAGGTGTAGGAACTTCCCATGGGCTGGACAGTCTAGGGTTTGAACTATCTTGGGGCAAAATTTTCACTTCCCATCCAGTCTCCTGTACAGTGGGTACTGGGTGTCTTTGGGGGGTGGGGGTACAGTGGCCGGGAAATGGCATTATCCACCCACCTCATTTGGCACCAAGGTTAAAGAAAGAGTAGAGCTATACCTCTGCTCTGCCGCTGGGCCCTCATGGCCTGTTGTATGGTGAACATCACCTTTTTACCCTTACATGCAGCTCTGGTTTTATGCCTGTATGCATGCCAATTTTTACCTCTCCTTAATTTGCACTCTCTCACTTTCAGTATAACGTGCTTTGGCTGCTGCACACTTGCACACTGACCAAGTTGTAATGGCTGTGACTGAATTTAGTTATTCATGACAATGATGACATGTACCATCCATGCCAAGTTTATGCAGGATGTTTACAATTACTTTTCAGTTTACACAGGCTAAAAATTAATATTATTTATTTCTATATTGATATCAGTAACAATAATAATGTAATAAATACATGCACATATACCGCATATAAACAGGCTGTCATTGGTATGCTTGTCCATAACCCCTATATTCCTTTATCTTTTATGGGAATATTATTTTTGATGGAAGCACATTTTCTCAGGTACACAACTAGGACATAAAGCAAGGGATATGTGTATTGTATATACACTACATTTTGTATCAAATGATGACCTTATTTTGGGTTTCTGCATTGTGGTTAAATGTCTGGGTATTTCTTCAGGGTGATGGAATTGGTTCAAGTGGATGCTGAAGTGATATGAGGGGTTGTGTAGGACACTTTCAGGGAGTTCTGCCAATCACAACATTTCAAATAATGCCTACACTGCAGATAGCTTTCTTCAGTATTGATGCCCGCAGCACAGACTCAGTGGTTACCTATCCAAGTGCTAATCCCACCCAGTGTAGCATAGCTACAGAAGGAGATTGTACCACTGTCACTGTTCACATCTCACATTGGCAAGGTCTGAACAAAGGTCTTTCTTGGAAGTTTCAACTCTCATTCATTTTGGGACAATGCTGTCCCCTCTTCTCACTTTCTACAGCTGTGACTGGCTGAACTACTTCTGTGTAACTGATACACTTTATTCCATTGCATCACTTAACATCCACTTAAACCAGTAGTCAACTGTAGATGGAGGCAGTGTATTCCTCGAAAATATCTGAACATGGAACATTTAACCATTACACAGTGCAGAAACCTCATAGACAGCCTTCATTTGATAAACAGCTGCTGTGAAAATCTGTGAACTAATACACTGCATATCTTATATCTTTACATTTTCTGTTTACTTTGTTCCCCATAGCATAAAAACTAATGGGTATTCATCATATCATAAAGGCTGTTAACCCTTTGCCGGTCCTATTTAAAACCCTACTGCACGGGCAGAAAGTCCGCGTTTTTTCAGTGGGCATTTAAATTTAGGTACTGCACCAGAAACAGGTCTCCCCCTCCAAGAAAAAAAA
>Ga0123355_10009779_pt1 | contig 14625 bp, 12 predicted proteins | sample TergutEmb28metaG_3_FD_89872 | JGI IMG/M metagenome (GOLD analysis project Ga0123355, IMG submission 89872) | Embiratermes neotenicus P1 segment gut microbial communities from Petit-Saut dam, French Guiana - Emb289 P1 | ecosystem: Host-associated > Arthropoda: Insects > Digestive system > Gut ...
CCTTCCATTTAGAATAAAAGATATGATGCTGCAATTATGCCTGGTTGCCGGGAATCTCAATATCCGAAACAACATGGATACGCGCTGTCACCTTGCCGCGGTTATACATGTTTTGTATGCCCATTACAAAGCCAGCCGCAGCTTCGGCAGTCATGTTTGGGTTAACGCCACTGATGCTACATATGGCGCGGTTTTGTTCGCTGCGTATGCGAAGCGCGGCGGATGCATTGACGATACTTGCCATTCGCATTCACCTCCTTCCTATCCATCATGGTAAACCTATTTAAAAACAGGCAAAAGCAATGCGAAAACCCGCATGTTAAGGCGGTTTTTCAGCAAAGTTTAAGCCTGTTTCAAGTTGCTTATCTTTCTTTATTAAAAACCGGGGCCCCGATGCCGCAGTATATGAAAGATGCTAGCATGGGTACGCGGCCCGGGCCGGATCCAAAGCCTGGTGCGTTACCCTCTTTCACTTGATGCGACTGGTAATACAGCTACAGCGTGCACAGGGGTTAAAGCGGGAGCGGCGCGGTCCGTTTCGGGAAAATCCCTTCCGGAGGTGGCAAGACCCGTCCATGGCGTGGAAACGCCTGTTCTGCTGTTGCGAAGTGATAATAACACGTAACGTGTATTTTGTCAAGCATCTTCATTCGCATTGTTTGTCAAGTGGCTATAAAGTAAACGCAAAATGTTAAAGTTTTTGCCCCTCTTTTTTCAAAAAGAGGGTGGGTGTGGGCGAAGCCCACGGTCCTAAGCCTTCAATCCATCTGCCAGCAACTTCATTTCCCTTGCCGCGCTTATCGTGGCTTGCGTTATTTCGGCGCCGCCTATTAAGCGGGCTAGTTCGCTGGTGGCTTCTTCTAGGGGCAGAGGGGTTACACGGGTTACTGTGCGGTCGGCTTCTAGCTTTTTTTCTATACGGAAATGAGTGTCTGCCATGGCTGCTATTTGGGGGAGGTGGGTGATACATAGGATTTGGCGGCGGCGGCTTATTGTCATTAGTTTTTCGGCTACTTGTTGGGCTGTGCGGCCGCTAACGCCTGTGTCCACTTCGTCGAAGATTACGGTTTCCATTTTGTCTGCATCAGCTAGCACGGTTTTTATGGCCAGCATTACTCGGGACATTTCGCCGCCAGATGCTATGCGGCGCAGTGGTTTTTCGGGTTCGCCTGGGTTGGGGGATATCATGAAGTCTACATTGTCGTTGCCGTCTGTGCTGGTGGCGGTTTTGCGGGTTACGGCTATGCTAAAGCTGGCGCTTTTCATACCTAGGTCTTTTAGTATGGCGGTTATGCTGCCGGATATTTTGGTGGCGGCAGCTTGCCGGTATTGGCTAATTTTGTCGCATATGGCGGATATATCTGCTACTATTTCGCGTTTTTTGGCTTTTAGCTTTTTTATTTCCAGTTCGCTGTTTTCTTGGCTGTCTAGCTTATTTGTTAGGTCTTGTTGCTTTTTTAGAATGGTTTCTACATCTGCACCGTATTTTTTCTTGGTTTTGTAGATTATGTCTAGGCGGGTTTCTATGCGCTCTAGTTCGGCCGGGTTGGCGTCTAATTCGTCGTTGTAGTTGCGTAGCTCGGCCGTGATGTCTGTTAGCATGCTGGCTACTTCTATTATGTTTGCCTTTAGGCTGTCGCAGGTAGGGTCTAGTTTTGCCAGGTCGGTTATTAGCTGGGCGGCCTTGGCTACTTGGTCCCCTGCGGCGGTTTGGCTATTGTAACTGCCGTACAGCAGTGAGATTGCTTGGGTTGTGTTTTTGCTTAGGCGGTCTACTACGCTTAGGCGGTTTCGCTTGATGGTTAGTTCTTCTTCTTCTCCGGATTTTAGGGCGGCTTTTTCTATTTCATCTAGCTGAAAGCGCCAGATTTCTAGTTGTTCTTGGCGCTGGTTGCCGCTGCCGGTTATGGCTTTTATGGCGCGCTCGTTTTTGCGGTATTCAGATAATTTTATTTCCAGTTGGGATTTTAGTGGTGCTAGTTCTTCTTGGCAAAACTGGTCTAGCATGTTTAGCTGCTTTATGGGGTTTAGTAGGCTTTGGTGCTCGTGCTGGCCGTGTACGTCTACCAATAGGGCGGCGGCCTCTTTAAGCAGGCCTACGGCTACGCTGCGGCCGTTTATGCGGCAGGTGGATTTGCCTGCGGCGTTCATGGTGCGCTCTAGCATAATTTGCGAATCGCTAACATTTATGCCCATGGCAAAAAGGCCTTCCTTTACATGGAAGTCCTCGATGTCTATTATGCCTTCCACCTGGGCAAATTCTGCTCCCATACGCACGAAATCACGCACCGGGCGGCCACCCAGCAGGAAGTTGATGGAATCCACCAGGATGGATTTACCCGCCCCGGTTTCCCCGGTAAGCACATTTAGGCCGGGGGCGAAGTTGACTTCTACCTGGTCTATCAGGGCAACATTTTGAATGCGCAAATTAGTTATCATACGGGTTCTCCGTTAGTTTTTTCACTAGCATTGAGGCTTCCTTTTCAGATTTTACCACACAGAACACCGCATCATCCCCGGCTATTGTGCCCAGGATTTCTGAAAAGTTCATCTCGTCCACTGCAAGCGCCACGGCCATTGCCATGCCGCTAAGCGTACGTAACACCAGCATATGCCCCGCATGGTCTATGCTTACTAGCACCTCGCGGAAAATACGCTCTAGCGGGTGAGCCTCGTCTTTGGATTTTGTAGAATATTTAAGCCCCGCATCTGTTGGTTCTTTAGTGAGCTTTAGCTCACGTATGTCGCGGCTGATGGTGGCCTGGGTGGTGGTGTAGCCTTCCTGCGCCAGGGCATGGGCAAGCTCGCCCTGGGTGTAGATATCACGGCTGGTAACAAGTTTGAGTATCGCCTCTTGCCGGTTTTTTTTCATAATAATTTCTTCTTTCTTAACACCGCGTAAAAATTTGTGGGGGCTGTTTTAAGTATACTTGCAGAAAACGCCGAGCGTTTAACCGTTAAACCTTGGCTTGGGGTTATGTTGCCGCGGTTGTAGCCATCTAGGAACAGTGGTGAATCTTGCCCGGGTACTATGCGCACTTCGTCTTGGGCGGAAATTACCCAGGGGCGGGAGCTTAGGCTGTGTGGGCATATCGGTGTGATTACAATCATCTGCCCGCCGGGTACTAAAATCGGCCCCCCGGCAGAAAGGCTGTACGCCGTAGAGCCAGTGGGCGTGGCTACTATAATGCCGTCTGCCCGGATATCGTCCATATGTTGGCCGTTTACATATACTGCAAATGTTTTTAGCGCGCCGGTTACCCCTACGCAAATGTCGTTTAGGGCAATGCGGTCGCTTTGTGCCAGCGGGAAATCTGCCTCTAGCATAAGCCGTTCTTCCCGGCTGTACTGGCCGCTTAGTATTTTTTCTAGGGAATCGAAACCGTCCTGCTTGTCTGCATCGGTAAGAAAGCCCAGCAGCCCCAGGTTAATGCCCAGCAGCGGTATACCCAGCGGCGCGGCCGTATGGGCGGCACGAAGCATAGTGCCATCGCCGCCCAAAACCACACAGAAATCCACCCCGGGCAAAAGCTGCCCGAGATGAATTTCTGCACCGCGGCCTTTGAGGAAATCGATTACTTGGTCCATGTAGGTGAGGCCAGGGTCTTTTTTCTCGTTGGCTATTATTGAAATTTTATGACAGGCTACGGAGCGCACGGTCGTTTACCCTATAATCTGCATTTTCTACCCATGATTCAAACAGGTCACTAAACTCAATTATGGCTGCTTCCAGAATAAATGAGTCGCGGAAACTTTCTGAAATTTCTTCCCTGGACGGGAAGCTTCTTTCTTGGATGTAGATTACTATAAACTGGCCGTCGTCTTCTTCAAAACCTGGCAGATGTACAATATGGCGGTCGCCTGTTTGCATCTCGCCTATAACTTCTGAATCATCTGGAGTTATTGCTTCATTAAACATTAAGCCTCTTGCATCAAGTACGAATGGTTCGCCACTTTCTGCATAGGCTACGCACTGTTCGCGAACAAGCTCTAGGAAATCGCGCTGGTCTTCGAACATTGCTAAGGCTTCCTCCATTGTGTCAAGGAATGCAATAACTGCATCGAAGGTTTCGAGGTTGTCACCCTGTAGTAGAATATGCCGGTCTAGCGCTTCTTCAAACTCGTCTGGGTCTATGTTTTGATCACCGTGGTAATGCATGGCCATCCTTTGGTACACTGGGGCTACGCCAAAGAAATCTACGATGCGATCCATTGGCATAAAATCAAGAGGCATATTTACTTCCATCATCCAGTTGAATGCGGTCATTTCAAAATGGGCGCGCTCTGCTTCTGTAAGGCCAACGCCCAGCCTGTCCCCGTGGTGTAACACTGTAAGGGTGTGAAGCAGGTCGTCCATAGCCATCTGGTTGGCTAAATCTATGTCGCCGTCGGCTTGCTGCATTGCACTGTCGCGGAAGAATAGGAAATCTGTGTTCTCTATCCTCTCCCCTTCAAACCTCATAATCCATTGGCGGTTTTGGGTATCCCACACTACCCAAGAAATAGCTGCAACTATTACCAGCAGCACTGCAATGGATATTACCGCAGACATCCTGCGGCGTTGTTTCAGTTGCTTTTCAATTTCCCTGTTTCTCTGTTTACGGTTTTGCATTTTTGTTCTCCTTTTATTTAAAATGTATCCAGCAGGGCTTGGTTTATTACGAAATCTGCTTCGTTAATCCAGCCTGCAAGAGTTTCTGTGAAAAGTTCATGGACGCGCAGCTGAGTGTATTGTTGCAATGCACTTTCTTCCATGATGGCTAAATCTGGCTCGGTTCTATTGTACATATACAGCACCAGGAAAATTTCGTCAAGATGCAATATGTGACGGTGGCCATTTTCCATGTTTAGTATAATCATTTCATCCTCTGGGTCCACCTCTAGGGTTTGTATCATATCCCTGGCATCCCATGGCTCTACGCCAAATTCTGGGAAGATGATGCAATACTGCTGTATTACATCCTGGAACGGCCTATCGTCTGCAAAGGCCAGCAGGGCGTCGTCCACATTATCCACCACTGCGTATAACATTGTGAAACTGCCGTATTGGTGGCCCTGGAATATAAAATATTCCACCAAAGCCTGGGAAAACTCATCTGGGCAGGGGGTGTAATCTATATGATGCTCTGCCAGCAATCCCTGCAAATGCCATATGCTGAAGAAATCCACCAGGCGCTCTGCAGTGATAAAGTCCATGCCAACCAAATCCCTGTGCAGTTCTGCCTCTGGCAGAAGCTGTTCCCGCTGCTCTGCGGTGAGAGCCATGCCCGCTTTTTCTGCATGATGCAGTATGGTTAGGCTGCGTATCAACTCTTCTATGGCCATTTCCCGGGCGGGGGCGCGGTCTGCATCTTCTGCCAAAAACATTGTAGCGTTATGGAAGAAGAACATGAAATCTGTCGCGTCCATGGCCTGCCCTTCAAATATAACCAGCCATGAATCGTCTGCAGGTAGTGTGGGCTGCGCCTGGGTTGTGCCTTCTGTAGTGGCGGACGGCTGGCCTGTTGCTTGGGGCTGGGCAGGGGTGGTATCGTCATCCCTTTGCCAAAGCAGCACCACCGCCAATGCTATGATTACAAGCCCAACTACCACCCCCGATATGATAAATTTGGTTTTTTTATTTTCCACTTCACGCCTCCTTGGTTATGCTTGTACTACTCTCAATTGAAATTAATTGCTTCAATTTGAGGTTAGCATTTGTATTTTGTTTGCAATGCTGATGGCATCTAGGCTGTAACGTGCAAATAGTTCTTCTCTTGTGCCCGCCTCTATGAATGAATCCGGGAAGGCAAAAACATGAGCGCCATTAACCCGCGAGCCAAAGCCGCCAATTGCTACGCCGTCTTCTATTGTGAAGATGTGTTTATACTCCCGCAGTTTTTCCAGCAAATTTGCATCTATTGGCTTTACAAAGCGGGCATTGTAAAGGCTTGGGTCATTGCCGCTTGCTATTAGTGTTTCCACAACTGCCAGGGCGGTATCCCTCATTGCACCCACCGATATGATGGCGATTTCTTTGCCGCGGCGGATTGTTTCCGCTTGACCCTGGATGATTGGTGGCATTTCAGTTGGTCGCATTTTGCGACCAACTGGATTTTGTGCAGAGGCTGGCGTGGAAGATTCCACATGCGCCATGCCATCTGCTTCCGGCTGCGAGGTGGATATTGAAGCCTCGCATATAGCTTCACGGGGAGCCCCCCCGGCAAGGGGGCGAGGGTAGCGGATGGCTACTGGGGCGTTTATGGTGAGGGCATGGTCTAGCATGGCCGTTAATTCTTGAGTGGTGGATGGGGCTAGTATTGTTAGGTTTGGTATATGCGATAGGTAGGCTAGGTCGTATAGGCCCTGGTGGGTTTCGCCGTCTTCGCCTACTATGCCAGCACGGTCTAGGCAAAGGATTACTGGTAGGTTTTGGATAGCCACATCGTGAAGAATTTGGTCGTAGGCGCGCTGCATAAAGCTAGAGTAAATGGCCACCACTGGGCGCAACCCCCCTGCGGCCAAACCAGCGGCAAAAGTAACCGCATGGCCTTCTGCAATGCCCACGTCGAAGAACCGCCGCGGAAAACGCTTTGTAAATTCCTCCAAGCCAGTGCCATCAGACATCGCGGCAGAAACAGCCACAATGCGCTTGTCCTTTTCTGCCAGCTTGCATAAATGCTGGCCAAAAACATCGGTATAACTTAGCGAAGTTCTAACCTTGGTTGGCTCACCAGTGTCTATATGAAAAGTACCTACGCCGTGGAAATTAGTGGGCGAGCGCTCTGCACAGTTATAACCCTTGCCTTTTTTGGTAAGCACATGCAGCAGCACCGGGCCGCGGATTTTTTTCACAGCTTCCATCACAGCCGTTAAAGCCTTTATATCATGGCCGTCTACCGGCCCAAAATACCTAAATCCCATTTCCTCAAAAAGCACACCTTGCAACACCGCGCGTTTCACCAGCGATTTAAAAGATTCCAACCCGCGGGTTAAAGGCGCACCCACCAGTGGCAAATCTTCCAGCAGCCGGTGAACCCCAGCCTTAGCCCCCAAATACCCGCCAGTGGTACGGATTTCATTTAAATGCCGGGAAATTGCCCCAACATTGCGGCAGATAGACATCTGGTTATCGTTAAGCACCACAAGCAAATCCGTATTGCTGCGCCCTGCGTTGTTTAGGCCCTCGAAGGCCAAGCCCCCTGTCATGCTGCCGTCGCCGACCACCGCAATAACCCTATCTTGGCGGCAGGCCTTCTTGCAGCTGGCCTTCTTGCAGCGGCCCTTGCCGCAGCCCCGCAAATCCCTAGCTTTAGCCAGCCCAAGCGCCGCAGAAATAGCCGTAGAACTATGCCCAGCCCCAAAAGCATCGTGAGCGCTCTCGTGCATTTTAGGGAACCCACTAAGCCCATCCAATTTCCGTAACGCAAGGAAATCATCCCTGCGCCCAGTCAAAATCTTATGTACATAAGATTGATGCCCCACATCCCAAACGATTTTATCACCAGGGGTATCAAAAACCCGGTGCAACGCAAGGGTAAGCTCTACCACGCCAAGGTTAGAAGCCAAATGCCCGCCAGTATCGCTAAGGCTTTGCACCAAAAACTCTCTAACCTCCCCAGCCAACGCCAACAAAGCCCCTGCATTCAGGCGCTTCAAGTCTTGCGGGCTGTTTATGGTAGGCAGAATATTCAAGCGTAATGCTCCCCTTATTAAAACCCTCGCCCACTTTTGAAAAGTGAGGTGAAAATTCCAAAGTTTTTTGCTTCTTTTTTTCAAAAAAGAAGGGGGGTGTCGGGGGCGGAGCCCCTGACGGTTTCATTTTTGACATTTTCACAAGAAAATTTCCATTCATGAGTATACACGAAAAAATGACATAAAAAAAGCCCCCTATTGGGGGCTAGAATTCTAGGGTTATGTCGCTGTCGTTTATTATTACGTAGGCTAGGTGTGTTGAGTCCTCTTGGGCGTTGGCGGTTAGGCTGTATTTTGCGTTGCTGCCACCTATAAAGGATAGGATATTGCCAGCAATAAGGCTGGCTGGTATGGATGCCTGGTGGTTTACGCCTTTAAGGTGCAGGGTTAGCTCGCCATATTGTTGCAGCTGGTATATTTTTGCCGCAATTTCGCTTGGCAAATCTATTTGCCGGAATGCAGCCAGCGGCACAGAAGGGTCGTCTAGGTCTATTATAATATCGAAGCCAAAATCCGGCGGGTCGTAATCTACTGGGTCGCTTGTTGTTGGGTTAAACATGATAAAACCAACGGTAGCCGCTGCAGCCACAGTTACACTGGCTATTATCCTTGGCATTAGCCTTGCTTTTGGCCTGGCCTTGTCAAACACGCCACTGTTAATCATATCTTTAACAGGCGCGATTATTTTGGCAACGTCCTCGTCGCTTATTTCGCTATCTACATAATCGTCAAAAAGACCATTCAGGTCTATTTCGTCGTGGATTTTCTGGTCATTCATGATGAAATCCCCTTCCATCTTACCTTGCAATTTAATTGGCAGATAAATATATTTTACGCCTCTGTAGATTAAGACCCACCAAGTTGCCATTTGGTAGAATGAAAATAAAAAATATTTTTCTGTGCCACGTACATTGCAAGTTACCCCCATATAATATACACTTTCGGCAGGTGATGTCAAATGACTAAGGAACAAATATTGCAATTGCTGGAAGAAAACCGAGGCAGGTACATCTCTGGCCAAGAGATAGCCAGCCAGCTTGGCATAAGTAGAAACGCAGTATGGGTTCACATAAAAACCCTGGCGAAAGAAGGCCACAAAATAGAAGCCACGCAAAACAAAGGCTACAGCCTGCTGGCCGCCAGCGATGTGCTGTCTGCGGCGGGGATGCTGCCTTTTTTACCGGGCGGAATGGCCGGGAAAATACATGTGCATGAAAGCCTGGCTTCCACAAGCCAAACCGCAAAAGAACTGGCAATATCCGGCGCAGGGCATGGCACGGTGGTGGTGGCTAACAGCCAAACCGCCGGGCGCGGCCGCTTTGGGCGGGATTTTGTTTCGCCACGGCTGGGGGTTTATTTCAGCATGGTGCTTCGCCCAGGGGAAACCATACACACGGATATAATAACCACCAAGGCAGCAGTGGCGGTGTGCAAAGCAATTGAAACCCTTTGCAACAAAAAACCCGGCATAAAATGGGTAAACGATGTATACCTAGGCCACAAAAAAATATGCGGCATACTAACCGAAGCCGTGGCAGATATGGAAACCGGCGGCATAGAGTGGATGGTGGTTGGTATTGGTGTAAACCTTACTACGCCGGCAGGGGGTTGGCCGGAAGAACTGCGTGACAAAGTAGGCGCGGTGTTTAACGCCGAGGCTACCGTAGGACGCAACCGATTTATTGCGGAGATTATCAGGTTTATGTTGCAGCCAGAAGCAAGCCGCGAACAGATATTGGCGGATTACAGGGCGCGGCTAATGATGCTGAACACGGAAGTGGACATAATAACCGCCAGCGAAACCTACCGCGCCATGACAATAGACATAGACGATAATGCAAGGCTAATAGTACAGCGCGAAAGCGGGGAGGTTTTGACCGTTTCTGCTGGGGAGGTTAGCTTGCGGCTGTAACGGTAACGCTGTGGGCTTTGCCCATGTCACCCGCGTTCTGTACAGACCCACTCTTTTGCGAATAAACGAAGCGTGACAAAAACTTTAATATTTTTTGGAAGCGATACTTATGTCGCTTCTTTTTTTGTGGCTGTACTTTGTTGGGTTGGCGCAGGAGACAAGGGCTGCTCGTTTTATATCTAAGCCACTTAAAAAACACTCGCATAGAACGCAGGATATTTTTCCTGAGATGAGAAGCTAACGGCCGCCGCGCATTAGCAGGGAGTGCCGGCTTTTAGCGTCCCGGACAAAATCTATGGCGTTTTGTTATCTTTATAACCATTTCCACCACTTGTACATATACTAAACCAAAGCAGAACGAAGGGGCCGTTTGATATGCCTGCGTATTCTATTATTGGCGGTGACAAAAGAAACCTTGCCTTAGCACAGCTTCTTGTGCGGGATGGGCATGAGGTTAAGCTTTTTGGGTTTGAGATGTACGACGGGGAGTTTTTTGTGAAATGTAAGAATTTGGCCGAGACTTTAAAGCATGCAGAATATATTATTGCGCCCACGCCGCTTGCGCTTAGCAGCGGGGTGCTTAATGCGCCTTTTCATGGCAAGAATATTTACCTTGAAGATTTGTTTCGGCGAATTAAGGGCGGGCAGGTTGTGATTGCGGGTTATGTAAAGCCAGAGGCTCAGCAGCTTGCGGCACGGCATGGGGTGAGGCTTGTGGATATGCTGCATAGGGAAGATTTGCTTATGCTAAATGCCATACCCACGGCAGAGGGCGCGCTACAGATTGCCATAGCAGAGACAGAAATCACCTTGCATAACGCCTGTGTTATGGTGGTGGGTTACGGGCGGATTGGCAAGGTGTTAAGCCGCATGTTGCAGGCTATCGGGGCTAAGGTGACGGTGATTACTAATTCTAAGCAAGCCCATGCAGAAGCCACTGCGGCTGGGCATCTTGCGGTGGATTTTGCGGGGTTAAATGAGCAGCTACCAGGGGTGGCAATAATTTTTAATACCGTACCGAAAATTCTGCTAGATGAGGCCAACCTGCCGCTGGTGCAGCGGGATAGCCTGACTATAGACCTGGCCTCGCCGCCGTATGGTACAGATGCCGCTGCCGCCCGGGAACTTGGGCTGCGAGTACTTTTTTCTGGTTCGTTGCCGGGCAAGGTCGCGCCGGTTACCACGGCTACCTACATTAAGGCGGCGGTGGAGGATATTGTGAGGAATTTTAGCCAAGGCAAACAAGAACGGAGGCCGCAAAATGGCAAACAAACTTAAACTACAGCGCGTTGGCGTAGCCGTAACCGGGTCTTTTTGCACATTTGACACAGCCCTGGAATGCATACGCGTGCTAATACATGAAGGCGCAGAGGTAACAACGATCCTATCCGCCGCAGCCTGCACAATGGACACAAAATTCGGCAAAGCGGCAGATTTCGCCGAAAAACTCACGGCCCTAACAGGCCGCCCGCCAATCACAACCATAGTAGACACAGAGCCAATTGGCCCTGGCAAACTGCTAGACGCCATGCTGATTTTGCCAGCCACTGGCAACACCATAGCAAAACTAGCCGCAGGCATAGCAGACAGCACCACAACCTTTGCCGCGAAATCCCATCTGCGCAACGGCCGCCCCCTACTTCTAGCCATCTCTAGCAACGACGCCCTAGCTGCCGGGGCAAAAAACATCGGCCAGCTGCTTAACACCAAAAACATCTACTTCGTGCCATTTGGCCAAGACAGCCCCGCAACTAAGCCCAGGTCAATAGTATTCAAGAAAGAATACGTTCTTGCCGCCCTGGTAGAGGCGCTAGAAGGCAGGCAGCTGCAGCCGCTATTGGCGTAGGGTTAAGGCCGCGGGCTTCGCCATAGGATGCCTGGGCTAGTAGGTTGCACAACAACCGGCCAGCCACTCCCGCCCGCTTTTGGCAAGACGCGCTTGCATGCATGTTTCGTACCGGCAAAATCTCTTGCAAATAAAAAAGTGGGCAAAACTACGATGTTTTTTTACGGGAGAGGGTTTAACTGGTCAGGTTTCCCCGCTGATTGGATTTTTTGACGCAGGTCAGTTGGTCGGATTTTCCGACCAACTGAATTTTTTTGGCATCTGTGCGCCGGCGGGAATTGTTAATCAAATACCGCACCAGCAGCACAAATTCTGCGGATTCAACTGCCTCACACTAACCTCACATTATAATACCGGATTAGGGCAGCACCATTAAACCGTCAAAATTTCTACCTCTTTTTTCAAATTTATCCCGCAAGAAACCGGGAGATACGAAACGAGTTTCCCAAAAGGAGATAAGCCCCTAAACCTTACTGCCATTTTTTTACATAATCCCCACCCCAAATAGTATAAACTCGCATCAAGACAAGCCTCGCCCAAGCATCCCGGGCAAAGCCTCTAACGGTTTAAAACTAGAAAGGTAGAACCCAAAATGAACCTACTCACACAAAAGACAAAACCTAAACTTGCTAACCATCCTATTATTACCCGCCGGGATGTTGCCAGCGTTATTGTTGGTAGTTTTGGGTTTTTTATTGGGCGGGCTATGGTTTTTACTTTTATTTCACCGTTGGCGCTGCCTTTTTTGGCGGTATTTATGGTGGGGGGGCAGGGGTTTTATCTTACAGCGCTGTTTCTTACGTTGGGGCTTTTTACTCGCATGGGTACTTTTCTTACGCTGCGTTATGTGCTGGCGGTGGCTATTATGTGCGGTTATTATTTTTTTGGGCAGCGGCTTGCAGGGGGCGAGGCGCGAGGCTGGTTGCGGTTGCCTGTGATCGCGGGGGTTACTAGCGCGGCAGTGTTTTTGGGCGGAATTACGGTTGCGCTGCTTTATGGGATGAATGGTTTTTTGCTGGTGGTTGTGCTGCTGGAATCTGTAATAGCCGGTGCAATGACCCTTGTTATAAAGCGCGCCCATGTGGTGCTAACCGGGCGCAGGCGGCGGGCAAATTTGCTTTCTGGCGAGGATATCACGGCCATTACTATTGTGCTGGCCGGGGTTATAGCCGGGGCTAGTGATGTTTATGTAGGGGCAATGCCGCTGCGTATTTTCTTTTCTGTCTATGTGCTTTGCATTGCGGCGTTTAAAGGCGGGGCCTCCATGGCTGCGGCGGCAGGGTTGCTGTTGGGGTTTTTTCTGCATCTTGCTGGGTACTGGGAGGCCTCTTGGGCGGCTGTTCTTGGGCTGGCGGGGCTTGGTGGCGGCTTCGCGCGGCAATGGGGGCGGGTGGCAGTTATTGCCGGGGTCGCGGGGCTTGGGGCGGTGGCTTTGCTTATGCTTGCCCCGGGTTGGATGGGTTTTTCCATGGTATATGCGGTTATTGCCGGGGGGCTGGCGTTTATGCTAACGCCTCAGGGTTTTTATTTTAACGTGGCCTCGGCCATCAACCCAGTGCTAGACAGCGCAGACGATTATATGGACAAAATAAAGGAAGAAACAACCCGGCGGCTGGATAGTTTTTCTTCGGCCTTTCAAAAGCTGGCCGACACCTTCAGCGGCCTGTCAAAGCCCAAGGCTGGGCTAAACAAAAACGACATAAGCCAGCTAATAGACGATCTTTCTACCAGGGCATGCAGTAGCTGCGAAAACTACGCCTGGTGCTGGGAAGACGACCTCTACAACACCCACCAGCAGGTTTTCACCATGCTAAACGCCTGTTCCCAGCGGGGCAGCGCCATATTAGAAGACATGAGCCCGGGCTTTCGCAAAAGCTGCAAAGCCCCAGAAAACCTACTGGCAGAGCTACGCGCCATATTCAACATATACAAGCACGACCTGCGCTGGCATAATCGCATTGCAGAAAGCCGGGAACTAATAAGCCAGCAACTGCACGGCGTAAGCGGTATAGTCAAATGCCTGTCAGACGAAATAGACATGAGCCTACGCTTCCACGAGGGACTAGAAGAAGAAATGATACTAGAGCTGCTAAAGCAGAAAATAGAAGTAACCAGCGTAATAGTGCTGGAAGACAAAACCGGCAAATACAAAGTAACCATGAGCCACAAGCCCTATAATAGCGACAAAACCCGCGAAATCCTACCCGTGCTAAACTCCGTACTAAAACGCCGTATGGCCATAGAAGGCGAAACAGAAGCACGAGGCGGCATCTGCCGCACCCGCTTCATGGAAGAAATGAAACTGCGCGTAACCAGCGCCGTAAGCCACAAGGCTAAAAGCCTACGTGGCTCTGGCGACAGCTACTCTGCCATAGAGCTGCGCAACGGCACCTGCCTGCTAGTCCTGTCAGACGGCATGGGCAGCGGCGAACGCGCCCGCCGCGAAAGTGCCGCTACAGTAGGCCTGCTGGAAGACTTCATCGAAAGCGGCTTCGACAAAGAACTAGCCGTGCGCATGATAAACTCCGTGCTAATACTAAAAAGCAGCGAAGAAAGCTTCTCCACACTAGACATCTGCTCTGTAGATATGTACACCGGCCTGGCCGAATTTATAAAAATAGGCGCAGCACAAACCTACTTATTGCGCGACGGCCGCGTGAAAGAAATAAAATCCCGCAGCCTGCCCATAGGCATGCTAAACGACGTAGACCTAGAAACCACCACCCTAGAAGTGCGCCACGACGACATAATCCTAATGCTAACAGACGGCATAACCACCGCAGACGAAAACGACAGCTGGCTTACCACCGAACTAAAAACCTGCCCCTACCGCAACCCCCAAGACATAGCAGACCATATAATGGCCGAAGCAACAAAACGCACAAACGGCGCCGCCAAAGATGACATGACCGTGCTAGCGGCGCGGGTGTGGAAGAAAATTTGAGGCAAAGACCGTGGGCTTTGCCCGCACCCACCCGCTTTTTTGAAAAAAAGCGGGGCAAAAACTTTGAAATTTTATTTTGGCGAAAAATTCAGTTGGTCGGAAAATCCGACCAACTGAATTAGCGAAATATAGCCGCTCCACCTAAAAATATTCGCATAGAGCGCAGGAAATTTTTCGCAAGGCGAGAAGCTGAAAACCGCCGCGCACTAGCGGTGCGCAAGGTTTTCAGCGACGAAGGATTGCGGGAAA
>Ga0123355_10009780_pt1 | contig 14624 bp, 9 predicted proteins | sample TergutEmb28metaG_3_FD_89872 | JGI IMG/M metagenome (GOLD analysis project Ga0123355, IMG submission 89872) | Embiratermes neotenicus P1 segment gut microbial communities from Petit-Saut dam, French Guiana - Emb289 P1 | ecosystem: Host-associated > Arthropoda: Insects > Digestive system > Gut ...
ATTGGTTATAAGTTTAACGTGGATTAAGGCTATATTGCCTAGGAAACTCGGGTATTGTTAATGCGATTAGATTAGTGAGTTCGAAGTGACAAGGAACCAGTTCAAAGTTTTTATGACATGATTGAATAATATTTGGTTATACCTGTATTGACTGCAGTCGCTCATAAATTTTCTGTATCGTGGTCCTTCAGCACTGGTGGAGTCTAATTAAATTGTCCATAATCGGCTCCAGTTTTCAAAGGTGTTGATTTTTAAGGTACAATGTTATGTATTTCGCCAACTGCTGTGTCTTAAAAGTGGCTGTTACACTTCTACAGGACCTGCAAAAGTATTTAAATTACTGCCTTGGAAATATTCAGTAAATGGCGTCACTTATCATGGTCTCATTAGGCACGATATGGTAGCTTGACAAATCCTTCACGATTTATAACGTAGCTAGAAATTAAAGTTCTATAAATAACCACTAATTTTATAATTCCTTATATTTGTATCACGTGGTGCAAAACGGCCTAGTTTTCAGTTGACTGTGCTAAGTGCACAAATCAGCGAACAGTTTCAGCACTGTGTCATAAATCCCATTGAACTGCTGACTGACAGCTATCATCTTTTATTCGTAACCGCTTCATATATATATTACGCCTCGAATAAATGAAATCTATTTTTATGGTTTATTGTATTGTACCTCGTCATTGTATTTTGGTAGAAAACCTCTCGTATGTAGCACACATCAATCAGTTTAAATTAAAATCAAATGCCAACGCCACTTGTCAACGGATGATTGAACACAGCTTTTAAAAGACATTCTTCATTCACTGAAATTTTCCCAATGCATTTTCACGAACTATGATTCTCTAGCATTGACCAACCCTATGGAGGGAAGTACTTCTTGTGTAACTAACTGTGGCTACGCTGGGTAAGAAATTCCTTGCTATGCAACATACATGTTCACGGTCCTTTAAAAACAGCCAGCCACATTTTACGATCCAGAACCACACGAACTCTTCACAGATCATCCAATCCTATTTCCTTCGTCTTTATTAATATTATCATACCGGATGCGCCTAGATCTCGGAAGTTATCTTTTCCTCTCCAATTCAGAGTCTGTAAATCTGGGTCCTGTTGTTTCTACCTTCCGTGCTACATACCCGCCTCCCTTATAAGTGACCTAACAATATCGGAATTGTGAAACTCTATCAAATTTCTCATTCTGCATTTTTTATTGTATTTTACTTGCCTTCTGCTAGGCTGTAATATTCTTTTCTACTATAATTTATCATGCTTTCTCTATCTATATTGTTTCCTTTAAGGAGACGGTTTCACAAACTTACAAAACAGCAAATAAAATTACAGGTTTTTAGTCCTTATTTTAATTTTTCGAAAACATTATTTTAAAATGCAGTTATCACCTTGCCTTAAACTGTGAAATCTGTGTGACTTGTAACATAATGCTAGGATAAAATACCTTAAAAATCTACGTACAAATATATGTCAATTGACGTAAACACGACTTTTTTTTCCCCCAAAGAATTTAGCAATGAAATTTCAACTGGCTATATCTTAACCCATATATATTTTCCTTACTTCTTTTGTCTGTATTTATGTATAGTACAGTGCAATGAAGTAGGTACGTTGAATACAAAAGAGATAATGTAATAAGTCATATGAAATGTACACTAATATATGTGGGAAATACCGTTGTACTGTTCTTTCAGCTTCTTGTATTCTGGCACTGCATTGCTTTTTCTTACGTTTTCCATAGTTCCTGTACACGCTTATAAAATAGAGCATTGTACACAGTCTTAAATGACAAACAGAACAAGAAGATAAAGTATGGAGTTTAATTAAATATTCCTCTCTTCGTGGAAGTAAGTTACATACGTGCACATCTGGCAGAATATCATCAGTTATCCAGACGGGAGATGTATAAAAGAGTTGAGGCTCATGTTTGGAGCTTTTTACGTAGGCTGCTTTTAATTAGCTGAAACGACACAATATGTCATGTTAGTTTACTGAGTGTGGGTACTGAAGTTGTTCTCTGGAAAATGCTTTATGTAGTTACGTGATCGAATATCAGTAGCAGCAGACAATTTAAGGACCTGTTATGAACTATTTGTGTGGATTTATTCTAGTCTGGGAAGCAAATATTACAGCTTTGGAACAATGGGACGCTCGAATGTTACTCGGAATTTAAAGCACGAAAGCAGAGGCATGAAAGCTTATGTGTGTCTAAATGCAGTTTTTGCAAACCTGTGCTTTTATCGAATCGTATTTATTTCCCCTTGGCTGATATTTGAAGGTCTTCAGTAAATAAATAGAAGTCAAAACAAAACTGGCATAATTTTATTAACAAACGGGGAAGGAGAATCTTATGTTTATTGGAGCGTGCATCATCGTGATAGTTGAGTAAAGAGAGACCAACCTGATGTCACTTGCTTTATTATTTCTTTACTTAATGCTCAACATGTTTCGGACTTTAATACATCCATCGAACCAGATCAATGCAACCCATGTAATAACTCAGCACATAAGTCGCAAGCTCCTGAGGATGGATGTATTAAAGTCCGAAACATGTTGAGCATTAAGTAAAGAAATAATAAAGCAAGTGACATCAGGTTGGTCTCTCTTTACTCAACTAGGGAAGGAGAAATTGCCTCAATTGTGAAGACAGTGACAATACAGCAACATTAGTGGCGGCGGCAGCAGCCCTCTACTTAACTATGTAGTAATTGTTATGCATACTTATGAAAGTGCATTTTTTAAAAAATGTGAAGATGTCTACGTGGCTGTTACAGTAAATGATACAACTGACTTGTCACTTTGTATCGGGCGCCTCTTGCAAAACATCAACCCCACTCACAGGAGTGTTCCCACGTTCATTATAGGAGAGTTTATGTGATGATTATTGTGTATATGTGGTCGCTGCGTGGTTCTGTGCAGTGCAGGAGCTGCATACAGTTGTTACATGAAGTGTCGTAAATTCAGAAGAGAATTGCCATTTTGGCACAGGAAGACTTTTTTCACAAAAAAAAATGGTTTCCAGCAACAGGTTCCGTTTTAAAAACACAGAATAAACGTGCCAAATTGAAGAAAAAATAGACGAAGTTGGTGTTCGATTAGAGACATCTACAGGAACATCTTTGGCACAGCTTGCGACGTAAACAGTGTGCCTGGTTCATTGCTGTGATAGGCAGCAGAACTGTGCGTTTTCGTCCGTGAACCACAACCGTCGTATGCGAACTGTGCGACGAAGATTGCAAAACTGTGTTGAAAACTGAATTTTGGATTTTGGAAAATTCAGTGGGTAAATGCTGGAGATATCGGCCACACATTTATTCTCTGTACCGACTAAATTTTGTTTTATTTCAATGGGTACATGAAATCTCAGAATAACAAGCATGGGTTTTCAAATGAATCTCATATAAAACCAGAACTGCATTATATAACATATTAAATTTTTATGTGATATATTATGTGTGCCACTATGGTCACAATGAGCCAAAATTTTGCCTGCAACCATAAATCCACATAATTTTGACACCATTTTAAGCACCCACCAGATAACTGGAGAACATCTCCATCTTCTCTGCAAAGTCAGTGCAACAGTTGACACCGAAAACCATTTACAGCAGCTCCTTTAACCCTTTGACGCCTAGAGACCCCTTTAGTGGTCTTACCGCACCGCTAACCTCTAAACGTTGCATTTTATATATTTATTCAACAAATACAGGTACTGAATATTTTAAACATGGTATTTACTCTCCGTTTCTTTCTCTTCAAAATGCAGTTTGTTTCGTAATTCTAACTTATTTGGTTCCTGTTTTATTCACATTTTATATACAGAATGTGCTATAATTTAAAAAAAATAATTCCGGCGCCAAAAGGTTAAACGTGGTCAGTAAGAAACTAAGAGTAAACAGAACACTGTCAGCCGAAACGTGTAGATCCCACACTGATGTAGCAGCGATCGCTACACTGCCTACTATCACGTGAAACGGTCCGAGTGAGGGCAGTTTTAAAGTTCCATTATATTAACACAACTAAATGATACCAAACTCTTTATTGTCCAACTAATGCACTCAAATATATAAAATCGTTAATTGTTAAAAACCAATTGAACTTATAAAAGCCGCTCCAACATGTTTCGGTTCATGCAGGAACTATCATTAGGGAGCCAAAACCAGTGATCAGCTAAAATTACAAGTCTTGTTCAACTGTTCAACTGTTCAACGTACAGTTGAACAAGACTTGTAATTTTAGCTGAGCACTGGTTGTGGTTCACTAATGATGGTTCCTGTTTAAACCGAAATATGTTTTTTAATTGGTTTTTAAGAATTCAACGATTTTATATATTTGAGTGCATTAGTTGGACAATAAAGCATTTTGGTATCATTGATGCACGGTGTAACCATGAAGACCACTAAACGTACTTTATCGCAACTGCCGTTCTGAGTATGTTAGAGTGACTAGATACAGTACGGGCTTTCGAAACTGTTTGCCAGTTTTCGTGAACGTGGTTAGCGCGAAGAAATGTGTTCCGTATGGAACGCTGTTTTCAGGTGGAGTAATTTGAAGAACAAGGTAATTATGAGCAACAACGTTTTTTTTTCCTGCCAGATGTGAACGGATTGATGTTTGAAAATATCTTCCGTTGTACATTGATATCACAGCGGAATAACAGCATTGCGAGCTTCAGTGTGTGGTTGTGTTCCATTTTTTTTCCAGTTATTACAAAATGGTTGAATTGATTTCCGTACCGAGAGTTTTACCTCAAGGCCACTTCTGATTAGTTTTCGAGTGTGCCCTCTTCACATCCCTTGTGACACACCACACAAGCTGACGAGGTTGTTCAGTGTAATTCTCAGTGTATCGAGGAGAACTTAAAGCAGTGAGCTCTATATTAGGCCACGGCTGCTTTCTGACGGATTGTCTTTCATTGAACATAAGAAATCATGTTTCTTCGACACAGAGTTGCTGCTGAAAATGACCCGTAGTTCGTTCTACCAACCTCCAACCTCCTTATCCAACACTGTCCTTCCGCCTGTTCTTTTCCTTTGACGTTTAATTAGCAGTGAAGGAATTTCGGGGAAGTGCATTGAATTATTTTCGTCCGTTTTTATTACATTAAGGTATTGAGTCCCTAACTCAAAGGAAAAAGTCTGCTTTTCCATCAAAGGCCTGTTGGTTAAAAGCTGTTCAAGGCACTAACCGCTGTTTGTTCGGAGAATCATTCGGAACACACAAACACAGCATTTCTGTAACGCTAAAACTCGTGATACAGCCACCATGCTGTATACAGTTACCTCCCTTCGAACGTGTTTTCTTAACGCCTATGAAGCTGTGGTGTGTTTTGTAGTTTTGAAAGTTACTTAAAATATTCATTCCCTTTTAATATATCCCGCATTTCATTAAAATGGCGTTTTTGCTCTACACGGCGTTTACACAATGACATTAAGCATCAGATAAGGGAAACAGATTTGAAATCCTTTGTTGATTGCTTGCGTCACTGTCAAGGAGCAGACTTGTTCGTTATTGTCTTTTCGTCTACTTGAGTTATCTCTCAATCAGCCTTCCCGAACATTCCGAACTATCTTCCTCTTGTCTGTTCCATCCCTCTTCGAATTTATTTTAGTATCCCTATTCCCTGCTTTTTTTTTTAGCTTTTAGTTCTTGAGCTCACAATTTTAATTTGAAGATTACTTATCTTGTCTTTCAGGACTCCCTGATACCTGCTTTTTTCTTGTAATTTATTTTTCCATTAGTATTTTCAGTTCGTTTACCTCAGTGCCTTTCCTGTCTGTTTCCTTTTCATACTTTCAGTAAATCTTGTGCCAGAATCTAAAGTGATCTCCGACCCATGAATTTCGTATTATTCCGTAGCATGCATTCGTGTTGTCTTATCACACCTGTAGAATGATCGTTTGGACAAAAACTTTATATCTGTAATCAAAATAATCAGAAACTTATTAGAAGTTGTATGCAGATGGACATGTCGATTGGATGTAAGTTAGCATCAAATTCGATCTGATATTTTGAAACAAATATCCTCGACAATATCACGTGGCATTTGCAGTTGGAATTCGTTTGGGTTGAAGCCTCAGTTTCTCCCAGCAGGCTTTCCGGTTTGGAAATCCTATGCATTTTGGACCGTGCATCATTGTGATAGTTGAAGAATAAGAGATCAACTTTATGTCACTATTTATTAAGTTGTGTTTCAGCCTGCTACACGGATACCACCCCAACCCAGCCACACCGAAACTCCAACACACATCGAAACAAGAACACACGACCAATGTGGTGATACAATAGAAAATTAGCAAGCTCCTGATGATGGATGTATTAATGTCCGAAACATGTTGAGCATAGAAGAAGTGAAATAAAACTTAATACATAGTGACATCAAGTTGGTCTCTTATTCTTCAACTTTCTGGTTTGAAGCTTACTTTGTGACTTTGGAGAGAAGGGCACTTGTCCGCGTGAATAAGTATTCGAATTTACGTCATTATTAATAACACATTGTAGGAACACTTTGTAAAGCAGATATTTTTAACAGTATTTATGGCATTGTACGGGGTGAATTACAGATAGTCGTGATTTAATATTGTGTGATTTTGCGTTAGTTGAATGGGACCAAACTTTTGCAAGCTTTGCACAGCATTGCAACTGTAACTAAAGAACAAAATGTAACTTGAGGTTTGTTTGGCCGTGCATCTTCCTCATGAAATAAAGTGAAATGCCATCTTGATGCATCTAGGTAATTTTATTGATGTATTCTTAGCTCGACATGTTTCGGGTACATACGCCCATCATCAGGAGCATTAGATGTTGAGTTACAGCAAATGGTTTTCTGCACCGAGTTTTTAGATGGGTGGTGGTCTTGAAAGCCGCTGCGTAGGTCGTGTGTACGGTGCGGATGGTGCCGTGAGGCAAAAGTGTTCTGCATTGGTCTATATTTCCAATTAGATGAACCAAGTGCTGTAAGTCTATCATCAGCATTACTTCGATCCGCTCTGCGACCGACCACTCACCTCCCCCTCCCCCACACCACGGAATTTGATCTGCATCATCAAGTACAAAAGCAATGCAACACACCGCACTTCCCGGTCGAGTGGTCATCTCCACAGCCGTGTGTTCAGAAGATACTTTATTTATATCCGAAGACTAATTTCTGACAGGTTTTCGGAATTTTCTTCACTCACCCGAGAAATATGCCAATTCAGCTTCCTTCAAAATCATTTCCAACGCGCTATTCACTAATCATCCTACCACGTAACACTGCTGCAGGATGGAAGTTGGACACAACGTATTCGTTCGTAACGTAGGTAGAATTCTACCGGACTTCCCTGCGTCGCATTCCGGAACGTGGAAATTATCTTTTTCCAAATTAGGTTTATTTCAAGCATATCTTCTTGCTGTTGCGAATGGGATTTTATAGTCAGATTTAAATCTGGTCAAGGCAAACTTCCAGGTTATAAATTTAAGAGAAATTCTAAAGTCTCCTTAAACAAATGCCTCTTTTAATCCAATTGTTACATAAATTTAAATATTAGATTGTGTTCCGTAATATCTTTCTTCGTGTACACCTGACGTCACTTTTTGTCTCTCCTGTCTATCCCTGAAGATGCTTGACTTATAATAAACTGATTAGGTATCACAGAATGACACTGTACCTCAAGAAGTTCCGGGGTAACGAAACACATTCTGTTGCAGCAAATAATCTCTTATTTTTGCCACCAAATTTCATTGGTAGATTCTAGTATCGTGATCAAATCATGAAGAATGAGGTGGGTGGGTCATATGGCACATATGGGGGAGGGGGTGCATAGAGAACTTTTGTGGAGGAACCTTCCTTCTGGAAGTATTAGGCTAATTTGTGGAGATAACATTAAATGGATCTTCAGGAAGTAGCATGGGGGCTTGGACTGGTTTGATCTCGCACGCGATAGTGACAGTTGTCGGGCTGCTGTGAATGCGGTCATGAAGCTTCGGATTGCGTAAAATGAGGCGAATTTCATGACGCTTTGAGGACCTGTTAGCTTATCAAGGAAGTCTCTGATCCATGAATTTAGTTAGATCCAACTTCGTTTGGCCGAAAAACATTCACTTATCAAAAGAGCTCATATTTCTCTTGAATCAAGGCCGATGTCTCTTCTGCTTTTTGCCCAGAGACCTGGCAGAAACCAAACACATTTTGAATATCCGCCAAGTCTTCGTGGGATTTGTGTTTAATACAATATGTGGACCTTGAGGCACGAAGAGGGAAGAAGAAGTACAGTGTGTTGGTGAACACGCCAAAGGAAAGATAATGATTGGAAGACCTATACCGAGGTTTTAGGATGATGCTAACTTAGGTGAAGCAACAGGATAAGATGGCTTAGACTAGGTTTGTATGGCTCAGGGTGGAGAGCAGTTGCGAGCTGTGGCGAGGACGACAAGGAATCTTCGTCGTAATATATCAGCCAACTAGATGCAACAATAATAATTTTATTAATAATTTCAATCAGCTCAACATGTTTCGGGCGATAATTTCGCCCATCCTCAGGAGCGCTAGACTGTGTTTACAGCTTGTGATATAATGCACCGACGATGCTGCCTGCCGGCAGCATCGTCGGTGCATTATATCACAAGCTGTAAACACAGTCTAGCGCTCCTGAGGATGGGCGAAATTATCGCCCGAAACAAGTTGAGCTGATTGAAATTATTAATAAAATTATTAGTATTGCGTCTAGTTGGCTGCTTATATTATTGTACCAATGATCACGGTCACACTAACTTCAAATCTTCGGCATCTTTGAAGTGCCGATGGTTTTTGGACTAGATGATGATCTGTTAACTTCTCCAGGTTTATGCTGCGTGGCTTTTAGCGTGCAATTCCATAATCATTGTTACCGACCAGCTCGTAATTTATTGCGCCTGTACCTTATGTTTCTCATGTTAACATTCCAGTCGGAGAAGTTGCCGTTCTTTGCCGGGGAACTTGTGATTTTTCCAACGCGAACCGTTACATTAACCATGGATTATGTAACGCCATGGAGTCGACTTCTTAAGGGGCTAACAACAAAAAATAGCCCAGAATCTGAAGGATCATCATCGTGTTAACAACAAGCCTCACTATTCGGTGTCCTGAGCCCTAACGATTGGTTATTTCGGAGAATGCGGTTAACCTGACAATTATGCGAACTTCAAATTGCGCGTTGGGCAGATTTACCTTCTCTCGTTCTACTGAAATATATCTTTTTGTGAAACCTTGCTGCCTTGACATATATTTTACGTCGTACTGACTGGTTAGAATTTGGTCTGTATGCATGCAGGATTGTGACAAGAGATACATCACCTAACACTGAATTTTATACTGGACTTTATTATATAGCATTAGAGAGACACAGTTTTTTGACGTGTTTTGTTCACAGACCTTTAAAAATACGTTCATATCTGTCTTAACTGGAAATACAAATGATACGCAAACATTTTAAATTTCTTCTTCCGATATTACGGTTGCTTGACTTGTGACGCAGTTTGGTAGCTTTTATGTCCACATTAAGTGATACTGTCTGTTTCCATTCCTAGTGCTTCATAAACGCTAGTAACTTTCTACGAAACTAAACGGCACCGTAGTTACCATGTTGATTGTCACATATAAACCTAAAATTCGTATGTTTTCCGTTATCCCCGCAACATACGGCTTATAAAGAATTGAAGGTAAAGGAAAAGTTAAAATTCACCCGACAACAGGCCACCAAGGCCCAGAGGGGGAGTAGAGGTATAGCCTTAATCTTCCTTTAACCTCGACGCTAGATGGGGGGTGGGTGGTCAACGCCACGCCCCGACCGCTTTACCCCTGGGAAAGACACCCGGTACCCAGTGCACATGAGGCCGGGTGGGCGCGACGTCCAGTCTGGACGGGTGCGGAAAATCTCGCCAGTATCGGGATTTGATCCCCAGACCGTCCACCCCGTAGCAAGTCGCTATACCGACTGCGCTATCCAGGGTCTTATTAAGGACTGAACATTTTCCAATCTAAGAAAATACAGTAAATGTCAGAGCTGATTTGGCTATCTTCACAAATGTCGATATGACTGTACTGATGAGTCTGGGATCTATGAAGCAGTAATTAAGTTAGTATATGCTTGATTTAAGATTCTCACAGTGGCGTTGCTCAAGATTCAAGCTTCTGGATGTTACCATCTAGTAGACTCGTAAACAATTCCAGGCCTTTCGTAGGATCCAAATGTTCTGGTTCAGGTGGCCGTGGACAGCTTGAATGGAGAGCTTGAGCCTGAAATTGAAATTATTATGATCTTCCGAAACGTCGGTAACTGTATATGAAACCGCAGAAGACTTCGACCTTAAATCTTGTTCTTTCACTTGAAGTCATATACGAGCAGAATGGTGGTTGTAGTGCCATAATATTCCGCGAATAAAATCTCTGGATTACAAACAATGCTTGTGAAGTCCTTTATTTGTCTAACTAATGCACACACATTATTATAAAATCCTGTTACGCGTGTGGATCGTGTGCAGTGCACGATCCACACGCATAACAAGACTGAACAAAATATGCAGCCACAATCCGATAACTTCAAATAACGATATGTAACCGAAGTCAACATTGTAACTTTAGCGAGGCACAGGCTGAGAGCTCCCTGATGATGGCTTATGTAAACCGAAACATGTTGGAGCAACTGTTATAATTTTAAATGATTTTAGCTGTTTAACAATTTTATAATAATTTGTGTGCATCAGTTGGACAAATAAAGGACTTAATACTATCAACATGCACGGTGCAACTACGAAGAATGCTTGTGAACTTCTATTTTTCTCAGAATTATTAACTCTAGACTGCAGTAGGTTGAAATAATGCATGTAATAATGAGTGTTTCTTCACGTTGAATTTGTGTATTAAATCGCTTACACACTGCTTGGTCGTTATAAAACAAATACGAGAAATTCTGGAAGTTTTTGTTGTCATAACAGGAAAATTGTTGCTGTCTAATGTTATCAAATGTTATCTAATCCCCATTTCTTGCTCATATCTCAGGCGTAAGCGACTACATCTATTGTTGGTACTAATGAAGTAGCAACAGAAAAGAACCAAACAGTCCACACCCGTGAAGTATAGCAAATCAAGAGTTATATTGCAGAATAATGAAAATAGGAACACGCAAGAAAATAAATTTTCAAGTAAACCAAGAAGCATATTCTTTGTAGGTCGACGTGCGGTATGTAGTGGCAACAGGCAACTGAGTCAAAGTAAAGCAAGACTAGGAGAGTTCCCGTACCATTGTAACTGTATAGGGTACTTATGAATATTGAACCGATGAGCAAGGCTGCTTGATCACAGCATGAGCTGCGGAATTTTGTACGTGTTGAAGTTAAATTCTAGAGGGGTGTAAGAAGTGCTCTTTCCCTGCTCGAAATGCGGTAACATGAAGAGGTGACAACGCTGGCAAAATATCTGGAGACTCTTCGCTTATAGGTGTTGTGAGAGATTATTGGTTTCGCTGTCTCTTACTGCCGGATGAATTGTGTATAACATTGCATTTTAAAGATTCCCTGGTTCCGAATGTGAAAGGTCATAAATCGAAATGAACTGTATTCATGCTGACTCAGACGAAATTACATTCTCTAACAAGCTGATCTAACAAATGTAGTTGCGCGTGGCTAACGGACTGTCATAACGAATATATCGCAGACTCTTTGATGGACAACTGAACTGACCTCTTGAAGGCACAGCTGCATTCTAAATCTCTGAAGCACGCTCTTCATCCAAATAATCTTTGATAATCAATTTTCTTACCTCACAGAAAACACGTTGCTGGTCTATTACGAAGATAATTCCGTTAGTCCTGTCTAGGGAAATAATTGTTGTTCGTTCTGAGATTTATTCGATACACATTAAAACGTTATTTGAAATAAATGGAAAGGTTCTGGGTGGTTAAAGAAGGATGTGTGTGTAATTATAGTGTGATTTAAAGGCACAGTGACCGTAGCAAAGCTGACATGTCGCTGCCAAGCCGAAGCATACTGCGCGACTAAAAGTCACTTGACATTCGACGTTTACCAAGAGAAATGATAATTTACTAAATATAATAAAGAGATTAAATGCAAGTTTTCCGGGAAGGCTCAGTCAGTGGATTAATATAGAAGAAAGAGGCGTGGAACATTTAAAGTGGTCAGTAATAGTGAGAATTTTTTCAGTAAATTTCAATTTACACGTTACTTGCAATGTCCAGTGACTTTTGCACCACTCTGTACATTTCCAGTAGCCTTTCAGCAATGTTTCTTTCATACATATAAACTCTTTGCAGAAATTATTGTGCACCCCATCATGGTTGTAACTCTGGATTACGTCTACCGACTCTAACATTGTCATAGTTTCCGGGAAGGAGGATGCCAAACTTTTAAAATAGCAGGACTGATTTTCGTTTCACTATTCTATAACAGTTAATCTATTTATATAATAATCATACAGCATGTTCTTTGAGCGCTCTCAACCCAACAAGAAAATGGACGGTTCCATGAACCCTTGACATTAAGAACCAACGCGGCACCACATCCCGTATGACCGCATCAGAACTTCCAACTTTTCATAGTCTGTTCTTAGGATTCGGTATCGGGAGGAACCAAACAAGAACCATCACTAATGCAATAAAATAGCGTATCTACCTGGAGCAGCATCACTACCGACCCACTCCCTAGCCTCTGGCGCCCTCTGTGGCTGCGCTGCTGGTTCTTTCGTCACTGGGGCGCAGCGGTGAAAATCAATAGGCTGGTTGTCTGGTCGTTGAGCGCCCCGCTACCTGTACGTGCTGGTGTGGCCGGCCACAAGATATAGCTTATATGCTGCAGTTTCTGTAGGTTTTCCTGGACCCATACTGCCTGTTACGTCATTATCAGCCTCTCACTTGGTTGAGCCTGTGATGTCGCAAAACGCATCAGCGACATAAAGCAATTTGGGTGTGTCTCCTGTGTGTGTCGCCTGAATTAAGCGTGCATGGAAACATGGTGGTGATGGCGATAATGATTATGATGATGGTGATGATAAGTATCTTTAATCATCTGACAACAGCATCCTGTGTGCAGTTCTTAATTATGTGTTGTATAGTCCTCGGGAACTCGGGAACTAAAAAAATCATTCAGCTGGTTAAGAAATCCCACGCGTTTGATGGTAACCGTAGGTTTACTCGCCACTGAGTCCTAACGTATGACGAATGAAGTTCAAACTCTCAAAACTTCCAGTTGGAAATCCAAAAGTTAAACACGCAAATCATCCTTCGTAACTTGCGAGACTTTTTATAGCTGAACCTTCATTGATCCGGTTGTATATGTTACAACCTTTGGGAACATTTTGAATCACAATTGCACTTAGTAAGCATGATATGTAACCTTATCTGGTAAGGACTAACAGGTCAATACAGACTGAAGTGTGAGACATTCTTACTGCTGTTTGTGAGTCATCTTCTTATCCTTCTTTTTCCCCCATGACCAGAGTTCCTGTTCGTCACAGTACAGAAAATTATAAGCTGTCGAATCACATAGAGGCTGTATCCTTCCATCTGCACTGTCTCCAAATTCTTTTCCAAACTTCATATTTATCAGCTTAAATTGTGGATATACTCCTCATTTTTCCATGTACTGTTCGGGACCAGTCCATTCTAAATCTTCTTTAATTTATTCGTTGCTCATGATAATATTTGGATGGTTGCTGAACCTATGTTGAGTTTATAGCGAAAATTAATGATTCTGGCTACATTTTAGCAGCAGTAATGCATACGAAGTCATTTACAAAATATTTTTGTCGACATTTCTTCTACATAATCCTGAATTAAACTGCACAGTATGGTTCTAGGAGAAGCACATGTAACAATAAAAGTAACGTATTTGGAACGTAACAGTCAGGCGCTTTCGTGTGACCTTTGTTGCTGTGGAAAAGCAATAAGTATTACATATTCTGAGTGTGCGTTTGTAGCCTTAGGTATGCAACATGCCAAGCGCATGCGTCGTACTATATTGCCGTCTGTTGCCTGTCTCGCTGCACCATATTTTTCCACACTATCTCACAAGAGGCACGATTTTCGGAAAGTGGTCACTGGACATCAAATGTGTGTTTTGATTTTTTGTACAACTCATGTGTCAAACATTTCTAATTCTACGAAGCATTCAGTGAGATATCATTATGTATGTCTTACATAAAGTACCTCTTATTCTTGTCTGATCTTAATGAGACTTGAATTTTCTCGACAGATTTCCGAAAAATACTCAAATGTCAAATTTTATGCAATTTGTTCGGTGGGAGCTTAGTTGTTCCATGCGGGCAGACAGAAGACAGACGGGCAGATAAAACGAACGTAATTGTGGCTTTTCGCGATTTTGCGAAAGCGCGTTACAAACTGATTATTTATAGTGCCGAAGTTAAAAATGAGTGGCGCTATGCCTCTTCCCCTCCTGTATGCCCTTACAGCCTACACAGTGATAACTTTACCTTTTACGCGCCGTAAGACCGAACTGGCAATGAAATTTGCTATCGTGACCTGACACCATGTGGCTTGATAGATAAGTAACATAGATCATCTTTCTACTCTTTAAAAGGATGCAAAACGTTCCTCCGAACAGCTGATGATTCCTGA
>Ga0123355_10009781_pt1 | contig 14624 bp, 5 predicted proteins | sample TergutEmb28metaG_3_FD_89872 | JGI IMG/M metagenome (GOLD analysis project Ga0123355, IMG submission 89872) | Embiratermes neotenicus P1 segment gut microbial communities from Petit-Saut dam, French Guiana - Emb289 P1 | ecosystem: Host-associated > Arthropoda: Insects > Digestive system > Gut ...
CTTTTAGTTTTTCGAAATCCGATATGTTTTTTTTTTTCCCCCCGTGTTTGTAATAAAAAAAACATCCGCCCCCCCCCCCCCCCCCCCCAATAATTCGAACTTCGGTAGGACTATAATGGAGGAATTTCAGAGAACTGATTAGCTGATAAGAGCATCCATGACTGCTGTTATATTATTAACAAACTGCTTATTCGACTTACAATACGTCGTGTTAAGGAATTAATACTGGTGCAATGCACGTAATTCTTTAGGCCTACTGTTGGGAATAACGAGGGGTACTAACAATACGAATTCAACAGTTTGAGAAGACAAGACATTTTCTTTGTTGCTGAGAACAGACGACTCGCCTGTGTGAGAAATGCGGTTCGTCGTTAAGGTTACGTCGAGATGTGTTTTGTTTGCGCCACATGATCTCTGAGCACCACATAACGAGGTCTAATCTAGTCCTAACGTCGTCCCTTAGCTTTCACTCAAATTAAGTTAGTTTAGCTGTAAGCGTTAATCTTCAAGTAATTAGGCTTTGTAACGTAGTCAGAGACGACCACAAATAAGAAACCCACCAGCAAGAACAACGGTTTCAGTCATGTGCAGAATGCAACTTCCTGTTGTTAGGAGTGACAAAAAATTCTGCAAAGAAATATTTTTTGAAAGTATATAACAGAGGATGAACAAATTAACGGAACGTCTATTGAAGAATCCATTTTGGATTAAACTTCTTTATACAAAACATGTTCGGAAAATAATGAATTAATACCGAAATTTTGTTGCATAATCTGAAGGGAGACCTAAGCAGAGATGGAAATATTATATTGTATGATATATTGACGCTACATATGACTCATTATTCAGTCAATGATGATGATGATGATAATAATAATAATACAGTGTTGTGGAATCAAGCAGTAAACACAGACAGAGAAGTTGCAACAAATAGGCCCGCTACAATAATTAAAAATAAAAAAGAGAAAACGTCCACTGATAGATGTGGCAATACCCGCAGACAGAAATGTCGTGCAAAAGAAAGCGGAAAAGAAGTTAAAATACGAGAGTTTAGGTATAGAGATGCAACGAATGTGGAACCTGAAATGTACGATTGTACTAGTAGTAACTGGAGCCACTGGAATAGTAACGAGAAGCTTAAGGAAAAATTTGGAAACTGTACCAGGAAAACATTCGACAGATTCACTAAAAAGACAGCTATACTTGGAACATCACACATAATACGGAAGGTATCACTCTGGTTCGATGTGTGTTGGTGTTACGTTGTGGTTTGGCTGGGGTGGTGTGGTATCCGTATGTAGGCTGAGGCACTAAAGTGCTTCAGCCTGCATACGGATACCACACCACCACAGCCAAACCACAACGTAACACCAACACACATCGAACCAGAGAAATACAACCCATGAACTAACTCAACAAATAAGTCGCAAGCTCCTGAGGATGGATGTATTAACATCCGAATCATGTTGAGCATTAAATAATGAAATAATAAAGCAAGTGACATCAAGTTGGTCTGTCTTTATTCAAAACTAATTTTTGTCATTCTGTTGTCATATGGCAAAGAATGGAACAAGTATTTCTTTTTTTTCAGTGTTTGTCACGCCATTTTGGTTAATATGTGCACATGTGAGACATACGTAAAAGTTTATACTGTACCGAGTGTCATCATAACCGCTGGCATGTTTGACAGCTGGAAACAAGACAGCCACAATCAATAGCGATTTCTTCCGTTATTTATTCAAACAGAACATGTTCGAAAGTTTTCCATGACTTTTCAAAACTCTTAATTTCGTTCATCGACAGAATTATATTTTATGCAATAACAAACAACTTTCTTCAGTACTCTGTTTTGTAGCCTGTCTTATTAATAAGCAAACAGAGATTGATTGAGTCATTGGCATTGTTAGAGGAATATGTTTGTAACATTCGTTCTGAGTGTAGTGTAATCTTAGTAACTGTTCTTTTGAAAACATAAAAGGCCCTACATGTTCATGAAGAACACTAGAATGAGGCTAAAATTGTGGTAATACAATGTACTGTATTGGGGGGTACGAATACATGGGATTAGCTCACACAACGTGTCTGTCAAATAAAAGCAACCAAACTCTTTTGAATATTTGGCTCTTGTTTACACTCCCATTTTCCACCGATGTTAACAAGTGAGACTGAAGGCCAGTAGAAGCAGGTAGGTTCTTTAAGCTTAACTTCTGTGCTTCTTTTTATGTTTTGCTGACCGTGTATCTCAGTATAACCTTAGCGCTTGACCAACTTAATGCACAAATACTTGTTTTATAATAAGTTTATTATATTCCTCTACATGTTTCTAACACTATTGTTCTCATCATCAGGAGGTCAAAATTGTATTATACGGCATCTGGTTTCGTCACACTCTGTAGGTGACCGTCCGGTGCACCGGACGGTCACCTACAGAGGAATATAATAAACTTATTATAAAACGAGAGTTTGTGCATTAAGTTGGTCAGTTACTAAGATTCTCTGCTATGTTCCATTTTTCTTCCATATAGGACGCTAGTTGTAGGCGTGGTATTATCCCGAATTCCATTTTCGTCCGAATTACTAGTTGTAAGTTAATTCTGGGTTGTATTTCTGGCTTAATTTAGTTACAGTTTTTCCACAAACACTGTTGCAGTGTTTATTTATTGTTTTTTTTTTGTTATCTGCAACTGACGAAACGTGATGATACGTACAGCAAAGTGACACTGTTTATTCAGTTACAGAATATATCGTTTTCTTCCATTCTCAATCAGTTCGCTCTCACCCTCTAGGCTGCAGACAGGATCATGTCCAGCATCTAAACCTTGCATTCTCTTTTGAATGCGAAGAGGTAAACAAAGCCCACGTACGTTGTAGTCCAAGGTGTAAAATACCGAAATAAGAATCGTTTGCAGGTAAGCGATATTTTGGAGCGTGCAATTGATTACCATTAAAACTGCCGCTGTTCATTTCCACGAATTCAAGCAAAAAAAAAAACACAACAAGATGACGCTAATAAACGACAGTGCGACGTGTATTTCAGATTTTGTGGTAAAGTGGACTTTACCAGAAAAATTTACATAGCCAATGCCTCTTCTTCTTAAAAACTGCTAAATGTATAGATGTCAACAGCAGCAGCAGCAGCAGCAGCAGCAGCAGCAACACCAACAACAACAACAACAACAACAGCAGCAGCAGCAGCAGCAGCAACAACAGCAGCAGCAACAACAACAACAACGAAGACGACGACGGCGACAACAACAACAGCAACAGCGACAACAACAACGACGACGACGACAACAACAACAATAACAACAACGTGTTGACGGGTCTAATAAAATTTGTTGTAGTTGACATCTATACATTTATCAACTTTTAATGTGATACACCTCATCGGGATGAATTCTACAATAAAAAGCCTCTTCATCTGTCAGCCAGTCACACTACTTGATTGAGTACATATTCGCTATTATGTACGTGTGTTGGGCGTCTGGGTTTTGGACAGAACATACATGTAAATAAACTTATGTGGAATACTGAGTAACAAAGTAAGAGTGTTTCGTTGTCGATGTGTTACCAATGCTATTATTATTATTATTATTATTATTATTCACTTTATGCGGTGTATTTACAGTTCCATATCTGAACAAAAGTTTTTCTAGTGCATATAATGTTACAGTCCTCCAGTGGTTACAATATACGGTACATGTAATGTCATTTCCCATGATAAACGTTTTGTCCTTTTGCGTTAGTACTTTCCAAACTATGTGTGCGGCGCCCAAAATGATTGTTTTTTTTAGCTCCTTGATGTAATGCTTTCCCGGTGTGTTGCTCAGATATTTTTTTGGATGATTTTGAGGTTGTTTCAGTTATCCATGTTATTCCTGGTATCACTTTTGCTTTTATTTTGCAATGCGCAGTATTTCTATTGTACTATTTTTATATTTAAGTATCTTCTCGGATTCTATGTTGATCACATTCCCTTTTCCTGCAATAAGGACCTCTGTTAACGTACATGTTCTTTCCAGATTATTACAGTTTATGATGTCGGGTTTATTGCTGGGGGCGGTTTTGCCAATTTTAGCTTGTTGGTTCTACGATACTCTTACCTAACTACATGCATTGTTTTTGTTGATTTTCGTACATGATCATATGAATGCTCCTTGTTTATCTTATGTTTATTTTACCGTGCATCATTTTGATAGTTGAGTAAAGAGAGACCAACTTGATGTCACTTGCTTTATTATTTCTTTACTTAATGCTCAACATGTTTCGGATGTTAATACACCCATCCTCAGGAACTTGCGACTTATGTACTGAGTTATTTCATGGGTTGTATTGATCTGGTTCGATGTGTGTTGGTGTTACGTTGTGGTATGGCTGTGGTGGTGTGGTATCCGTATGCACCACCACAGCCATACCACAACGTAACACCAACACACATCGAACCAGATCAATACAACCCATGAAATAACTCAGTACATACGTCGCAAGTTCCTGAGGATGGATGTATTAACATCCGAAACATGTTGAGCATTAAGTAAAGAAATAATAAAGCAAGTGACATCAAGTTGGTCTCTCTTTACTCAGCTCCTTATTTAGTTTTGCTCCTATTTCCTTGCATATGTCAAAGTGTGGTCGAACATAAACTCTATCATGTCACTTTATGTACTGTTCTTTTGCCAGTATCGGGCATGCCGTCATAATGTGCCCCTTTTTCTCGTCATTTTGTTGATATGGTCTGTATATGCTGTTTCTGTGATTGTTATATCTTTATTGTATGATATTTGCTTTGTAAAACTTGATCTTGTGCTCTTATTATTTGACAATATTAATGTTATAGTACTGTAATTTTAACAGGCTTTCGTTCCAAAATATTTTAAATTTACAGCGTGTACATTCGAAGAAGTCATCTGTGCAAACCGTTGATACTTACTCCACGGTGCAGTGTCCTTTTTGAGAAGCTAACTGGTTAGCAGCTAGTCAAGAAATTCTCCGCATTTCACGGGACCCGAAGGTTCATTACCGCACTCACAAACCTCCGCCACCTGTCCCTATCCTGGGCCAGCCCCATCCAGTCCATATACCCACATCCATCTACTGGAGATCCATCCTAATATTATCCACCCATCTACGCCTAGGCCTCCCCAGTGTGCAAACCGTTGATACAGTCTGAAATTCTCAAACATTCCTTTGAATTTTGATAGGTTCGTCACAATTCTGAAATTAACTGTCAGATGTTAGAGGAGGCATGTGAGCTTACACCTTCCTTTAACCCCTAACTTCAAACTTTCGAGTCGTTGTCTTTTGTCGTATAGATAATTCAGTGTATCAGCAGTTCCGTGGTAGCGCATTTCTTCGTAGCTAGCTGTGTACAAAATGGCAACTATTGTGGGCTTCCATGTGCAACCATTATCTCAACCCCGTGGAAGGTAAAACCCATGGCAACATAAAGCTACTCTTTTTATGGTGAACGAGATGGGACGTCGTGGCCGAAACTGTCGAGGACGTAACACTAGAAAAGAAGTTTTGTAAGGATAAATGGGTTGTTAAGGGAGCTAGAGGACACAGGGAGAACCAGAAAGCTAAGAAGCTATATTAAAGGAAAGAAGGTTTAGAAAAACATGGATAATATTTGAAGTTATCAATTACCGTAACACAATAAAGGGAATATCAAATTTAGCAGCTTTTTTTTTTTTTAGCAAATTAAACTCAGTAGAAACCTCTTTGTGTAGTGAAAATATGGAATTAAACTTTTCTTCAGTAAATGGAATTGAAATTACCCTTTAAATCTGAAAGATTTCTTTTGAGACGAAAATTAATATGAACCTTAATTGTTTCCCGTAAAACAACATTAATAGAATTTAATGCCTACTCCTTTCTCTACAACTCTTGTCGAATATCCGAATTTTGATGTCGGCCGCTTTGCTGGCGGGCGGTTACAGTGGTTGTATTGCGTTCTACACAGAGCTCTGCTGCCACTGAAATTGAAGTGTGGTAATTGTCTAATTAATTCTCGCTTTTAAGTTTGATAAGTTTGTAGGTGGGTACGGGAAACTGCGGAAAACACAAATGAGACCTAAATAAGATGAAATAATTCTGCGGAAGAGGAAGTTGGACGTAATTGTAGTTAGGAGTGAAAGAACCGGCGAGGAGTGAAGGGTAAAAATACGTATTAATGAGACCAAACCGGAATAGAGATTTTCGGAAAATGTTCATGTTAATAATATTACAGAAGCAAAATATTTCTAGCCTTTGAAACAAATAGTGGAAGGATGATCCACGTTCTTCACCATTAGCATTGTCCTGTGTTCTTATCAGCTCCTGCATACACGTCTGCTGATTCTGCAAGACATTTTTGAGTACAGTGTTGTATGTGAATCAGCAACTTGACAACCACGCTATTGATTCTTTGAAGTCATATTATGCTACCGAACTTTTTCTGCCACTTTTGTTCCTGAATACGATTCTTCTTCCATTTCGCACTTACCAAACTACTTGTACACAATTTCATTAACGCCCTTCTTTCCAGGCCGTCGCAATTTTCTTTTTATGGAGCTATTCTCACTGTACCACAGGTTTCTTTATTTTGGCTTCTCTCTTTGTTTCACAAACTCGAATTTTACCGAAACTGAGCTCTTTTGGTGATCGTTTGTGGTGTTCAAGTTGTGGCTTTCGTCTGCTTCAATAAATGTCACTTCTGTGTTAGAGTCAACTCGTGTTTCTTTTTAGACGATCTATAATGAGTAGAAAGTGCCACAACAAAATCTTTACTCTAGACCATTCACAGTCAAATACCCGTGTCCTTATCTCCTTCAAAATAGATTGGGATTTTCCACTAGGTCCAACTTTAAGCCCCGGTTTACTCATTTCAAACGAAAGCAGTTACAGGCAAATTCTAGGACCTAAAAATGCGATTCTGAAACAAGGTTAGGTTGTTCTGTCTTCTTGGGTAAATGCTCGTAGCTATAGTGTGTGACAAAATTAAGTAACTGACTTCTAGATAGGTACGAAAAGTAGTCTTTCACTTTTAGGGAAGAATACAGGGTGAGTATTTTCGAGAACAGTGTGCTGAGAAGGATCTTAAGACATAAGAGGGAGGAGGTAACTGGAACCTGGAGAAAATGCGTAGTGCGGAGCTTCATGATATCCACAGTGAGGAGCTTCATGATATGCATAATGAGGAACGTTATGATATGAATTCTTCACCAAATGTTACTTGCGTATTCAGGGAGCGTTAGTTGGGTGGCGCATATGACACTCACGGTGGAGGAGAGAAAAGCATATGTGGTTGTGGTGAGAAAATCTGAAGGAAAAAGTCCACTTGGAACTGGGAGGATAATATTAAAATAGATTTTAAAAAGAAAGATGCGGGGGCCTGAACTGGATTTTTCTTGAGCAGGATATGCACATGTGGCTAGTTGTTGTGGAGAAGAAAATTTATTTTCAGGTTCCATATAGTACGGGTAATCTTCAACAATCGTGTCTAATTCGTTTCATGGAGTTACTCAAAGGAATTTCCACATTTCTTGTTACACAGCCACTCTTTGCGGATCTTACAGACACTGTCTGTTCGCTGGGACCAGAAGAATATTAGGATGAAGGTTCAGTTTCTTTCCGCATTCTTTGCGTGGGTGGAAAGATGTTGGTATTTGTTTTGAGAAAAAGGTGCTGTAGAAAATATTTGTACTTTGGAAACAGGAAGCAACAGGAGGATAGAAAAATGCAGTGTATAGTTTTTACTGTTCAACAGAGGGTTCGACTGAAGGAGCACAGGGTGGATAAGTCAGAGGAAAAGTGATGATAACCGTACGAAATATTAGGCGTCATTCCTGACAGTACGAGACCACTTCGGAAAATACAGAAATATTGACCCATTTTTTTTCTCAAACTAAGAAGACAATTATAGGGAAATTTACAGCCATTATGGGCACATCCTTAACAAAGTGTAGATTATTTGCAACGAAGTTACCTTCATTATCAACACACATTTTCCGTGTTTTGCATGTGATGCTGTGTGCCGATCGCGCTAAACTCTTTGCTACAGCGCTGAGATGCCGAACACCTGTGTCCATTTCACCGCCTTCAAAATGACGGACCCAGTATCTGACTGACCTAACATCTGTGGCATCTTCACCATTCACGCTTTAAAGACGTCTTTGAATCAATATCGGAATCTATATCTTCCGTAGTAAGAAATTCAGTTACCACACTCTGCCCAGTACATGCGTGCCCAATATTCGCCATTTCGCAGTGCTACTGTTTTGAACGCACACGACTGACTGGAGCAACGATGATTCTGGTGGAGCTGAACAGTATCGCCAGCCGTTGGGTAAGACAAGAAACTCTTCCCGCTGCCACATTTGGAAGAAAAAACAACAGGGGACATTACTTTCGTCTTCGTCTAACGGATAAACAAAATGTGTGGAAACTGTAAGCAGTGGGTTCGTCACATTATCGGAAAAGACAGTACAGCACACGAACGAAGTCAGAAGACAGTTCAATTTAGTGTGCTGGCTAACAAACGGACGGTTAATAACACAGGGTCTGGAGGAACTCTGGTTGTTTCAAGGACGCTGAAAACAATCTGAGTGGGATTGCTGCCTAGCCGAGAATTTGTCGGTAAAGAGAATAGCTTATTAATGGATTATTCTGCCTGGGTTTGAGCATTGTTATTGTACTGGGTGTGGTTTAAGGTTAAATTGCATGTATCCTGTCCATAAGAAAGGAGTAAAGGAGGGAATGCTGTACATATGTGCAAATACATGAACATGGTACACATTACAAAGAGGCAATTCCTTAAATTATTTTTGAATAATTGACGTTTATTGCACGTTCTGGACGTAGAGTAAAGAGGTCGTTCAGGTCCGGCCTCTTTGTCCACTTATTGAAAATCCGACAATATTCGGTGGATGTTAGATGACCGATACTTTGCATTAACACAAAAATTTGTCTCGCGAATTTAATTGTTTTGTGTGTTCTGTGGTTGTGTGTTTGTGTGTGTGTGTGTGTGTGTGTCCATTGTAACCAGCATTAAAACTCATATGTAATTTTTTGTGTGTTCTGCAAGAGTTCAAAATACTTATACAATATGAAAAGTTAAAGCAGTCCCGTTACAGGCCTGGAGTGGACCAGAGAGTTCCAGGAAGTTAAGGTTCCCAGATTTCATGACAACGGCACAGGTTGGTGGTAAGGTTGTCAGCCTTACGTACTGGCCGCCTTTACCCCCAGGAAATGCTCGTGGTACTCATTTCTGTTGGAGGCTGAGTCGACCCCAGGGCCATAATGCGATGGGAAGGGATTTATATCAATGAAAAATTCCAATGACACCATCTGGGATCGGACCAGCGACCTTCCGATTTGTAGCACAGCACACTTATACAATATAAACCAACTATATCTACATTATATACATTAATATTTTAATTCTTAATTTTGATATCTTCTACATGTTTCGAACCCGAGGGTTCAACTTCAGGAGTCTAGTAGGTTATGATTACTTTCCTACTCATGACTAATTTTAATTTAATTATTTATAGTTTAGTACTGGCAAGTGTTTCTTGTAATCACTATGCGAAAGTCACTCGTGTTTCTGTAGAATATAAACATGTATGTCTTAATATATGCCATATATAATATGTGTAATTGATATAAAGGCACGCGGAATGTTACAAGTACAAAATTCAGGGCCTTAACTAATAGCAGAGCACATCAACAAAGGAGTAGGTCTACCTGTTCACCAAAAACAAACACTGTAATGTCGACAGACGATACTGTGGCACCAACTGACGACACAGCCTCTTGTCAATGGCGATTTCTACTTCTGTTGTTAATCTACTGGTGTGAAGTTTTCATGTGGAATCTGGGGGAAAACAACAACAACAACAACAACAACAACAAAGATTAATGACTCGCCGACAAACTAGCAAACACTGTCCAGCTTTGTCTGGTCGTAGAATGGACCCTGGACTTCCGTAACTCACTTATTAACCAGTGTAATAAAGAATTTCCAACTTCTGCACATAAGAATATTTAGTAACTACTACGTTCAGCAGCTGAACATGTTCACCACACGTGGCTCTGCATACATCCTGGCGGTATTCACATTCTACCCACTCTTCTCTAAAACTGCGCTTATGCGCCCGTACTCTTCAATTTTGCAAACATTTTTCCTCCGTGTACAATTCGCACTTGACAAACTCAACGCGAAAGGAATGTAAGGAGTCAGATCAGGTGATACAGGAGACCAGAGAATTCGACCAACTCTTGCGAGCTACTGGTCGGGAATTTCTTTCCCCACAAAATGGACAACTGTAGGACAAATATGACTTTTAGCACATTCTTCTTAGAGAAAATAGTGCCCAGCCGTGAGGGAATTGTGAAATGTTGGAACATGTCGAGGAACGAGAACGTTCATTGGCTTTGTCACGTCCCATATCGAGTACTATTGCTGAATAGTAAGGAAAGTGAAGAATATATGCACATTTCAGTTTCTTTACAGTCATTCACGGTGGATCCAATAGAGTTGCGTGCCATTTGTGAAGGAATGCTTGCTTAACATATGGCTGGGTGTTGTGGCACAGAAGAGCACACCGGCAAATCAGGTTATTACTTCTGTTACAATTAAAGGTCCTTGTAAAAAGTGTTAAACGAATGAGGGGAGCACGTTGCAGATAAACCACAATTTTCTGTAAAACATGGCTGATTTGATTAGGTTTAGGAGAACAACAAGTTTACGCAATCTTGAAGTTTCTGGCCTAGCTGGAAATGCAGCCGGAGATGCTGCCTCAACTTACGTTACAAAACTGGCTGAATTAATTGAATAGGGTGGCTGCTGTGGCTTTTAAAATGTTTATTCTAGAAGAAAATAACAGGCAGACGTTTCCTGCTAATTAGAAGAAGACTGCCCAAGGATATAAGCCAGCAAAAGACAAGGCCATCATGCTGCTTGGCTACAGTGCAGAAGGCGACTGAAGAAGTTTGGTGCGTTTCACTCTACGGACACTAGGGGTTTTGAGGAGAAGGTCAGGAATTCGTTGCCTGCAATTTTAAGATGGAAGTATAAGGCTGTGCTGACTGGAAACAATTTCAGTGTCCGGTTCTGTTAAGAAAGAATGTTATTTGAGTATAATTCTGCACATAAACTCCAAAGACTGGAAAAGAAACCAGTAATGAAGAGAAGAGATAAAATACACACAAAGATTCCAGAAGCTCTTGTTACAAGCTGCTGTGTGAAGAAAGGAAAAAGAGGGACGACTCATCATCTCATATGGAAATTATTTAATTAAAATTCTGAAATTAAGCTTCCAATTATAATACCTCAATACAGGGAAGAGTGTTTAGTTGCGCCTATAATTTTGTAGCACCTGAAGGACTTTCGGGTTATCTTCCTGTAAATCCTGCGTTTGATCTTAAAACTTGCTCCAGTAAATACAGTACAGTCACTTATTCAAGGAACTTATCACTTAATCACCAACTTGTCGTTGAGAATTCCTGCACCTATTACCTCTATTAAAGTAAAGTAAAAAAAAGACATAGTCATTGGTTAGTCATGTACGCTGAAATGCGTCATCGCCGACCGCCCCAACTATATATGAACGTGTAGCTCATAACTTCTACTATCTTACCGCTCAGTTGAACCAGTGGAATTTCATTAATATCTTGTTTTATGCCAGTTCTAGGAGGCTGTGTAGTAACAGCTGAGGTGGTGTGTGGTTAAAGGGTTGAGGGGCTGACTAAAAGGGGTTATGTTAGGGGTCGCTAACGCTGTAAGGGTTTGGTGTTTTGGATCTGAGGAAAGTTAGGGGGAAGAGAGATGCGTGTTAAGTTTTAGCGAAACGTGTGAGTACGAAAACAGACGGCGTGGCGCGGTAAGAATACGTTTTAGTTACTGGCATTGCCTGTGCCTTTGACAGATCCTGTCCCCTTCTCCTTTCTATGTCTCTCGATAGCGTAAAATTACAAAACCCCCGGAATAACTAGTTCTCCTTTTCGCCGAGGACTTTTCGTCCTTATTTTTCCTTCTTCACTTCAGATGTAATGAAGAGCACTGTCGTAACTCCTGCGAGGTTATGTGATTTCTTAAGTGAGGTTATGTTACTGTGGTACAAATTTGGTATCATGAAGTACCTTTATCTATAAACTGATCGCTTCTGTTTTTAAATTATAGAAGAGGCGTACCCGTAATTACTACAGGGTTATGTATTTTAACCGAATTTACTTGTATACTTGAGAGCCAAGTGAAAAAAAAGTAAGGCCGATATGAAACTTGCTTCTATCATGTATTTTGCGACAAAGTTATAATGTTTGGCGCCACTGTCATCATTTATAAGAAGGAAGGAGAGTTCTCTTTGTTTCGCCTAGTAGAACTGTCTGTTCGATCATAATAATGTAGCTGGTTTATTTGGCCGTTTCCCGTCCTTTGAGCCTTGTTCTACACAAGTTATGTTTTTGAAGTTCCCGTCGTTTTATGCTGGTAGAATCTTGTAATACCATTTTAATTGCGGCTACTGTGTTCATGCCTTCCTTTAGTAGTTTTTGCCAAAGCTGCAGCATAAAAGCTATCAGAGATAAGTGAGCTTCAACTATGTTACGAATGTTCAAAAATTAACACACGCAAAAATGTAAACTACAATTTTGTATATATTTGTTTTATATGTAATTTAATGTCTAAAACTCAAGAAAAATATACATGGAGAGTTTTTGGAAATGGATTGTTGGATGTAAATCTGGAAGTAGGAAGATGGACATAAAAATAGTCACGTAATGGGGCGCTTTTTAAGTATGCGGACCTTAAAATTCTTGAAGAATAAAAGCCATCTAGATGCCACTTATAATTTTGTTGTGATTCTTATAGGCTCAACATGTTTCGGGCATAGTAATGCCCGTAACTATAAGAAGTACAATAAAATAATAAGTGGCATCTAGTTGGTTTTTATTCTTCAGTTATCACAATAATGCACAGTCCAACACATATCAAATTTAAAATTCTTATTAAATTGTCCAAACCCTGACCAAAATCGTCGATATTAACGCACGGCGCAGGATACATCTTCCATTCTGTTAGTCACCGTAACCTTCCCTTGGGTCACCACATACACAGCCATAGAGACTGACATGCATTGGTTGCTGCATCTCATGGATTGCGGTGTTCGCCTTTTAAGGTTTCTTCCGTATCCAACATCTAGGTTAAAAGGTCACTGTCGATGTACATGTAATGAAGACAACCTAATGACATGTTGCCGGTTACTAGGCACGTAACGTATACAGAATGTTAAGTATTTTATATTAATTACTTTAAGATATGTAGTCTGTTTTGATTGTGTACTCACGCTTATTGAAAATTAATAACGCATATAACTGTAAAGAATTCTTTGCATACTTTTATTTATATATGTTATGCGACAGATAACAGGGATCATGTACTGTTACCAGATGCGTATGCCTCTATCCATTGGTTATCAAAACGTTTTGTAAAAGTCAGCTGATTTAGGGGGTACTGTTCCAAGTAAACTTTAGTTATCATATGCTTAACTAGATGATCTCCCTGAGGAAATGGGCTTTTGTTGAGAATTTTTTTATGTATTGTTGATTGTGTATAGGATCTTGCTGGGAAAACCGGAGGGAAGGAGACCACTGGGGAGACCTAGGCGTAGATGGGTAGATAATATTAGGATGGATCTGCAGGAGGTGGTATGTGGGTATGTGGACTGGATTGGGCTGGCCCGGGATAAAGACAGGTAGCGGACTCTTGTGAGTGCGGTAATGGACCTTCGGGTTCCGTGAAATGCGGAGAATTTCCTGACTAGCTGCACACCAGTTAGCTTCTCAAGAAGGACTCTGCACCATGGAGTAAGTAAGTAAGTAAGTATTGTTGATCCTTATTTTGAACATTGTCATTACAAGTCAGATACGTGATGTGGAAACCTGCAGTAAATATATCTCACGGAGAAGGCTTGAGAAGATGTGAGTCTGATAATAATGAATGTGAGTAGAGAAGCATGGCACATTACTTTTTAACTCATTAAGTGGTTAATTGATATACAGATTATTGACTTAAAGGATAAAGTGGCTTCCATGATCTGGTACCGCGAACTTGGCAGTTGCAACAGGAAGCTTTGTTAGCACCTTGCAGGGCCCAAGCTGCTGCAACTGAGACGCTCTGCGTCACAACCGGCAATATTTGGTTACCTGCACATGACTATGAAATCTTGAAGGACGACGCTTTATTGTGGGGTAGCAAAATTTATTCATCCCTACTACGTTTCGCACAATGGGTTCAGTTTTCTTGGTAGCAATGGGAAATAATCGCGAATTTATGCTCACGTAAATCTTATTGTAGCACCGTGCATTTTCATAGAATCACTTCAATTAATGAACCAACGAATTCACATACATGTATAACTTCACATAAAACACTTTAAAATAATTTAAAACACTCCGACATGTTTCGATCTTGTCAGATCATCATCACTGAGCTTTGTTCCTTGCTAAAATTATATTACGTTATTCATAATTCAATTCTTATTTGCAAACGAGGTGTTGTGGCAGCATATCATGTTGTGTGGGAATGTGTTGTGGAGCAGTGGCTAGGTGTGCGTCGTACGACGCACACCTAGCCACTGCTCCAC
>Ga0123355_10009782_pt1 | contig 14624 bp, 9 predicted proteins | sample TergutEmb28metaG_3_FD_89872 | JGI IMG/M metagenome (GOLD analysis project Ga0123355, IMG submission 89872) | Embiratermes neotenicus P1 segment gut microbial communities from Petit-Saut dam, French Guiana - Emb289 P1 | ecosystem: Host-associated > Arthropoda: Insects > Digestive system > Gut ...
GGACGCTTGTGAGTGCGGTAATGAACCTTCGGGTTCCGTGAAATGCGGGGAGTTTCTTGACTAGCTGCAGACCAGTTAGCTTCTCAAGAAGAACTCTGCACCATGGAGTAAGTAAGTAAGTAAGTAAGTAAGTAATAGTGAGGTACGGGGTGGGTAGAGACGTTGAGAAAAGCACCTTCCGTTGAGGCCTTCGCTTTTCTGAGGTGTTACACCGAATATGTTTGCAGTTAAACAACTACCAATCTACGCCGCATAACATCGCAGAAGAGCGAGAGCCTTAAGTACGCCGCGGCGGAGGATTTATTGCAAAGGTTCTGAACGTTGCTTTAGAAGTGACGTAAGGATGTCCAAAGACAGTAGGAAGGATTAAAATTAAATGGTTCACATCAGCTTGGGTTATTACGTGTTAATTACGGTAGTGTGTTGGTTGAACACATAAACACAGAAGGTTTGTTAATTTGTAGTAAGAATGGTGGTCTAGGAACAAATGCATAGGAAACCAAGTATATGTTGATTTTATAAAAATAAATCCTTCAACAACGTGCCAAGTTAAAACATCGATGAATGACAGTAACAAATACAAGCTGCATGCTTGAAGAAATCCAAAGCAGATTAAAATGAAGCAATGTCTGCTATCATTCAGTCCAGAACCTTCTGCCTTCCCGTCTGCTGTCCATGAATAGAAAGATTAAAATACTCGGAAGCATAATTTTGCCTGTTCTTTTACACGGGTGTTAAGTTCGTGTATCAAATTCAGAGAGGAACGTAAGCTGAGGGTGTTGTGGATGGGGTGCTGAGTGAGGTGTCTGTCGCTAAGAGGGACGAGATGCAGGGGAGTGGAGAGGAGAAGACTGCATAATCAGGAGCTTCGTGATCCGCACTGTGCACCGTTTAGGGCTACTGTTTGGATGATGAAGCAGGAATGATGTAGGCAAGACATGTGTCATTTGTGGGGGAGGGTGTTGGTTGGTGCGTCTGAAGGTAAGAGACAGCTTGGGAGACCTAGGATAGAATGGAGGATAATATTAAAATTGATCTTAAAGAAATATTTTGGCAGTGTGTGGACTGCACTGACCTGATTCGGGACAGGGACACGTGGCGGGATGTTGTGGACACGATGATGAAACTTCTCTTTCTGTGTCTTGACTAGCTTCTTAAACAGGACTCTGCTCCTTAGATTTAGTTCATTGTTTAGTTGGTTGGTTTGTTTGTTAGACGTGAAACTACGACGCACGTACGGAACGCAAGAACACATGCATCATGGAGCAGCGCTGCCTATTTCCTGATAAGTTTTGTGCAATATTAAGAACAGCTAAAAGCTTTGGTTTTTTTTGTCACAGTCCAGCCTGCGAACGGACAGAGCTATGGTTGATTTAGAAATGCTGCAACTTTATATTAAAATACTGATAAACCTATACCGTCAACCGCAACAAATTTTATTACGTTCGTCAAAACATGCTACATGTTTAGGTCAGCACTGATCATTCTCAGACATTAAATACATGATATGTAGAATGTGGATATTCTCATTTTATACACATACATTTTATTTTGACTTTTAAATATCACGTATTTAATGCGTGACGACGATCAGTGCTGACCTCAAAATGTAGTGTGTGTTGCGGCTCGCTGGTACATGTTTGTTTGTCTTAACGCCGCAACGGGATGAATTTACAAAAATGGCGCCAAATTACGCCGTCATCACCTAATTTTTTGCACGTAATTCAGTGAATAGTTAATTAGCAAGGGGCGTGGCAGTCAGTGATTTCAGATTCGGATCTGGGCCGAAATCTTTATCTCCATCAGTACGTCGCCGAAATAGCCTTCGTTGGTACACTTCGTGCTTCATCTTGGGCTGCCAATCGTCAGAATTCCGACGAAAATAATGAGTGGAGACTTCGCGTTATCTTGACAGCGAGTTTTCTGTTTTGCGTGCTCGTTACATGTGATATGGTAAAGTTTAGGAGGTGAGCAGAAAAGTTTGGAAGGAATATACTGCATTCGTACATATGGCCAACCCTGAAGAAGCGGGCGTTTTTTTCCGCCGCAGCGTGTCTGTTGATCTGAAAGAATATACATCACACCCTGAAACTGATGAACTTTGCGGAGGAAAATATGAGGACGAAGAGTCTCCTGTCAATGTAACAGCACTTGCATGACGCTGAACTTCAGAAACTGCGAGAAAACTGTGAGAAACCTCACAATATAACACGTGACTCGGCCGAGATTCTACATTTGGATCGTGCTAGGTATAATATGTGCATCGCTCTGCTACACCAATCCGGTATGTCATTTTTACCAGGATGTCATAGAGAATGACAAATTTTAAAATGTACCTAAGTATAAAACATTGCATTCCGTATTTCACTGTACATATATATATATATATATATATATATTCTATAAGTGCCCCTCATTATTGTCAATACGTGTATTTACACGTGTCTTATAGTCACATGTAAGGCTTCTACCGTCACCATACCTGTGATGTGTTCAGTATTTACTTTAAGTTATATACCTTTTCAGCTGATTGGTACACTGATCTTTGAAGAAAACTGCACACTTCAAGGAGCGTCTTGCTGGTCACAGTGCCTTAGAAATGATCCTGTCTCGTAAAATGCTCCGAGCATATCCATTGTTTCCTGGCCGTATGACAAGTTGCACCATTCGGTACAATTCTGGAGATTTTTCCATACAGTTCCACGTTTTTTCTTCAGTAGGGTTTTTAATTCTTCTTTCTGTAACAGATTCGGAACGCACGTAGAAAAATGTGGCCGTTTCGAATTTGGTGGGACAATGGAAAGTTACGTGAAAACTAATGTTCGGGCCCTCCCTTAGGTAAATACATTCCATGGCCACTAAATATTTTCAGTTGTCAGACCAAGCAATAGCTATTCTTTATCTACCTATATATGTTTTATGTATTTATTTATTGCCTATTTAAGGGCATTATCTGTACCGCAGAGTATAGGCCCATAGCGACCAGTGATAGGGTTATCACTGGCAGTATGTGCAAAACAGAACTAAGTGGAGGCATGATTTGAGATAATATGCCGATATTTGCTTGGAGGGACTGAGTAAATCCAGGGAAGCTTCTCAGACTGGTCTTCAAACCGAAATTTGAACCCAGGACTTTCGTAATTACAAAACGATTTCTACCCTCTTGACCATTAAGTTTGGTTTATTGAATGAGCTCTGTCACTAAATCTAAATATTTGGGTGGGCTTGCTGCAAAAACAATCGCTCCTAATGACTGAACGCCGCCATTTTGCAACAGCGCTCCTTTCACCAGTTCATTATCGTCTTTTGAGTAACCGCGTAGCCTTTACCGTTTCTACTTTGATTGCCCTGCGGGATTTCCCGAAGCGACGTTTTACCGACCTTAGCACCTGGCTAACTAGACTCTTGAGCATTAGGTAAAAACTTGATTAGCTGCTTGCTTTCGGCAATGCTGCTGTCTCCTTTACAAGTGACAACTGTTACGGTACCCAGCAGTGGTATGTCTTAGTGTGCTGCTAGGCTTAAGGACGGTGCAGTAAAATATGTATTCCGTATCTTACACATGTTAGTTGTAATGACGGTGATGGTTATAATAACATGGCATTCTGAAATGGTCCAAATACCGCAGTTGCCCACAGAGACGCTTCAGAATAGTGAACATTCAGAAATTCTGTAGGATTGTAAAATTTCTAGGCAATTCCATCTCACTTCGTTACTTTTAAAACCCACCTATCCATATTTACGATGATACAGGCTCAAAGGGCCAAAGGCATTCCCTTTCCAGGGCTTCTGGATCTATTTGAAGGCAGTGGATTGGACTCCCTCAAAAGGTGATCGAGTCTGATTAAAGCGTCTCCTGCACTGGACACCACAAACGCAAAAATAACGCAGAATGAGATTCAAACCCACGATCGCCTTCACTTCTTGAGCTGCAGACAGCGCGGCCACTGTGACCGACACTTGTTTGAATGTTGAACAGGTTCGCTTCGTGTTACTCTGTAACAGTGTAAGACACACTACGGCATAAATATTTGTTTAACAGCTGGATTGTGTGTAAATTAACAGGTCCTAATGTCAACACGAACGTAACATTTCTTGCCGTGGTTAGGTAATTCAGTGTGACTGTATTGACACTGCTGTACAGCTTCATGTAACACTGCATTGCAAGAAGTTTATTGAGCCGGAATAGCTTAGTCGTTACAGTTTCTGTACTGCAGGCTGTGCTACCGGGTTCGATCGAATGTGGGGCCCAGCACACAGTGGTTCACTGTGGCATTGACATCAAGGGATGTCAACTGCCTTGTGGTGGGGATGGCAGAGTGGCACAAATTTTTGTCTGCAACTAACCGTAAAGTTATTAGTAAACGTAAAATACCTGTAATCAATCTACGTGTAATACATTTTAGCGATATATTAATTGATAACATTGCATTTTAAATCATTGTATGTATATCTTTGTCAGAAAGTATATATTTCTTTGTAAATGACTTCCCTGAAAATGGCCTATAGGAGTCGAAACGTGTATGAGGAGCATCACAGAATGACAAATAGTTGTTTATGGTTACACGTGCAGTTAGTTGGATTAAATACTGTACGGTTTAATATCCTGTAACGAATGGTTCGAATTTCACGACTGGAGAGAAGCGAGAAGAACTCGGAAACTTCAGAAGGTTCGTATGCAATATACACAGCTGCACAAATCGATATGTGCCCCTCCAACGCATGTCAAAATTGCGGACTACCCCGCCGTTCACGGGCAAAGTTTTTCTGTTTCGGATTTGAACCCAGTCCAATTTTCGGCAGCATTGCGGTGCAACTGTTGCACTAAGTGCACTTATTGACAGCTGCGCAGACACAGAAGGAAACTGTCTTTATTGCTAACGTACAATTTCACCGCTCTGAAATTGGAAGGGCTGTGTCTGTCTGTCTGTCTGACAGTCACGGCACAGTCAGTCATGCTGTAAAAATGAAATTAATTTCTTCTCAATGTATCCTTACCGTAACACAAACATTTACGTGTAGTTTAAATAAACTTTCGAAGTACGAAGCTCACAAATTTCGAATAGTATTTGGGATTTAAAATTTCGCCTGACTGTAACAAAGTTAGGCCACCGACAGCAAGGGTCAAGTGCCCAGCTGTGTCTAAATTTCCCCTAATTAATGAATTAATGTGACAGGGTATATGTATGTATGTATGTGTGTATGTATGTGTGTGTATGTATGTATGTGTATGTGCGTGCGTGTATGGGGGTGTATATATATATATATATATATATGGCACATGTTGATTACAAAGCGGCATTAGTACACAAAAGTGTATCAGAAATCCTCTCTTGCATCACCTGGATGGTTATGATGCTACTGTGTCGTCCAGTACACCCGCCCCTCCTGACATATTTGCCACATTGTCCAGCACTCCGAAACCACGCGTACAGCAGCCATGTTTTCTCGCAGATACGGTACGTTATGTTCATTTATTCCCATCATTATACAACAGGGTCTGCAGTAAACGCACGAAACAGCTCTTGGGCTGCTGCATTAGTAATTCAAGGCTGACCGCTCGCTCTTTTGTTTCTTGTAAAGGGCGCGGCTTTCTTGGTGAGAAAAATCAGATTCGGAAGACAATTGACAGGGTTATAAAAAGGTAAATCACATATGATTTAAGGGGGCAAGAAGGAGAAAATGAACACGAAGACATGTTTTTATTCCAAAACAAAACAGAATACTTCTTTGTATCCAGTCTAAATTCTAAGGCAGTGAAATGGCGTAACCCCGCAAACAATAGTTGGTGTTGGTACAATTGCATTGGTTTGATTGTTGGTTCATTAAGTTGCCAGGCAACCTGCAGTGATGCATTGCTAATGAACATGAGAGATGCGGAGAGCAACTGACGAGTATTTTCACCTTCCTGTCAGGCTTTTGTAAATGAATAGCTAGCTATACGGAATATCGAAGTTAAGAAGACAACAGCAGGAATGTGAGGAGGAACACTGAATGCATTAAACACTTTAGTATTAGGGGGTAATGTCTGGACAGAAGATGATGGACAGAAAGTGTACTGTCTGGTAATTGACCGGCCATCACTACAGCGATCTTGAAGCTTAGTATTAGAACGCAGAGGATACAGGAGAGTGTCTAGGACTGGAGAGGTCTCTATACCAGCGACTTTGTTCTCTTTGTGTTCACAGCACTGCACTTACAATCGATATAGAATGGTTTAGTATGCTCACTCTCTTTGAGAAACTGGTTTGTTAATAACGCTCACCAGCAGGGCAGCAAGTGTTTGATGTTATTGCTTGTCCATAAGACAGTAAGACCAATGACGTCATTCCCTCCACCCCGAAAGGATCTTTTCTTGGAAATTGTTCATATCGATATCAGGTTAATAAAATGCACTTGCAGTTATAATTTTAGAACACCATTGGTCATCTCGAAGTCGCGATACAGTGCACACTTACATAATTAATGGGCGTCGTCGTAACGTCGTAACCCTGTCTTACTATCAGCGACTGATAAGGGTCAAATGAAATACTAAGTAGGCTGAAGGTTGAAATCTTCGGGACAGGCCTGCAGTTCCAGTGTTTGGACTTTCCCACCACAGTTCTGACGGTTTAAGTCTTCTTGGACAACTAGGATCGTGAAGCTGGAAGCAGAAAACCCCTCCGAAATTTCCATAGCTGCTTGTCGATCGATGCGTCGTCATAAATCAGGTCAATTAAATATTCATCCACAGCACTGTGAGAAATTCATGTTCGGTGGAACACGTGAGATGTGTGGTCCCTACAGCAGCGTCCAGCAAGGTTAGGGTCTTTGTCGTGCGACTCTGGCTGGCAGGCGGGCGGTCGGACAGTCAGTCAGTGTAGAAGAGTTGACGTCGTGAAAACCACAGAATTTGTTCACGTTGTTTGAACCATCTCCGAACCAAATCTCACACGTCAGCCATTTCTATGGTATAGTAAAGTTACTGCCTTCAGAAATGTGACGCCGTCTAAGAGACAACACAGCGTCATTTCAGACTTCGGTTATCTTCCTAGTCACCGCCGGCAGAACGCAACATCTCAAATAGTCACACTTATTGTGTCACCACAGGCTGTAACACTGTCTCTGTGTCACCACAGGCTGTAACACTGTCGCTATGTCACCACAAGCTGTCGTGTTATTTGCCTATTGTCATCATTCACATTTTCCTATAATATTTTCAGAGCCACAGAATGCGGTAATTGGGTACAGTTGCCCGCTTCCTCAGACTTCTTACAGCCAATATATTTGTACGGACGATGGGGAAATACAAACACACACACAGCACATTCAGTGCCCTGTGTTGTAACAATTCTTATATCAAATGGTAGTAGAACTGTTAGTGGTTCTAAGTTATTAGGGGATGAAAACTGCGTGCGCTTAACCATACGTTAAGCCTGCATGACAGCAAGGTTTGAGATTTTCTCAGCAGTGATTACCGTCTTGCCAGATATGATGCCGTGCAATTTGGTAGAAACTGAGCGATGTTTCAAGAGAACACGCCGTATGCATTTTCAGTATACAGAGGGTGCATTACATTCCTCTGAAATATCTGTCAATGTTTAGCAAACTAAGCCTACGTGCAGCCTAACTGCGTCACGTTCAAGAAGACAGTAGGAAGCCTAATTGTAGGCAGTATAGTTACAGACAGGCGCAGGCTTAATGTCTCTTGTTTTCACCGTGGTCACTTGAAAGGCGTCGTCTCAAAACTAAAATGATATTTTAACTATACGCAAAGTCCGAAAGCTGACACACGGTGGGAGAAGAAGTTTTATAATTTCGACCAAAGGGAAAGTAAGGAAGAAAGGAAGAAATAAATAAACAAATAAATAAATAAGGAAACCAGTCTCCACCTGCTCAGAGAGTAGGTCGGGATGCAATCCTAGGAGCGGCGATGTTCGATGTGCATTTAACTAAGTGGCACTGGGTCAGATTTCCTCTAAGTGCTACAGTTTTCAGTCTCAGTACTTAATGTGCTCCATTTTCATATTCGTTCTACATCGATTCTAAGTAGTGTAGATGCTGACAGCATCGTTAAAAAACAATACAGAGGAGAAAGAAAGTGTGCGACATATTTTACTCCGGTGGAGAGTCGAACCCCGTATGATTGCTGCACAGTGTTATGTGAACCCAGATGTCGCAGTGCTGTGCCCTCAAAGTTCACACAGAGCGCCGGCCGTGCGAGGCCCCTGGCAATGGGCAGAGTAGCCTACACCACACCTAGCGAGCGTCTTTTGTGTCTGCGTGTCGGGTGACGCCCGTTGTCAGATTGCCAGTCTTATACGATGTTGCGCCGTGTAATTTCGTAGTTTCGGAGGGACCTACCTGCGGCTTCCATCGTCAGGGCACCTAAGTATGGAGACAGGATGTGCCTCCGAATGGATGGTACTTATTCGCAAATCACACGGCCTCAGATCCACAGATGTTACGAATTTAATAAACACTTGGTACACTTCTGTGGGAAGGGTCAGGCCGTATGTGCGAGAGGTTCGGGAGACGGAGATGCTAATGAGAGAGACACTTAATGCTCAGTATGACGCAGTAGTGCACTCCAAATTCTCTCGTCAGTGGCCCAAATTTGGCCCTGTGTGATCTGTGTTTTTTGCCGTACAGTAGAGCTTATTTTGTCACAAGACTCTGCCGCCCCCCAAGTCAGATATCTTTCCGCCGATTCTGTCTGCTCATTCCTTAAGCGATAAGCCAGGCTGGTCAGAACGTTACAAGAAGCGGGTCCGAACTTCGAGTACTGTCAGTGCCGCATTGCTTACGGTGGCTGTAAGGGAATTCAGTTCTAGATGACGAAGTGCCTAAAAGTATGGAACTCTTCCTTTGTTTCTCTGCTTACATATTGGTAAGCGAACGTAGTGAAAGTTTTCATGCTTGTAGATGCTCCCTCAGCGGTCCGCATTAGTACAGACGAAACAGGAAAATTGAGTGCCGTTTCTTGTAACGTTCAGCGCGTAACGCTGCTGCTGGGTTGGACTGGGTGATGAAGGTGAAAATTGAGAGACAACAATATGGCACTTGCAGAGGAACGAAACATGAGAACATGGAAGAAAAATAAGGAAGAATGAGGCTATAATAATACAAATGAAGAAATAATGGTACAAGAGGAAGTGAGTGAGGTCCGTATGGGGCCTATAGTCTGACTTTTGTCGGTCATGACCAGTTAATTGGCGATGACTCCAACTGAGTATATTGCCCCCAGTATCAAAGCGACTGATCGCTGGAGAAGACCCACTGTGAAGCCGTCAGATGTTAGCTCTATGTGATATCATTCCTCCCTTTCTCTCTCTCTCTGTCAGTCTGCCTCTGCATTCCAGTAACTTCAGCAAACCGCCCGCGGTCCGTGAATTACAGACTGCGAACCACCGCCTAGGGTGATGGCAGTCATGTGAACTCACCCAGAAACGCCTTCCTCATATTCACAGTGTCCGTCAACACACCTCGCCACGATATAAGCCAGGGTAGCTGCCAGCGAAGGTATTAATAGTCGTAACGAACTGCACCACACAAGTCTCAAGTTACGTTCAGAGAAGAATCCAGTTTCCGAACAGGCACGATGGCCTGGCGATGGGGTCACACGGTGTTACGTGCGATATGCGTTCCCATTCCACACCTGCAGCAGCACACGTTCTGTGTGCACTCTGGGGGTGTGTAACACACATGGGTTCATTCTTAATTTATCCGACGGTACTGCTTCAAGTGTCGATGACTAAGTTACATCGCAACGAATGACACAGGAAGAGTAGGAAAAAATTCGGCAGGAGACGTTCGTGGCTCTATTCGGACAATCACCTCGTGAAACTGAGGAAAATAAAGAAACGTGTTAGAAGAGACAAGCAGATAACCGGCCAATCTTCCAGTGCACCAAGTCCTGAGTGAGCGTTTATGTGGGCGGTCTGAAGGTTTAGTATCATTTTCAAAATGTCTTAGTAGTTATAGAACGACGCTTTCAGCGCTTCGTGCTGTGTGGTTTCAACAGCACAGTGACTGGTAAATGGGAACTGGAGACGACAGGAAGCAACAGTTGTGCCCTAATGCCCTAACTTCAGATATGCATTTACTGGTAAGAACTGAAGAAGACTACAAACTTTAAATAGAAAAGTGCGTTTTTAGGACGAGATTTGAAAGTGGAGCCTCCCGACTACGAAGCAGGAATGCCAACCATTCGACCGCAATAAGATAAATGTCACACCCATCCGAAATACGCGTATGGTCGTGTACATAAGATGCCTTCCGGCTGCAAATCTCACCCTTGAGACACTTAGACACTCATAAAGACGCCGCCCACTTGGGGGAGATAACGTATGTAGATAAGGCGAATATTGCCCTCAAGCAAGGGTAGTGCCGCCTCCAGAAAACGCCTTTCATCTGTATGTAGTGTAAACAGTAACAAAGCCGCCTCACCAATCAAAGCATCCTCACAGCAGACCAGTTTCCTGTCGGTTCTGTATTCATAACGTCCAAGAGACGGTATAAACAGTATCTGTTTTGAAACAAACCCCATACTTTATTTTCTTTACTTCAGTGTTCAAGTATCTTATATTGCCAGATGTTCTCGTCTTCCTGAAATAAAATACGCCTTGTGACGGAAAGGATGGTCGATATCAGGACGCTGAACTCGTATCTATACGAGGGGGTGCTGATAAGTCCTTAGCCCGACCTACATCCCGATGTCGTAGGAAGGAATCGATAGTGTCGGAAAGAGGGGTCTGTTCATGTGCCGAATTGCAAGTCTTTTCTTATTGCAGAGGCTGTAAGGAAGCATGTCAGGCGACGCGCGCGATTTCAACAACATGGAGACGCGAGCTGACATCAAGTCCCCCCCCCTTCCTATAAGGCAAGGCGCCGAAAGAAATTCACGCCATTCCGACAGAAGCATTAGGGCAACATGCACCATCGTATGTCACCGTCAAAAACTGGGTGGCCCAGTTTAAACATGGTGATTTTTCCACCTGTGTTGCGCCTCGTCCTGGACGACCCAAAACAGTGACCACCCCGGAGATTGTTGATCAAATTCACGAGCTAATCTTGGAATACCGCCGGATTTCTGCTAAATCAATAGCTGAGCAACTGGGCATATCACCTGAGCGGGTTGGGTCCATCATTCATGAAGATGTGGACATGGGGAAGCTCTCCGCGAAGTGGGTCCCGAAATGCCTGAACGCGGATCAAAAACGTCAACGGTGCCAGGCGTGTGAGCAACTTTTGGAATTTTTTCGGCGCGACCCAAATGATTTCCTGTCGCGATTGGTGACCATGGACGAAATATATGACCCGGAGACAAAGCAACATCAGTGGAGTGGCGGCATAGCGGCTCACCCCGCCCCCAAAAATTCCGAGTGCAAAAATCTGCTGCAAAAAGTTCTGGCCTCGATTTTTTGGGATCAAGACGGTATCCTCCTCATTGATTATCTTCAAAAGGGCCAAACTAACAGCGCGGATTATTACTCATCTCTACTGGTACAATTGAAGGGAATTTTGAGGGATAAACGCCGTGGGAAGATCACCAAGTTGGTCTTGTTCTTGCACGACAATGCCCCGGCTCACCGGGCACTTGCAACCCAGAAGAAACTGGCCTACCTGGGCTTCCAGTGGCTTGATCACCCACCCTATTCTCCGGATCTTGTCCCGTCGGACTACCACCTGTTCCCTAGACTGGAAAAACAATTGAAAGGTCGCAATTTTTCGTCCGACGCGGAGGTCATTGCTGCCGCGGAGACCTGGTTGGGCGGACAACCTTCTGATTTTTTTGAGTGACTTGCAAAAGTTAGAGCAATGGGCTAAGAAGTGAATTGAGCTTCGAGGGGAGTATGTTGAATAAATCCCGAGTTTGGTCGCTGTAGCTTGTTTCCTTCCTGGTCGGGCTAAGGACTTATCAGCACCCCCTCGTAAAGCTGTCATAGCGACCGAATTCAATCAAACTTTCTCGGGCCAGCAGCCGCGTCAGGTAGTTCAACGGCGAGTAAATCGACGTTTCGAGAACCATCCGCATCAGGTGGTTGGACGAAGAGGGAACCGACGTTTCGAGAACCATCTGACCCGGCTGCTAACCCGAAGAAGTTTTGTTAGACTCGAGTCGCCCGTACTGTGTGCATACTCTGACCGTACACTGTGTAGCATGGCGCGTGATGTTCCTGTTGTGCCTCTCCGCTTGCATCCACCTCATTACGCCGCTATCGAAAGACTTGGAACAAGTTTGGTATTTGATAATGTTTCATTTTCCCGCGGCGTTGACCATGCGCTATGTGACACCGTTTAGTCTGGCAGTTATTTACAGATGTTTTCGGAAGAACATTTCCTCAACCTAGAAGATGCGGGCAATATGTTAGTCTGGAACGTGGGCAAATTTCTGCCAAACTGTACGGCGGCGGTTGGCAAAATATGGTGCAGCTTGCATTCTAGAACTGACGTCTTGCTGAATGTGTTCCTAGCGTACCGGCCAGCTGTGTTCTGTGCTGCGCAGAAAGTTATTGGAACTTCATGATCACTGTAACATGGCTCAACACAGGTCAGCAGGCCCACTCAGGCCTGCAGGCTATCCAAAACACTTAGCAGCCCCGGGCGGCAGAGTACGAGGGGGAGGGAAAAGTGACAAAATTAATTCTTTAAATAAAAAGATATATTTTCTGAGCTCAAATATTTTTAAAAATTGAGGCAAGAGGAACTTCGATGAATAACTGTGATTTTTGAGAAGTGCATGATTTGCCACTGTCATTACTTTCTGCGGGCACCAAACAACCTGGCCACACACTGTCTGTTCCATGTTATCAACATCTCGTTACTTTGCGTCGAATTGTGGTGTGATCGGTGAAGGGTGAATTATACAGGATACTGCAGTATGCATTGATAGCCTAGCTCCGGGTGCTACCTGGGCATTTGCCGCTTTGGATGTTGGGTTCGAGGCCCCGCGGTACAAGACACAAGGTGCGGTGTAACAGTGCGTCATGAGGACGAAACACGAAGTTTGGAAATCACTCTGCGAATAAATGTGTTTGAACATTTGGAATTTCTGCAAATCGCAACACAACGTTTGTTCGCCGTGACGTGTAAGGCCTGCTTAAGAACGAGTGACAGAACTTTAGTCGGAATAGCTCAGTCAATACAGAGACAAAGCTACGAACTGTCGGTAGAGGAATTTGGTTTCGGTTTACGGAAAGACTCTTTCTTGTCAGTGAGAACCGGCTGTGGGGTCCATCCGGGGCGAGGGTAAAGCTGTGGCAACGTAAATCTCACAATTCAACGGGAGGTACAACTCCACTCCTCCATGCGTGTTCCTAACACGGTGCGTGATGAAGCTAGCTGCAGACATCTAACCCACTGACCCATTGATCGAACCTGATAATTATCCCATCGTTTGAGCGATTTGTTTGCCAATAGCAACTGTAAATTCACACATGTTCAAAAGCTCAAGCAGTTTCTAGTCGTTGTTCGCAAAGACGCAAGTACTGACGTTGCGGTGATGTCGGTCTCGTTTGGAACAAACCGTCAGATTTCTTTGAAACTGGGCGTCGGCGTCTAAAAGGCACTTCTGATTTTCAGCCATTACTTACTTTCTTACTTACTTATTTACTTACTTACTTCATGGAGCAGAGTCCTTCTTGAGAAGCTAACCGGTTCTCAGCCAGTCAAGAAATTTCACGCATTTTATGGAACCCGAAGGCTCATTCCGACATCCACAAGTGCCCGCCACCTGTCCCTATCCTGATCCAACTCCATCCAGTCCATGCCCCGACATCCCACTTCCTGAAGATACATCTCAATATTATCCTTTCATCTACGCCTGGGCCTTCCAAGTGGTCTCTTTCCTTCTGGTTTCCCCACCAAAACCCTGTATACACCTGTGCTGTCCCCCATACGTGCTACATGCCCGCCCATCTCATTTTTCAGCCATAGCTGTCCGCAGTACAGCCTAATTAGAATAAGTGCGTACATGGACGAACCGGTTCATAGATGTTGCTGTAATACTGTACCGAAGACTTCCATCAGAAGATGTCGGAATGTTCTCATTTACCGTAAAGCCTAGTTTGCGTAACGCCAGAAGTGGACTTCACATGTAGCCTCCAAACCTGCCACAGACCGTATTCATTTTCAGCGCGGTATTCTCACCAATGTGCGCTTCATTTCTCTGTTCCTTAAGGAGCTTGATATACTGTGCGGAGGTGTGTGCTGCATTACGTCTGCTGGAGTTCGGTCGCTGTACGCACTATCTTGGCTAAAGCAACTGTGCACGCGTGAAGCTGCTAGCTGTCTCCAGCCCCGATGATGCGTCCAGCTGCAGGTTACAGACGAAACTGCTATGTCACGACCAGCTGGTGACATGCAGCGTGCTGACAGCAGCATTACGCAGATCAGCGCGTGCTTTCAGTATGTCATTCGTGTGATGCAGCTAGTGTAGAAGGAATGCGAGAAGCAGTACGTAAGGTTCCGACGGGAATGGGAATTGTGAGGATTAAATCGAGGTAGGACTTCGAGCAAATCCGTGCGCCTCAGGGTGAGTACCGGAGAAGGGCTGTTCAGGGTCCGGTGTGTGGCTTGGGGTTATGGCAGCGCTGCTGGTGAAGAGTCCGCAGTGCTGGAATATGAGCCGGGGGGGGGGGGCA
>Ga0123355_10009783_pt1 | contig 14623 bp, 11 predicted proteins | sample TergutEmb28metaG_3_FD_89872 | JGI IMG/M metagenome (GOLD analysis project Ga0123355, IMG submission 89872) | Embiratermes neotenicus P1 segment gut microbial communities from Petit-Saut dam, French Guiana - Emb289 P1 | ecosystem: Host-associated > Arthropoda: Insects > Digestive system > Gut ...
ACTTTCTGTCACCATCTTCGTTTATTCCTCCACAAAATGTCGTGTATTTCCTAATGTTACCCTTCTTGGTTCATAAAATATTCACATTTTACATAAATGGTGTGCTAAACTGTAAATTTCCAGGTCCAGGGCCAAAGGGTTAAACTATTACACTGCCAAACCTATGACAAAAGGTGACTGGGAGTGTTGCCACAGATGCAATGTCTGGTACAGTACCACGGATGCCTAAGGCAAACGGCAATTCATTTGTGGCCAATGCCACTGAGCAGAACTGTATCACCAAGTGATCGGAATTGTACCTACGGAGGCACATTTTTGATTAACTGTAAGGAGTTTTTCTCATTTTTTAAATAATTACAATATTAAACATTTTCACATCAAAAAGATCTGACATATTTAATCAAGCTACATAGAACATATTTCAGCAATGACAATTTACTTTGTTCATGTATTTTACACATTAAAGCATGTTTTGTCCAAAATGATCAAAATTGCACCCCATACAATGCCTTAAATCTAGGACCCAACTGTAATTCTAAACTCTTAGAAAACCCAAAACAATAAAAAGGACTGAGCAATAGCTACATATGGTCAGAACAACAATCAGCACACACTTCCGGGTCCTTAATTTAAAAAGGCATTACTGCCACTTCTGCCTAAGAGTTCTCATATCTGCCATTTTGGTATTATCAATGTTGGTAAATAAAAAGGATGAGGGTAAGGTGACCTTCAATGGCATGTAACTCACACTAAGTACCATGAACATGCACCCACTGGTTCAAAAGCAACTGAGGGATGCAAAAGTCTACATACAGACATGATAACACCTTCACCGTAAACAAGGCAGTTCACTAAATTGTAGAGACTTACACCATGTGATGACAGCTAGACCATACACAATAGTTGCCACAAGCTTTCAAACGTGCAGTCATTCATTACTCAACCATAATTGAGGAAGCCATATTAAACTGATGCAATGACAAAGCACTATCAAAAATGGAAGGGAAAAATTCTTCAACTTTACGAAAATCAATAGTACGAGGAGCGGCTGATAAGTAATGCATACAGTGAAATATCTAGAAAAAGAGACCATGTACTTAAACAAATGAAAGTAGGAAGTAAAGTACAATATTTTAGCTACAAATTGACATACTTATTTTTCGACACAGTCGCCTTGTCATTCACTACATTTTTCCCAATGCAAAACAAGTTTACGCATGCTGTCAATGAAGAATTCAGGAGTTCTTTGTTTGATCCATGACGCCACAGCTTGCTTCACTTCATCATCTGAGGTGAAATGAGTCCCCTTGAGATCCCTCTTGAGGTGAGGATAGAAATGGAAATCGCTTGGCGCCAAGTCAGGGCTGTAGGGCGGATGGGAAAGAACCTCAAATTTCAGCGTCAACTTCCGGCATCAACATGCGTGGCACTCATCGAGAACAGACTTTTGTGTAGCCAAGTAAACCAATGATATAGCCCACTCTTTCTTTAGACATTCCTAGCCTACCTGTTATCTGCTTCTGGGTGATTCGGCAGTCATGCTTGATCAGTTCATCAACCTGTTTTTGATATTTGTCATCGGTCACAGAAACCGGCCTTCCACTGCGAGGTTGATCAACAATATTGGCACAACCTGGTTCACATTCACAAAATTTAATGGCCCAACGATTTACTGTAGTTCTGTTAACAGTGTTTTCATCATACACAGCCTGTAAACGGCGATGAATTTCAGCTGGCGTTATGTTTTCAGCACTTAAAAATTCAGTCACCGCACGTTGCTTCAATCTCATTGACATACCACCATAACACAACTCCATGCTAACATGCACTGTTTTAGAACTGGTGTAGAGAAAGGAATGAAACTTTGCACCGCTGTGCAGGAGGGTTGTGGCTACAAGGACACACTGTGCGGGCATCGCTACTTTGCTCCGTTGGCAAAATATTTCACTGTGTGCATTACTTATCAGCCACGCCTCGTAATCACAACGCCCCTAAACCACGTGATACACATATTGAAGAGATACTATGAGCAGTCACAATTATGTCACAGCCAATACCAAAGCATGCTTTCAGCATGTAACAACTGCCAAATGGAGACTCTTCAAATACAATATTTACCTGCATAGCTAAGCCATAATGTTTCCCAGTAAGTTATTCTCTCTCTTGGGATGTGCAAGCGGGTTCCAAAAGGCACATCAAAGGGAACGTACAACTGACAAAGTCAAATCGTCAACAATACAGAACAGAACATAGGCTTAGGAGAGACTTTCACCAAAACATAAGCATGTCAACATCATGGAAACAAATCTTATATTAGGTATCTGTCTTTAGCAACAACTGCCACCTCAGTGAACCAGTTCAGATTCTTTCTGTTTGCGACCTCAGACATAAATATGAAAACATACAAAACAATAAATGTAACACATAGCATCACAGTTGAGTGAGTAGCACTCCTGCTTTGCATCAACCCCCCCCCCAGGGCGAAGACCTGCTATCAATGCTGTGTAGTACCTTCAATTAGGCCACAACTGCTTAACTGCACACTGCATCGAACTATCATTCAGCAATCGTCTTATTATTCTACCATATACGTGTATATAGCACAACATACTGCAGATCGTGTCGTCATGATGCTAAACATTTTCCTCTTTTATGGAATATGAAGGTTCATAACCATGTTCAAGACAGCCAGCCATTGGTCCGTACCCTGAGATAGGTCTCTCAGTATTTTTAGATATGCCTATGCCCCCAAAATGATACCTTTCTTTCAAGTCAGAGACCAAAATTTTGTATGCATTTCTCATTCCTTCAGGCATACTGTATGTCCGTTACATCTCATTGTTTTTTTTATCACCATGTCAATATTAGATGAACAGTACAAATAAAGCTTCTTTATTATTTAGTTTTTGTGGCCCGGGATAGCGTAGTCGGTATAGCGACTCGCTGCAGGCTGGATGGCCCGGTGGGGAAGTGATTTTCCACACCCATCCAGACCGCTCCTAAGGCCCATCCAGCTGCCCATACAATGGGTACCAGGTCTTCCAGGGAGTAAAGTGGCTGGGGCGTGGTGTTTACCACCCACCCCCATCTAGTGCCAAGGTTAAAGAAAGAAGAGAAATTCACACATGCCCACCATACTTCCTCCATAAGTATTCCAGATACTTATCCAAAAGCAAACTTACTATTTATGTCCATATTAATTTTGTCTAAGTCATACTTGTAAGTCATATAGTCGATCATGCATAAATGTTATGCTTTTAGATTTTCAAATATTTCTTAGGCCTCACAGCTCACCTTAAAGAGAACATTGTTTGAGTTGTTTTTAGCCCATATATTCTTTCTTCAGCTTAAACTCATTCTTCACAGACAGTAAAATTTGCCTCAATTGCTTATTACACAGTTAACTGTTTCTTTCTTCTCAGCTTGCACCTCACAGAGCAGTCTGTATCCATTAAAAGATCAATCACATAAAGGTACAAAGGCTTTCATGTAAAGTGTCTGTCATTTTATCCAATTTTAACCAAAATCAGAATGTGTCAACAAACTTTAGTAACCCCCAAATATGAAACTTCACAAAAATCCATCCTGTGGGAGTAGTGCTGTTCCATGCAGACAGACAATGAATGGAAAAACATATATGGCAAGGTTAATAGTCACCTTTTGTGGCTGCTTTGTTAACATTCCTAAAAATGCTTAAAATACAAGTCATACTTCTTAAAGGCATCTACATCCACACCATGTACAATAAGATTCTTACGGGAAAACTTAAATAAAGTGCAGGTTACATCAGTCAAATTAAATTTAACTGAGATGTTTTGGTGACTATTCATAATAGAGATTTTCATCAAAATGACTTCAGACTTTTCAGAGATGAAACATGCAAACAAAAATACAAAATTTCACTAAATTTTAATGACATGCATAATGAAATTGTTAAATGGGAATTTAAAATTGTACAGGACAACCCTAATTGTGCAAAAACTGCTGGCAGATTAAAATACATGCCAGTGCCAATAACACCACTTCTATGTGAAAGGCCATAGAATACTAACACTAACAAACTATTTCTAAGACAACAGGCAATGAGACACGGAACATATGCAAAACTGAAGCGGGATTTAAGAATGGAATGAATGGTGCACAAGTTGGCCAGACAGCATCTTCAGAAACACATGCCTTGTATAAACATGAAACACACAAACACGATGTGATCTGCACACTAAGGACTGGTACACAGAGGGCAAAGACTCTTTTCTTGGCAATCCTCCACACCAATATCGGAACAGAGCGCTTTACTGCAGCAAAAATGTCACTAATCTGCATAAGACCAGTCATAGGGTTTTAAACCATATGTAGGTTTAAAACCCTGTGACTGGTCTTAAGTGATGCATTAGTAGTGTTCACAAATAAGGCTGATGACAAAACCAAATGGTTACTGACCTCCGCCACAAACTGTCACTCACGTGTTTCCTGTTGTTTTTCAGTTTATTGTAAGGCACATTTCATCTACACATATTAGTGACATGATGACTGGGAGTTAATGTGAAGGATGTTGAAGCAATGTGGCCATCTGTGCACACATGGGACCAGAGGCTAATGTTCCTTCTGCTCACTTTTGGTTGAACCAATGAACGGCAACATCCACCACTGAGTATGAAGACATCATACTTTTCCAGATAAGAAGGTGCAGCACCCTGCTCAAAGTTCCTTACAAACTTCATTAACTGCATTTAGTCGTTGTTTAGGACACATATGGTTTGCATCCCTGCCCCATGTGGTTTCTGTTTTAGTCACTACAGTTTTCTTACAATTTGTAACCACTTTGTTTGTACAATTTATGTGTGATTTTAAAAATTACGTTATACAGATCATGTCATAAATGTAACAGTCACATGACACTGTTGGCAATTGCATTTATGTACACACAAATATGACTACCTTATTTAAAAAAGCTATACATCCAAAAGCTATCAAACAGACAAGACTGAAAATTTATAACGTACATTTTATTACTCGAACAAGAGGTGCAAGAAAGGTCCCTACCAGTCTGGCCCCCTATGAACTGAAACCTAGCCCTTTATATGACAACCATTTATTTCCCTATTAAGCCAGCTCTCTGAATTGGAAATATAATTAATAAATGCACTTAAAGTCACCAGAAAATTAAAAAATTAAGGGCCTACCTGGAATTTCTACTACAAAGGAATAAGAAACACATGCTCCCATAATCCCACTTACAAATCTCTAAGCCAACAGCTAGTTAATAACTACAGGCCTATGTTTTGGTTACAGTGAAAAAAAATTTTTTTTTTTTTTTTTTTTTTTGGTGAGGGAAGGGCAGCCAGCAGTCCCCCTTCAAGGGCACACTTGCTTTCACTTATCCAAGGCACAGAACACTGCAACAGAATTGACTGAAAGAAATTAACATTTGTAAAATTTCAATAACCTGTAGCATACCCTCTCATCTGCATCACAACCATAGAATTACCACCACATACCATGACCCATACTGACCATTAATCATATTTGTTTGGACCGTCCAATACACCCCCCACCACCCACCCCCACCCCAATACATAGGTAACAGTAATGTACCTAATAAAAGTCAATCAAATTTCATTGTATTTGACAAGCACAGAAGAAAATCCAGTACTCCTCTGCAAACTGCCAAAAGGTTTTGATGCCTGTGGTCATAACAGCAGTGATTATGAAGATAACTACATTCTGCAATGTGCTGCAATGCAGTTGTCTACCTTCAATATGGAAGCAACAAGTTCCTTTAAAATTCACGAACCTACTGACCAAACTCACATGGCATCACATCCCACATGGCAGTAACCTTCAGCCAAAATGTTAACGAATGGACTTACATATATTTGATATAAATAACTCTGTGTATATAAATACTTACCTGCAATCACCTTTTCTTCCTTCACTTCAGTTTTCACACGAGTTACAGGACCTGTAACCAACTTCCGCCTCTTTGTCATTACAGACGAATGTTACTCCTGCAACAAAAATCAATATGCATGAAATAATTATTTTCTGACAGCATTAGAATGTTCCCTCTGCCAACAACCATTACTCAGTAATCAATCAGATCTCCTGAGGCGCATGATGATGCCTAGGCTTCCTGATAGAGTACTAAGCTGGATATGAGATTTACAGCACATTTAGTTTTAGTCCTATCACACACTACTCTACTTTGACCAGCACAACTACAGACATAATGAACTCTCAAATAACATGTAATCCACTGCACTTTATAGTGAGAAAAACTGCAATAACAATATGATTTATGCTAAGCTTGGCACCAAATCTAGAAAATTTTGCATTCAAAGGGCACTACAGATGTTTTACTATTATTGCAAATCCCTGTATAAATGTATTCTATAATATATGTTTGAATGGTTCACTCAAATTTGAAAAGGCCTCCTTCTGAATAATTTAGCCTCCACACACTAATTCCCCACTTTAAAAATTTTCAGTCTGGCAAATATGTATAAAACCTCATACAGACCCGTAATTATAATTAAATATGGTACAGAATTACAGTATGTAACTTTATGAGAAATGAATACCTTCTAAACAAATGGGTTCCACAAGATGTGTGCCATAAATTTAAATTCTTTGCATAGACCAAGAGGCATAAACAAATCAGGATCATAATAAATGATAAAATACTTCAATACCACAACAGCATCAAAAAGGATTGTCTCTGAATACACTTACTACCCAGTTTGAATATGCAGAGAACCTTATCCTCAAAGTTCCAACCTTATTTAAATCTGTCTTTGATTCAGATTCCTCACACTCTCATCAAACCTTGCCATGGCATCCGACTTATTACAATAACACAATTATTAATAAATGAATACAGTATTAACAAGAAGCAACCATTTACACAAGATTTGAAGTTCTCATGGCAATGTGGTGAGGATTCAAGTTTTCTGTGATCTCACATTGTGCCATTGGAAGAGTGGTTCCCAACATCCTGCCACTTGACAAGACCATGTCTGGGAGAGTTGGGAACACAACACTGGGGTCAGAACAATAAAGGTGGGAAGCATACAAAAGAGGGTTGCAGCTATCACCAAGCTTCTTCCAGAATACATGTTACTGATGCTTATCAGCCCAAATACAAATGTTAAGTAAAGTACATTACACAAGATTATCCTAACATTTCAACAAATTTAAACAAGCTGGAGAAATATAAAACTTAGTCCAAATATTGAAATATGTGGGCAAGTCCTCTGGCAAACAGTGCAATTATACCAAATTATCATGGCTGCTCTACTGTAAACATATATAACAAAGGTAAATAAATTGTACAGTATAAGTCAGCAGCAATACTATGAAATTAAAACTGCTTTCATTTCACTTTGGGAGTATGGTACTTTCACAACATCATGTCCATGCTTGTAATTATCTATAAAGGCAATATTTTAATGCACTGTGAATAACAACCTCCAATATCCCATCATCATGTCAAGGTAGGTAACAACAGCACACATGCAACCTTCAATGAATCTCACAAGGCTACAGTATGTGGTGCTCCAAGGTCAACAACTCTTCTAGTACTCTGACCAAGTTACTTCTTAATCTGGTCACAGGGAAAAGGAGGTTGTTCTGTGGCATACACGGCTCCAACTTCATAATCACAGAAAAATAATTATGTCTTTTAAATAACACATAAGAAATCAAGAGATATGTGATCTGAGGGTTGATGCACACTCAGTGCTGCACTAATTGGTCTAAAGGTCATTCAATGTGGATTAATAAAAAAATTCCCTTAAAGTACGTGTAAATTTGATATTTATAACAATCTGTCTTCAGCACCACTCACAGTACAGCCGAACCTGTCTTGGAAAGCAAAATGTAAGAACTGACAAAACATATTCGTATGGATTTAACACAAATTAAAGTAACTATTTGTGCTGTATGGTGAATACATATATATGGAAATGTTTGAGGAATAAATAACACACATTTTCTTACGCAATTCTAAGTGCATTAAAAACTAATTAGGTTGGCCACAATTCTAGTGTACTAACTAAACGTTCTTCCTTTTCAGTGACACAATTAAGTATGTTTCTGGGCAATGATGCGAGAAACCTAAGTTACGTACGTTGGGCATGTAGGAATTCGATGACTTCACAATCATAAACCAACAAACTGCGGGTAAGCAGAAGTTTTTCTTTTACCGTAATTTCTTTAAGCCCTCCAGCTCTATACCCTTACGTTATTTCATGTACAGAGAAAAGTACGTAACCAAATGACGATCTTCATTTCTTTTACCCGTGTTGAGTTACCCGCCCTCAAGCTTCCTTACTAGTTACTCAAACCTGTAACTATGCGAAACCACCAAATTTCTTACCTGCCTATACGAAATTCTATAAGATGTATGTTCTGAAGTGGTATATACCTAATTACCAAAAATATGCTCCAACAATACGGGTATGAACAACAATCGACAGTTTCTTTACTTCACATTACTGCCTCACTCGTACGCCATTATTACCCCAGGATACTGCCATCTGGTGAGAATTTGGGAGAGTATAACACCCTAATGAATAGTGCTGTCATCGATAGGGAAGTTCAATTACTATGAGCTTTCTAGGCGCGTTTTTAAAGTTGAAAAAAAAACTATTCGATTCGTGTTTGTCCATCCGCATGAAACGTTTGAGCTTCTGCTGGACGAATTCTCGTGAAATTTTGTATTGTAGCTTTTCACCAGTCTATCGAGGAATTTCAAGTTTCGTTAAAATCAGACAAATCCGAATAATGAATAAGTTTCTCAATTGATGTTTAAACTAAGCAGAGCATGCTATACAAATAGGTGTGCCAAACATTTTATGTACCACGATATTCTAAGGACAATTTACTTTTCATATTTTCATTCCATCCTATCGTATGGCATAATTTTCTGGGGTAATTCTGCATACAGCTCTAATATTTTTAAAATTCATAAAGGATAATTAGAATAATTATGAACGCCAGAAACAGAGATTCTTGTCATCAGTTATTCAAGAATCTAAAAATTCTACCATTAAAATCACAATATATTTTTCCCCTTTTATTATTTGTTGCCAAAAATAGAGATTTATATGAACTGAATTCAGAAATTCATAATACTAACACCACATTTAGTTCTGACTTACATACTCCAACTGCAAACTTAACAACTTTCCAAAAAGGTCCCTTTTATTTTGGAATCAAAATTTTTAGTCACCTTCCTACTAGCATCAAAAATTCATCTCATGACATAAATCAATTCAGATCTGTTTTAAAAAGTTTCCTTCTTATAAATTAATTTTACTCGTTGGAGGAATATTTTGCTTGGAATTCCAGTAGTGATCTTGGCTCAGTGTAATCATTTTAAAAGTAAGCATCTAAATATTCTTACATGTAACATAACTCAGTACCATTCTATATTATTACTTTTAATTTGAATTCTTAACTCTTAGGTAATTTATATAAGTACACATTTATTTAGATGTAGTGACAAATTCCACTTCCAACTGGTCTTTAAATTTTGTATTATTATTTATTATAATATATTGTGTGGATGTACATATATTATAAGTTGTGTTGTAATATACAAATTGTAATCTGTAATTGACATGTCCAATGTTACATGTGTGACTGAATGGATGAACATATAAACCAAAAAAAAACCAAACCAAACCTTAGTTGCGGACTTCATCCACAAATGACTACTGTGCTTAATAATGTTACCGTTGTTGTTTTTTTCTCCAAGGTTACCAACGTTTGCGTGGTTGCTATAGACACTGTTGTACATGGTCGCAATGATTACTAACATTACCATTGGTTTTCTGGTGACTATGTTTTCATTCGTTACTAAAGTTGCATATGCTACTAAGGTTGTCTTTACTACTGTGGTTACCAATGTTACTGTGTTCATTGGTTGTCATGGTTATGCGAACGTGTCAAAAGTGTTCCACTTTACAAATACTTCCTATTTTGTTTAGTTTTTCACAGTGGTGATATCAAGGATTCTATACTTCTGTGATGTGCTGTTGTTTCAATGGGGAAGTGTAATCATATACCCAGCAATGCAGCATCACATCCCAGAAGACAGACACCTTCAGTGAAATAACTGTAATAGAAACAATCATCTGGCTTATCAAATTGTACAACTTATACTGAATAGTACCGTTTTTGAGAACCTAACACTTCTGTAGTGTGCCAAGAAATTACATAAAAAGTAAAAATAAGACTAAACAATGAAATGACACATTCAGTGAAAATAAAGCAGTACATTAAAGCTGCCCTCTTGCTTTAACAGTAATCAACAAACCCCTTAAATAGCAAGATAATAATTAATAACAAAATAATTCAACCAATAAACTTGCACAATAACTTGAGACACCTCCAGTCAGACAAAAGAGACAAATATGTTAGAGAAAATTTGTCCAAACTTTTACATGGAAAAGGAATAATCAGTCAAGCTCTAAAACCCTCCAAAGCCCAGAAGAAAACCGAACTGTAAATACAACAAATTAGCAACACTCATCCTAATAAATGGAAGTGAAACTCAAACACCAAAGAAAGAAGGCAAATTGGGAATCACAGCATCAGAGATGAAATTTTTAGCACAGCCTAAAAAAACCACATTGTTTGAAAACAAACGAGATCAAACTATTTTTACAGAACTTAAAGAACAAGCAGTTTTTTGAAAAATCAAAAAATTTAAAAATTAATGAATACAACATGTTGGAAGAAGAGAGCATGACTCCCGCATAATATTATGAAACATCTATATGCCAAATAAAGAAACCAGGATGGCCATTAAAGAAACTTATCTTTTATCTTTATTTATTTATTTACATTCAAAAAATCCTTACAAGGGTCAAAAACAATCCAATAGGATACTGAAATAATCACTAATATACATAATATAAAGGCATAAAAACATGCAAATCAAAAACATCCATAATACATCAAGAATACACACTGTATAACAATCGCACAAAATGCAACAATACAGCAGAACAGCTTGTGATAATAATATGTATAAGTAGAGTTAATATAACCACAGCTGATAAATTCACAAATAGAATAAAATATGATATGCAAAGTGAATAAAATTAGAATTAAGAAACTAAATAGAAATTGAAATAAAAATTGAAATTGAATCCAAATTGAATTATCTACAATATGTATCATGTGGAATAATATTCCTCCAAAGTGTAGAAAGAGTGCGCAATCAAAAACTGTTTAAAATTCTTTTAAATCTCTTAAGATTGCCAGAAGTATTTTCAATATCTGATGGTAGACTTATTAAAGATTTTAACACCTAAGTATAAACTCCTTTTTGATAAATAGCCAAATTTGTCTGAGGTAAATATAGATAATTTTTACATCTAGTATGTATACTGTAGTTTTTTTTTTTAATTTTCTGCACAGTAGGTTTTGTGATTAGTCACAAAAAAAGTAAAGACAGTATATACCATGATTTGAGTGTAAAAATTTTTAATCCTTTAAATAATTCCTACAGGATTCTCTTTTCCTTCTTCCCATTATTATTCTGATTGTCCTCTTTTGTATTTTGAATATTTTTGAATTGTGGGTTGAATTCCCCCAAAATATGCTACATGTCATCATTTAATGAAAAAGGGCATAATGTATAGTTATTAATATATATGCTGAGACATGTATGGTTGGACGGATTGTATTACACACACTACTAAGTCTATTAATAAGCAATTCAATATGATTTTTCCAAATCAAGGTTTTATCAATGATTAGACCTATAAATTTTGTAAAGGTGATATTGAGGATTGTATCAAGACTAGCATGGCTGTGAAGGCTAAGACCTTGAAAATGTAGAGGTGGTGATGGTAGTGGTGGGGGTGATGATGATGACGACAACAATGGTGACCACACTGACAATGTCCAAATATTCTGTGTATTGTACGAATCCAAAATAAGCTTTGCAGCTGTGTTGTCTTATCCTTATCCTGAGCCATATACGTGCAGTCTTCACCAACCAGTCCTGTTGGTTTAAGACCAATTTTAATACTGCCAGCATCCTAAAACCTACACACAGGTTGTCAACGTAGTCTCTTTCTGCAGGCATTCCATCAAAACCCTATATGCATGTTTCTTCTCTCATACATTCCCTTTCTGCTCTCCATCTCACTCTCTTCCTTTGGATCCAGTAATATTTGGAGAGTTGTTTTAATTGTGATGCTCTTCAATATGCAGTTCTTTCAAGGCTCTTGTTACTTCCTCATACATTAACTATTCTTGTCAGCACCCTCATCCACACATCATCAGTCTATGCTCTTCTCTCAGTGTGAGAGTACAAATTCCATACTCATACAATATAATATGGTAAAAGTATAGTTTGTATATTTTAATATTTCTGTCTTAGAAAACAGGAACAAAATTATAGGTAGCTTTCCATAAATTTAACTACTTTTAAATTATTTTTAATTCAGTTTTGATATGTTAGTGTGGCTCCCAGATGTTCCAAATTCACCACATTTTCATAGACTCTATGTTGTGATTCTGTCTCACATTAGGTTAATGAGAAATGAATATATACTTAGTGTTCAAAACATCTACTTCTAAAAAACTTCCTCATTAAGGACTAACAACTTTTGTACATTTTTCTTTATAGTATAGAGTGTCTTTTTAATTTCGCTCCTAGAAGCCTCTTGCTTTAACATTGACAAATATCAGTAACCAAAGGCTTGATGACCATTGTTCAGAGATGAATTAACATAGCTCTCTTGCTACACAGTGAGATCATTTAAGCCCTTTATGTCATGGGAAACACTTAAGAAGGTTTATTATGCCTAATTTTTTTTATTCTATTATGAACTATGGATTAACATTTTTGTGAAACTCTCCACATAATGCAAACATTTCTAATATAGAAAAGAATATAATTATGATTACCACATAGAAGTACAGACTCATATAGAGATTTACTTATGAATTTAAAAACTCTACCTCTTCAACCACAATATATGCTGTCACTTCTTTTATTTGTGGTTAACAACAAAAATAAATTCCCATTAAATTCCAATGTCTATAATGCAAGTAGTAGATAAAAATGTAACTTTCGCCATTATTCATCACATTTATTACTATAACAAAAAGGTGTCTGCTCAACTGGTATGAAAGTGTTTGACACTCTCCCACAAAGCATAAAAAATTTAATTGATAACCCTAAACAATTCAAATCAACCCTAAAGAATTATTTACATGCTCATTCCTTCTACTTCACGGACAAATACTTTAATGGAAATAGAGATTGATAAACGACGCTAAATCAGTTTAAGCTAATTGTTTGTACCAGCAACAACTTTGTATATGTAAAATTTTCTTTACTTATTCTACATGCAAGGTATTAATGTGTTTTGAATTCATAGAATGTAAATCAATTCAACTTGAAATTTCCCAGGCAGGTGACAGGATTTTTAATGGCCAGTCTCTCCAGAATGTTAATTAATTCTAACCTGAAGAAATGTCCCATTATACTTTGTTTCATTCTGTATTTCAGTTTTCAGGAATACACGCCCAACATTCATCTTATTGTATTTATTTTGTTGGTCAGTGAAATGACATCACCAGCAAAGACCAGCGGTTGACATATGCCATTCACTTGCAGTCGCTCCAGAAATGGAATATTCTAGAACACAGCAGAAAAGCAATGGTAATACACTGTCTACATATTTCAGGTCATTCAGCATTGGAAGTGCATCAGACAACTCTGTCTGTATTACACTACAGTTTTCATTCAAGGATATTCTACTTAAACAAAACAGTATCATTAGTGCACCAGACTTTTTAAGAATGTAAGAATGTTAAGTTTATCTCCCTACTGAGGCATACTTTTTTTTCTGAATTTTATAAATAACTTAAGTAAAGGTATATTGTATTTCCATCATTTTTTAAATATCTGATGGATGCAGAATACAAAACATGGTGTCCCTCAAGGATTCTTCCTTGATCTGATGCTTTTTTAAATTTCCATTAACAACCTGCCTAAAATTTCAAATAACTCTAAAATTGTCCTCTTCACAGACAAAACTAGCATAATCACTACTAGGCCCAACCCTACAAACTTTAAAAATGTGTAATTAAGGTATTTCAAGATATAAATAGCTGGTTTAGTAACAATTTATCATTGAATACTGACAAGACACACTTTAGGCAATTTGTAACTAAAAATAGTTCCTTAATTGATGTATATATTACTTATGAAACCAAGAAAAATAGCTAATATTTGTAATACAAAAATTTCTTGGAATAACTTTGGACAATACACTCCCTTGGAGGACCCATATAAATATGATTATTCCAAAATCGAGTTCAACATGTTTTGCGATTAGAGCAGTTAGACCTTTCTTGCCCCAAGAATCAATGAAGATTTATTATTCCTACTTCCACTCAATTATGATATATGGAATAATATTTTGGGGAAACTCATATTATAGTATTAATACTTTTATACTTGCTTACATACTCCATGGTGCAGAGTCCTTCTTGAGAAGCTAACTGGTTTGCAGCTAGTCAAGAAATTCCCCACATTTCACGGAACCCGAAAGTTCATTACCGCACTCACAAGCGTCCGCCACCTGTCTCT
>Ga0123355_10009785_pt1 | contig 14623 bp, 20 predicted proteins | sample TergutEmb28metaG_3_FD_89872 | JGI IMG/M metagenome (GOLD analysis project Ga0123355, IMG submission 89872) | Embiratermes neotenicus P1 segment gut microbial communities from Petit-Saut dam, French Guiana - Emb289 P1 | ecosystem: Host-associated > Arthropoda: Insects > Digestive system > Gut ...
AAACTGTCTGTTTCAAGGCAATTTCATAATGAATTGAACATTGATATGCGTATATTTGTCTATTATAATGCGTTTTGTCTGAAACAACAACGCTTGTGCAAGTAATTAACCAAACGGAAGGAACAAAGTTTATGGTCATGCTATATTTTTCAGGCACGGGGAACTCAAAATACATTGCCGAATTGTTTTGTAAAGGCAAAAACATCCCATGCCATTCCATCGAGGAAAATATCAATTTTGGGGAATTGATAGCATCAGAGGATGTTATCGGGTTCTGCTACCCGGTATATATGTCAGGCGTGCCAAGAATGATGCGAGAGTTTGTATCACAGCACATGAAGGCGCTGAAAGGCAAAAAGATAATCATTTTTAGCACGCAATATCAGTTCTCAGGTGATGTCACAAGGAGCTTTGCTATATTATTTCCAAAAGACTATGTAAATGTTATATACACGGAACATTTTTTCATGCCCAATAATATGAACGATGTGCCGATATTACCGGTGGCAAACGGTAAGAGTCTCAATAAGTCACTTGAAAGAGAAAAGAAAAGAATGAGATCCGTTTGGCGTGATATCCAGAATGGAAAAGTCAAAAAACGTGGGTTTTCTATTATATCCCGTATACGAGGGTTGCCACGGGCGCTGCTATTGGGTGCCGCAGAGAGGAGAGCAAACCGTGCAGTCAGCATAGACAGCGATTGCTCAAAGTGCGGACTATGCGTAAAGGTTTGCCCGATGAACAATTTCACAATGGATAATGAAGGCGTCAGGCATAACCATAACTGTACCATGTGCTACCGCTGTATTAATTTATGCCCTAAAAAAGCAATTTCTGTCCTTTTGCCTGTAAAGGTAAAAAGGCAGTACAAAGGAATACCGGGAGGTATGAGCAATGGAGATAAAAAATAAAAATGTACTTATTACCGGGGCATCAAGGGGAATTGGCCGCCATATAGCCCATATGGTAGCAAAGCATGGAGGGAATGTTGCGCTGCTTGCTTTGCCTTCAGATATAAAACGCTTGCAAAGCTTGGAGAAAAAACTTGTGCGATATGATATTACCGCAAAAGCATTTACTGCCGATTTATCCGATGCTAAACAAATAGGTTGCGTAGTTAATGCGATATCCAAAGATTTTGGCAAAATTGATATTCTCATTAACAACGCCGCCACAGAAGGCTTAGGCATTTTTGAGTATCAAACCGAGCAAGTGATAGAAAAGACAATCTTGGTTAACTTGCTTGCACCGTTACTAATCACAAAAAAACTGCTGCCGGACATGCTTCTAAACAAGTCCGGGCATGTAGTCTCTGTCTCATCTTTTGCAGGGAAGCTGGGCTCCCCTTATCAGGCCGTGTACTCTGCGGCCAAGGCCGGGTTGATTAAATGGACATTAAGCATGAGGCGGGAGCTTAAGGGCAGCGGCGTATCATTCTCGGTAATAAGCCCTAATTATGTTTCAAAAGCGGGCATGTACGCTGATATTTTAAAGCAAACAACAGAGCGGCTTAAAACTCCAAAAATTGCATGAGAAGTTACACCCCAAAGGGTGGCTTATGCGGTGGTTGATTCAATATTAAGGAACAAAACCGATATTATTGTTGGCTCACCTCTGCTGCGGGCTGTATCGGCTATAAATGAGTTAATTCCGGATTCGATTTCATGCTTATTGGGGCTATTTAGAATATCTCAATATAACAAAAAGCTGGCGTCTGTCTCGTACAGCCGCATTAACAAAGCCTCAACTTTACCCATATCAGGCTCATAAGGCAGCGTTGTATTTTTGGCGGCTTCATCAAATTGCTCCTGATATTGAGATGATAGGTTTATTATTTCCTCAAAACTGTATTTCCCGTCCCGTATATCCATAAGAAGCGCATGTTCCGTCCTGCGCTTAGTGATTATGCCATTGCCCCGCAATATGTCCGTACCGGTTATTAACAGCCGTAATAGATGAAGGGCGTGTTTGTATAAGCGTCGCTCATCTTTTTTGGTGTTGCGGGAGTTAAGCTTTTGGTAAGACTTTGCTGTGCTGTGCAATTCTGAATATATGCCCACGAAATCTTTTACAGGGTATTTTTTAAGATTAATGTCAAAAACTAACTCTCCACTCTCTGGGTCAATGTCGACATGTATCCCGCCGTGGTCAAATGATGTATATGCCTGCCTAAAATGCTCTAGTTGGGCGTTGAATGTGTTGCGCAAATGGTTTTGCTGCTCACGCTCGTTATAGGTGTCATGGCATAGGGCGTTTTGCAGCCTGCGAAGCTGCGCGACTGCGTAGTTGCCAAAGCTGCTTGTGACACGTTTTGATAAAAACAACTCGGCGTTATCGCGCAGAAGTTTCCCCTTCTCTGACATCAGGAGGATGCAGTCGTCCTCGACACCAAGCAGCTCCAGGGCATTGGGGTTTGCATTGCAGCACAGCTTTACAAACTTTTTAAGCCCGTAAATTACGGTATCGGACGGCACATCTTCAAACTGTTCAAAAGCTTGCAGCCCGTACAAATACTTGTGGTCTTCGATTAGCACGCCCCGCAGGTCTTTGTCGCTGTTTTCGTTGGCGGTCCCATAACCATGTGAGCCGCTTAGCACGAGGTAAATAATATTTTGCAAGTCGGGGTGCGTGCTTATAAAGTCATATTCGGCAAGCATGTTGTTGTACTTGATTAGCTTAGCCATTGTGCCACACCTTTTCTATGGTATCCCTAAAAACGGAGTCTACTGTCTCGTATTCACTGCTCTTGGTGAACTTCATTTCTTTGATTTGCTCTGCAATCAGCTGAATGTCGTCTTGTATATACCTGACAATTTGCTTATTGCGTGGCATCAGCTGCCCTTCGCTGGATTGACGCTTTATGGCCAATAGCTCTTTTATTGCCGCCGATATTTCAGTGGGGATTTCTATTGCCGCCAGTGTTTGCTCGTACTCCATTGGCGGCATTTTGCCATATTGCTGTATATACCGCAGGTTTGCGAGTGGGCGAAGGGCGTAAAAATATTTCTTTATCTTTGCGTCTTCGGCGGACAGGATTTCTGAAAGCTTGTTTTTAGCCGTGTTTAAATAATGATAGCTTGCCGCAATAGGGTTAAATAATGCCGCGGCCAAGTCTTGCAATGGCTTTACTACGGCGTCGTTTCTAATATACACCTCATTGGATGACAGCCACTCAGATACTACAGCATTTGACTTCATCATGTGAATCAAGAATTTTTTTATGTCCCATCCATTTACATCGTATACAGCATCGGACGCGATATCGATATAATCCTTTTTATCCATGATAGATAAGTACCAATCTTTTGTGTGAACATACACGAAGCGGCAATCGTAATCCGCGTCGTATGCGGCTAAGCCCCATCCCCTGCTGCCCGACTCTACGGCAAGGGGTATTTTTATTTGATGCTGTTCTTCTGCTTCGCGCAGCCTTTGCAAAATGGTGTGTTTTATTTGGGTCATACTTTTATCATCTCCTTTAGCATTAACCCCACTATACACTAAAGCATCCGTTATTACAGCTTGTTTTATGCCTAAAAAAGGCATAAAATGAGGCAGGCCCGCAAAGCAGGGCCAAATAATATAAGAGGGGTAAAAAGCAATGAACGATTTTACAACCTTGGTCATAGCGGTAGTATTTGTGGCCATAAACGGGTTAACCATGCTTGCATGGGCAGCGGCGCAGGGCTACAAGATGAAGCCTACCGCTTTCGCGTTCCTGGTGGGTGCGGTCGGCAACTTGCTTACCGGGTCGGTAACGCCTATTTCCGGGCAGTCTTCGATACTCACGGTGTCACATTTTATGAAAAATGTCAACGAGCGTATCGCGGCTTTGCTTATAGCTGTATTGGTAATGGTGCCGCTTGGCCTTACAGGCTCTGTTACCAGGATTGCGGACTTTGCCGGCCAGCCTGTACTTTGGGGCATGATGGCCGGGGTTGGCCTTATGGTAATGGGGATTAGCTTTGACATGATGAAGCAGGCCAAAAGGACCGGCATAATCTCCTTTGTGTCCGCGCTTGCGACTTATGCAGCGTTTGTAATTGCTACCCCGGCCGGCGGCGCGCGTAACGCTCATGCCTTGGTTTACGTAATAGCCGTGTCTGTGACGCTGGCAACAATCGACTTTGTGTTTCTGCAAAAAGACCCGGAAACAGGCAAAAGGGGCCGCCGCGTCAACTTGCTAAAGATGGCAAAAGACGCCGGCTACGAAGGCGATATGGAACAAAACGAAAACCCGAAGTTTTGGACAAAGGAATACTGGGCCGAATTTAAAGTAATGAAGCCTAAGTTCAGCATAGGCGCGATTTATTTTGCGTTGGCATTTATCTGCCTTAACATTGGGACAAACATAGCTTTTGGCGGCATCACCGCCAGTTTCACCTCCCCGCCGGGGCAGCCCCCGGCAATACCGCAAAATATGGACCATCTGACTGTGATTAATAGCTTGGCAGACATCCCAAGCATAATATTTGGCGGCGCGCCGGTTGGGGCCATTATTTCCGCTACCGCAGCTTCACCTTGGCCGGTGATGGCCGGTGTCCTTATGATGCTCTTGTGTGCGCTATTGCTGCTTCTTGGGCTTATGACTAAGGCAATCAAATATGTACCAGTGCAGGCGATTGCGGGGTTCTTATTTATCATCGGCTTCTTCTCCACTTTTATACCTCAGCTCCGTAATGTGTTTAATTATGCGGGAGGCTCGCCGTCACCAATGAATATAGTGCAGGCAGCTACTGCCCTTGGCCTTACAGCCCTTACCAAGAACCCATTTATCGGGCTTGTTGGTGGGATTTTGGTGTATTATTTGGGGCAGTTTTTCTTCTTGTTCCTGTAGGGTAGAACTGCGTATTTGCTGGGTTTGAAAACCTTTGTCAACGGTATCAAAACCTGATTTAGTTGTTTACGCCCCGCGTTGGCCTTGGCCTGCGCGGGTTTTTTATGTTTTTTTAGACAGTTTACTGCATTTGGGACGAAATAACGTACATTTGGGATAAAACGCACACGATCTTTATGCTCTTTGGTATAGTGAAAAAAACAGCAAGGGGAGCGCAAAAATAATGGACAAAGAGGCAAGACAGTTTTTAGTTACAACATTTCTTTTGCTTGCTGTGGCTATTACATCATTTGTAGCGACATCGTATGCGACACCCCATAAAATTAGAATGATTGCGCTAATATTTACCGCTATTCTTTTTATAGTCATAATAGTTATACATTATGTATCCAGGAAATGAGGTTGGGCATGGAAAACGAACTCATCCGTAAATACGCATTATGCCTTGCAAGCAAACTAAACGTATACATCGGGAAAGAAGGCCTTGATTTTAAGAAAATGGTGCTGGGTGCGGAAGTTTTAATAGTTAACATTTCAAAACTGATTATCATGTATTTGCTTGCGGCAATGCTTGGTGTAATTGTACACACGGCAATAATCCACATTGCATATGTCGTAATAAAGCGCTTCTCGTTTGGCTTGCATGCGCTAAACAGCACTGTTTGTACAATTGTAAGCTGCACCTTGTTTGTAGCCGTGCCGTGGGGCTTGCGTGGTGTTGGCATTGGCAGTGCCGCTGTTGTAGCCGTTTTTGTTGCGGTTATATTTTGTTTATACAAATATGCCCCTGCTGATACCAAGGCTAGGCCCCTGGTTGGGAAAATGCTAAGGGCGAGATTAAGAAAAAAAGCTGTGATATGCGGGGTAGTGCTTTTTGTAATAGCGTTGGCTGTGCCAAGTAGAGAGGTTAAGTTGTTGCTGACACTTGGTGCGGCCTTTCAGGTTGTGTCTGTTTTACCATTAACATACAAAATATTAAAAAGGAGCGAGAGGAATTATGAAGCCTATGAACAAGCAGGGCAAGTATGAAGACCAGCATGAGGGCTTGAGGGAGAGGGTTGCTAAGAAAGTTGGGGCGCAGTTGGAGAAGATGGCAATGAATGCGAATGGATGCTGGTCATGGGGTATTTATGAACCGGAGGTTCCACCGGAAATAGTAGAAGAAATGACTGATTACCAATAGCGTCACAACATAAAAAGCACAATAGGGCAACGCTATTGTGCTTTTTTTACTTAAGAGTGAGGATTAATGGTGAATCATGAGAGCATATCCACGATAACTTGACACTATTAAGCAAGTTTTGTACCATTAATGTAAATCATGTAAAAAGTTGGTGACTGCTATGTTGGCTTTAGTTGGTATTTCAGTTGCAAGTGTTATTATTTGCGTCATTTATGTGAACATAACAAAAAATAAATTGAATGCAAAAGAGATTCTTCTTACATTAGCAGGGACTACTGTGGCCAACATTGTTACAACCGTATTTATTCCTTCTTTCGAGATTGGAACAATTTTATTTAACGCAATTGTGATTTTGCTTTTGGTATTTGTGTCGTACAGGAGGAGTAAGATTCTTTCTTTATGCGCTGTCTATGCTATTTTTACAGTTATAATTTCTCTGTTGTCTGCTAACTTGTCAGGTGTGATTATAACATTCGCGTATATGTTGACAGAAGGAAGCATATCAGTTGGTCGTGTCGGTGTTCAGAATGACATTGTTATGCTGCTAATATATTTGGGTCTTACACTATTGATCAGCTATACAATCTCACGCAAATACGGCAACTATTTGCATGATAAAATCCGCGACTTTGATGACGCGCTCAAAAAAAAGCTGGCACAGTACCTTCTATACGGCGCGATAATCACACTAACAGTATTTTTTGTCCTTATCTTCCTCCGCTACGTTGTGCAAGACGAAGCAATACTCACCCTCGTATATGCGCTGGCCTTAGCCGTCAGCTTCTCATACCTGATATTTGCCACATTTGCATTTGCAAACAGCACACGTATGGAGATTGAGCTGCGCCACAAAGAAGAACTTATGCACAACCTGCAAGCATATACAGAGCGGGTGGACACCGTCACGCAAGAACTGCGTAATTTCAAACACGACAATATGAATATGATGTTAGGGTTTGGCAAGTCCATAGATTTAGAAGACTGGGATGGCTTGCGCAGGTACTACAAAGAATATATGGCCGCATTTACCCGCTCTGTTTCTGTAAACGATGCAATCATCAACAAACTTAAAAAAATACATATACCCCCGCTAGCCAGCCTTTTGCTGGCTAAGTGCGTACAGGCGCAGCAGCAAAATACAGAAATGTGGGTCGAAGTAGCCGATACAATAACCATACCCGACAATGACTTTATTTTGCTTGATTTATGCCGCGTAGCGGGCATACTGCTGGATAATGCGCTGGAAGCGTGTAAAGATGTAAAAGATGCGGACGTAAGGTTTTTAGCAATGAGTGGAGACTACGGCTCAATGTTTGTATTCGAAAATACATGCCATGACCCTCCCCCAGTTAACGAGATGTTTAGTAAAGGATTTTCTACAAAAGACACATCACGGGGGCTTGGCCTGTACAGTGCAGCTCAAATACTTGTTAAAAACCCACGCGTAACAATTGAAACAGATGCCTCCAACGGTATATTTATCCAAAAATTAAAAGTGTTAAATTAAGGGAGCTGATTATATGTTAAAAATTTTCATATGTGACGACGAACCCGAATACTTAGCATTTATAAAGAAGCAGGTCGAAAATTATATCCTTATGGATTCTTTTGCCATGGAAGTAGTTTGTGCCGATACAAGCCCAGGCCCAATACTTAGGCACTTGGAGGATAGCCCCGGCAACGCAGGGCTGTACTTCTTGGACTTGCACCTTAACAGCAATATAAACGGGATAAACTTGGCGGAAGCTATACGCAAATATGACCCAAGGGGGTTTATCGTCTTTATAACTTCGGACGAAAAATCCTTCAAGCTTACCTTCAAATATAAAGTAGAAGCAATGGATTATATCGTAAAGGGCGACCCAGAACTCCGGCAGCGCATTGCAGAATGTATGAGCAACGCGGCAGAGAAGCTTACGGCAAAATCCACTGTCTTGCAGGACAACTTTGTGATTAAAATATCCGAGGATATAAAAAAAGCCGGTGGCCGTGCCGGTTTGGCCAAAGACAGTATAATATCTATTGATAAAAGCAAAATACGTTGTTTTATGACAGACCCGGATATTAAGCATACAGATATAGTCTATACAACCGATGGGCGAAGGCAGTTTACCGGGAGTCTTAAGCAGGTAGAGGCTATATTGGATGGGGATAGGCGATTTAACAGGTGCCAAAACAATCTTATTGTTAATATGGATAAGATTGTGGCGCTGGACCCGGTGCAGGGCTTGTTGGTATTGGAAGGTGATATTAAAGTCAGCATTGCTTTGCGCAAGATAAAGAAATTGAATGAGTGTATTAGCAGCTATATGTGAGGTGAATATGCAATGAGCGATGACAAGAGAGCCCAGGCATTATTAGTTGAGCTTGTTGGCAAAAAGAAGTATCTATTATTCATTTGTGCCTGTTTTTGGATATCACTGTTTTTGCTTGGTATTAATCATATCATTCCATTTGATTTAAATATATTGATTATTCTGTCTTATTTCATGCTTGTATCCGGAGGGATTTTTGCGATTTTTAGGGTATGCCTCTATTTCGTAAAAAAACTTGCCACGGAATAAGTTGATGATTGGATATATTTCCATATATGGAGGTATTAGCCGGCGTGGAAATAGATACCCGTGATGGAGGAAGTTTGACATGGATGGAGACAAAAAAATATCTAATATCTCTGGTAAACAAGAAAAAAGAAAAAATAAAGATGAAGGTAATTGTATGGTTTTAGGAATGTCGTTGGGGATGTTTGCCGGAGCGGTGGTAGGTATGAGGTTGATGCCCTCATTCGGTTTGATGTCTCTAGGTTATGGTATCCTCATTGGCATGTTAATAGGGATGCTGGTAGGCATACTTGTTGGATATACGCTAAAACAACGATAAAAAGGAGATAATTGGGTTATGAAAATAATAAGAAGCCCATGGCTGTACTTTGCTGTAATAGGTGGCATAATTGGGTTTGGCGTAAACATTTTTGCCGGCAACATTTTTGAAAATATTATGATTGCAGCATTAATCGGCACTTTAGTTGGGGGATTGCTTGCTCGTATTACTAAGCTTGAGGAGTCCATTAAAGTGCTTGAGGACAAACTACAAATGCGTACTCATGATTAACGCAAAAGATGTCGAAAGTTGCTGTCGGCAACGCAATCAGAACCATAGGTTGGGGGAGGAGCGATTCTCCCGCTATAGATGTTTCAAGCCTTTATCTTACTGGCTTTGCTAGGCCAAAATAATCGTCCCAGTGATGGCTTAAGTGTCAGCATCGTTATGCGCAAGACAAAAAATTGAAAGAACGCATCAGTAGCTATAGTGGAAATAAGAATTGATATACCGGTTATGATCACTATCATTGGACACCTCCTGATATTTATAGGGGGTGTTTTTTCATCCCAAATGTACCGTATTTCATCCCAAATGCTAAAAAAATTGCATTTGGGATGAAATACGGCACGTTTGGGATAAAATGAACATGGGTTTGTCGAATGGTGGTAGTATTGATTCATCAAAACGAGTTGCGAATTATTTTGAAGATTAGGAATCATAAGGGGTGTTGTTGTGACTATTGAAACTAACCAACGGCTTGACATGACAAATCTTATTTCTTTTAGGAAGAAAATACGGACGGATGAGTTGCAAAAACATATGGGAAAAATGTTTGAATACGTCGAGTCCCATGGAGCAAAAAAACTGAACGGTTGTATTTCCGCTACGTATGCAGTTGTGGATGATGTTATGGATATTGAGGTTGGCATGCCAATTGATAACGAAATCCCATCCACTGACGAGTATATATTTAAGCCAGTGTTTAGTCTTGTCAATTGTGCTAAGGTTAGCCATAACGACAGTGCTTTGCATCTACAAGAGACAATTGGGAAGATTAACAAATTTGTTTTGGAGCAGGCCCTAAAACCATCAACTGCATGTTTTATTGTTATACACAACGAAATGACTGAACCAAATGATGTAATGAACGCGGACATTTATATACCGATTAACATAAGCTCCACTTGATTGACGCATGCATAGCTATTAATTGGTGATTTGTTAAGTCTTGACTGCAGCGAGATATTGCGAATCGTCATGAATAGATAGTGTAATGTACTTTAAATTAAATTTGAAAAAAGGAGGGTTATTAATGTCTAATACTTTTGAAAACCAGTGCTTTCAGGAGCTAAGTGACCATGAAATGAGTAATATTGATGGTGGTGTCGTGGGCGCGTTTGCTAAAGCTGTCGCAGCTGCTACTTTGGCAGTAACTGCTGTTACGACCGCATACAGAGCTGGCCTCGCGGTTGGCGAATCGATAGCGCATTACGTAAGTAACAGATAATAACACATCTATGTAACGACTTAATGATGCCTGTATTTTAGTCTTTCAATGGTTATATTAATTCTTTAAGGAGGTAAATCAATGCAAAACGAACCTTTTAAAGCTCTTAGCAGTGCTGAGTGTGAAGATATCAATGGTGGATTTATGATCCCGCTCCCCATTCTTGTTGCAGTCGCCTTTGCAGTCGGGGTTTACAATGGGTACAATCGCACTATGGATAGGTAATCATTGTTCATGGAGGCTGTGCATAACATATACAGTATAAATGCATTTCGTGTTTAATCGGTATTTGTTATAGCACAGTCTCTATTTTGTCAATAAAAATTTAAAGGAGTGACTTTAATGTTTGGGAAAATTAAAAATAAGATAAAATCAGATCCTTTATTTTTAGCAATAGTGTGCTTTTTTATTTCCGTCGCATCAATGTTTATTGCATATAGAATAGGAATTATGCTAGGCGCATTTATAGCTAATACTATGTTTTACACCTGACCAGTGTTAGCGTCCTCGGACGCTTGATGATAGCAACAGGTAAAAAAATGGTCTTACACAAATGATGAGGGGAAGAATTTTTATGACAAACACAAAAAACTCAAACCGATTCATGCTAATCCTAATAATATGGATAATACCGGCAAGTCTAATAGCAGTAGCATTAACATCAACCATCGACGCATCCATAGGCGTGTCAATAACGCTGTCACAAGTTATAGCATTTGGGATACCAAGCATAGTCGTACTGGCCATCAACCGCAAAAGGATAAAACAAATACTGCCAACAAAAAAGATGGGCATCAAAAATTACTTGATGATAATAGCAATGTCCTTATTCATACAGCCTCTATTAATGTTTATATCAACTGTCATGAGTCAGTTTTTGCCCAACATATCATCAGAAATGCTAAGCGGTATGACCACGGATACTAACTTCATACTAACCTTACTTTTTATAGCTGTTGTCCCGTCAGTTTTTGAAGAATTGGTTTTTAGAGGCATTATATTTTCCGGTTATAAAGAAGTGCCGATATTTAAAGCGGCACTGATAAACGGGGTAATGTTTGGGATGATGCACCTCAATTTCCATCAGTTTTTCCACACAGTTGTGCTTGGCTTTATCTTGTGTTTTTTTGTTTACTACACTAAGTCAGTAATATCTGCCATATTGGCTCACTTCGTGGTTAATGGGACTCAAGCCGGTTTTAGTCTGTGGCAGACAAGGACGCATACAGAAATTGCGTACTACGATGAACCGTCTATGCTTCTTGCCTTATTCATAATAGGGGTTTTTGCAGCTGCGGGTCTTGCCATTTTCGTTTTAATTTACAAAAAATTCAAATCACACAACATGTCAAGCATCGACCATCCGGAAGAAGATATGGTTGAGCAAGATGGCATAGTGCCGCCAGCACCTGTAAAAAAGCCAACGCTTCTTACTGTGCCGGTTTATGTCACGGCAGCGTTGTTTGTACTTTTCGCATTTATAACCCTGCTGCCATCGTTTATGCATTCTTGCCCTTATTGCTAATGTGAAAACACTATACCGAGGTGATTAGTGTGAAATACTACTGCATAAAACAACACGACATAACCGACTGCGGCGCAGCCTGCATAGCCACCATATCCAAACAACACGGCCTCAAACTCCCAATTGCCCAAATACGCGAGATAGCCGGTACAGACACCCGCGGTACCAACGCATACGGCATAGTAAAAGCCGCAGAGCAGCTGGGCTTCTCCGCCAAGGCTGTAAAAGGCGATAAGGATGCATTCTTCACCCCTTTCCCATTACCATGCATAGCACATGTTGTCGTAGACGGCAGCCTGCTCCACTACGTAGTAATCCACAAAATCACCGACAAAAAAGTTGTAATAGCCGACCCCGGTGTCGGCCTTATAAATTTAACCCCGGCCGAGTTCTTCGGCACAGAAAAAAACGGCGCACCCCTTAAAGAAGGCGAAACCCCTAAATACCAATGGAGTGGCGTGCTTATTTTTGTAGTCCCAGGAACAACCTTTGAAAAGGGCGACCAAACCAAGGGCATATTCCAGCGTTTCTTCCATCTGCTTCTCCCTCAAAAAAAGCTGATAGCGCATGTATTTGTAGCGTCGCTAATATCTGTGCTGCTTGGGATACTTGGCGCTTTTTATTTCCGTTATCTGCTGGATGATATATTGCCGGGGGGGCTGACCAGCACCCTACATATCATATCTGTCGGTGTGATTCTACTGTATCTGTTTCGGACATTGCTAGATGCATTCCGCTCGCATTTACTCTTGTATCTTAGCCAAAAGCTAGATATTGCCCTGCTTCTTTCCTATTACCGCCACGTACTAGCCCTACCCATGAACTTTTTTGGCACGCGCAGGGTGGGTGAGATTATCGCCAGGTTTAATGACGCGGTTCACGTACGCGAGGCCATATCCGGCGCAACTCTTACAATCATGATAGATACCGTCATGGTAATCGCCGGCGGCGTCATTCTGTTTAACCAAAACGCCTACATGTTCGGGGTATCTGTAGTAGTTGTGATGCTGTATTTCATCATAGTGTTCTGCTTTAACAAGCTATATCGCCGACTTAACCAGAAAAAAATGGAGGACAACGCGCAGCTAACATCTTACTTAGTGGAATCCTTAAACGGTATACAAACCGTCAAAGCCTATAGGGCAGAAGACGAAGCCAACCTTAAGACAGAAAAGAAATTTATCACGTTACTGGGCAGCATTTTCAAACTTAGTTGGGTATCCAACCTGCAAGGCTCTCTCAACAGGTTTTTGGAGGCCGCCGGCGGCATAGTAATACTATGGGTAGGCGCACTTCACGTACTGGACGGTAATATCTCCATAGGCCAACTCATAACTTTCAACGCCCTGCTAGTCTACTTCATAGACCCGGTAAAAAACCTAATAAACCTGCAACCCATGATGCAAACCGCAATAGTAGCCGCAGACAGGCTGGGCGAAATCTTAGACCTACCGCCGGAAAAACAAGGCAACGAGTCCAACAAAACATCCCCCAAAAACCTGACCGGCGATATTCAGATGAAAGACATATCCTTCCGCTACGGCACACGCAAGCTGGTGCTGGAAGACGTAAACATAACCGCAAACCAAGGCGAAAAAATAGCCCTTGTAGGCGAAAGCGGCGGCGGCAAGACCACTTTGGCCAAACTGCTGCTAAACCTATATACCCCCGAAAAAGGCGAAATCTTAATAAACGGCACAAATATAAAAGACATACAAATAGACGCCCTGCGGGAAAGAATCGCATATGTACCCCAAGAAACCTTCCTGTTTAGCGGCACCATAATGGAAAACCTGATGCTGGGCCTTATAAGCCCAACTCCTGAGGAAGTTATAGAAGCGGCCAAGATAGCCCAAGCCCACGACTTCATAAACAACCTGCCCCTGCGTTACGAAACCATGCTGGAAGAAAACGGCGCAAACCTGTCCGGCGGGCAGCGGCAAAGGCTGGCAATAACCAGGGCTATACTGCGCAGGCCCGATATATTGATACTGGACGAAGCCACCAGTAACCTGGACTCCATAACAGAGCGGGCTATAGAAAGCACTATCCACGAGTACAGCAAGGGTATTACCACATTTATAATCGCCCATAGGCTTAGCACGATAAAACGCTGCGACAGGATTTATATCGTGTCTGACGGCAAGATTATAGAGTTTGGCACACATGAGGAACTGCTTGGCCAAAAGGGATATTACTATGACTTAGTTGTATCGCAATCATTGGAAGGGTAGTATCACAAAACATATAGGAACTTAGAAGCATTGAGTCAAGCCACAATGGCGGACTGCGAGGTGTTAACATGAAAGCCGTAATAATGGACATGCGCGATATGAGCCTTAGCAAGGAAGTGTACGACAAAAAGCCGGCAAAATTTTTCGCTTTCTTTATATATGGGCTGCTTGCGCTGGTTATAACCGCGCTGGCTTGGGCGTATTTTGGGCATTTGGATATTGTTGTGCGCGCCCAAGGCATTATCCGCCCTCTTGGGCAAACAATAGAAGTGTTTAACATTGCCCATGGCGAAGTTAGTGAAGTGCTTCTATACGATGGGATGCAGGTGACCAGGGGCGACATATTATACTCGCTTGACACCTTTAGGTTGGAAAATGATAAAGGTGTGCTGCAAGAGCAGCTGGATACCGCCAATATGGAATACGCGTCGTTGCGCCTGTACTTGCAATCTATAGAAGCGGGCGTAAACCTGATTGGCAGCATAAATTATGAGTTTAGCGCAAGGCTGGACAG
>Ga0123355_10009786_pt1 | contig 14622 bp, 9 predicted proteins | sample TergutEmb28metaG_3_FD_89872 | JGI IMG/M metagenome (GOLD analysis project Ga0123355, IMG submission 89872) | Embiratermes neotenicus P1 segment gut microbial communities from Petit-Saut dam, French Guiana - Emb289 P1 | ecosystem: Host-associated > Arthropoda: Insects > Digestive system > Gut ...
CCAGTGAAACGGACGAGTCCATTTATATCGGCGGGGGTGTCAGTTCAGTCGAGTACTGGCTTTCTTGCAGTGCGGGTCGAGGGAGAACGATTGTAGTAACACTGGATGGACTGTTCCGAGTGACACTGAAGACTGCTTGGCTACCCACTCCATTCGCCTCTTTCCTCTTCACTTCTCCTCCCGTGCGTCGCCGTGTGCCACCAGATTCCGTTTCCACTCTACTATAGCTGGCAGTATATATTTCACACTCCAGAGGTGCCAACACAAGATAACAGAGTTTTTGATTGGTATTTTATATTAATTCAATAGTGATACATTCTAACACATGCCGATTGATGACCTGTATTTTAACAAGATAATTAGGCCCAATTTTTTCCATAATCCAAACTAAAAGTAGTATGTTCAGAACTTGTTACTCTCAGGTCTATGACTATTTTGAAGAGTTAAGAGCCAGTGTAATCTGAAAACTAACAGGTTTAGTCAGTGTCAATTGACTAGGGGAGAATGAGCAAGTGTAATCTGAAAACTAACAGCTTTTAGCCAGTGTCAGTTGACTACAGGAGATTAACACTAGTCAGATGTCCAGCAAGATGTTGTGGTGTATGCCGCTGCGAACAAGGTATTCCAGCTTACATATGCCATTTGACACAGCCAGCCAAAATTTCACATTTAGTTAGGACAAACTGGCAAATCTGAAACAAAAGGACTGTGTCAAACTAACCAATCAGGCACCAGGAATTTTGGCTTTCAGTTCTCTGGGGTAGAAAACAATTCTGGGAGCTGTAGAAACGCAGAAAGATGCTCTCTCTCTCTCTCTTAGTTTGGTTTCTGTACAGTAATGTCGTGTTTTCGTATGTGTCAGAGAAATAAGGACCTTAAACTTGCAAAGTACAAAGGTCTAATTAGCTAAATCTTTTTTAACAATTTCAACTAAACAAATAAAGGAAAAAACCCAAACAAATGCCAATATGATAGTTGCTTTGTTATCTGAATTACAATCTGGTGCCATTAAATTGTTAGTGTCTCTAGGGACTCGAACACATGATATTCCTTGAAAGGATTCACGGTCATCGGTTTAGAAGATTGACAGTGAGAGTAAAAACTCTAATACACGCTGAACAAAACGTTTTTATAGAGTTAAAAGCAGAGAAGGGTTGAGATTTTGTCACTAGAGCGCTGGATGATCCTGTAATATGAAGATACATTTATCTCTCGAAAATCTAATGAAACTCAAACATGTGGGGGAAGAGTGAAAAAATCTAAATTTCTTGCAAAGTAGATTTAAGCAAGATGATTTTCAGGAATGTTTCTATTTTTCAGTTCAAAACCTTCTTTTTTTTCAGTTTCCAGTTTAAAAAACGAAAGATTAAAATGAGCTGTCCTTTAATCGCATCTCCTATTTTGACTACCTAAGTAAGCCTGTTGATTTTGCATCAGGTGGAACGCTACTACAAACGATGCTCAACACGTGTTGTTCCTTCGGTAACATCACATACAGCAGAACTTTGGTGTTAACAGCTGTCGTTTATCGTTGACGTAAATTAGGCATACCTGAGTATCTCCAGCAAGGCATGTGCTTGATTGTAGTCACTCGGCACTGTTCGAAAGAAATATGGGAAGCGATCCGGGTCACTTAGCGATGGCGACGTGGCCATATAGCTAATCTGCGGCACCCGGAATAGTCGCAACATCGTCGCCACCTGCCACAGTAAATACATTAAGTTACATCACGTGCTCACGTGCACTCTGTGTGACCTATAACCAAACCGTTAGGTATCAAAATCGTTTTTTTTAAATACAATATATTTAGGCTGCTTGGTTAATTTCACGGTGAAACATTGTACAAGGTTCATCATACTAACGCGTGTGTGTCTTCGCGCGCCAGCTTGTGCACATTCCTCTGAAAAACATTTGAATACTTGAATGAAATTCGTGAAAGTTGGAAAGAACATAATAGCACTTGAGACCAAATCGTTTTGGTTTTTATTTACATACTAAAATACCGGCGACGTGATAATTTCTGAGGTTGGAGAAACAGTTACACACTCAAGATTAACATTTTGTGTGGTGCTATATCTTAGAGAAATATGCAAATTATACGTGTGAACCGGATCTGTGTTGGTTGTACAGTGCGTGCAATCAATATTTAGCCCTGCAATTGTGGATTACCTGGTAAACCATTTTGGTTGTACTGGAAGAAATTGATAGTCTTATAAGTCAATGTAAATTTTTTCATTCGTCTCGTTGTGGCCTGAAAATAGCAGAGATATTGAGGTCGTGAGGGTTTGAGGGTGAATTTATTCTAGCACGTCTGTGAAGATGAAAACATTCAATGGAAAATTTGACCACGTAAGTGCTTACACGAACGCCTTTCGTTTTTGGATAATGATGATGATGATAACGATAACAACGACAACAATGACATAGGCAATTAAAATAAGTGTAACACTACTAGTTTGACTAATAGGTTTGAGTTTATCCTGTGTTATTTAATTTTAAGACATTTTCTGAGGTATACATTCGGCTGTTTATCTGTAAAGAAGAACTAAATAGAGGGTTATTCGAAATGATTGTCGGGGTTTTAACAACTGCTACCTCGTCCTCCAAATGCAACCCCATGTGATTTCTTTCTATGGGGTTACGTCAAGGATCAGGTTTATATTCCTCCTCTTCCCGCAAGTATCCCGGAACTGAACGTACGAATCAGAACCCCCATTGAAACCATCACCACTGACATGCTACGAACAGTTTGGAACGAACTTGATTATCGTGTTGATGTTTGTAGAATCACAAAGGGTACACATATAGAGCACCTGTAAGGTATGTAACAAAAACTTGGAGTGTTGTTCTATTAAATAAAAAAAGCACATATACTCTTATCTCAAGTATATTATGTATGACAGATTGTTAAAATCCCGACAATCATTTCGAATAACCCTGTATTTTAGTTGCATTTAGTACAGAAGTGTAGCCATGTAAAGCAGACATGATTTCCGTACGTTATGAAATTATGACAAGTATATATTATTTTTTTAGAAAGCGAGACTTGCGACGAATCAGGCAAATAACTTCTTAAAATCTCATTTTAGATAACGTGGTTGTCCTCACACGTAAAGAAAAGTTATGATGTGAGATAAAAACATGTCGTGTAACTTTTATTTTTATTTTAACATTCAAGGCCTTACCGCCATGTTAACTGAATCAAACAAGAAGTCTGTATTCGATGGTTTGTCTTTAACTTTATTTTCATATTTAATGTCGATGTGACTATTTGAGCTTCCTTGTCCTAACCAAGCGTTTTTACCCCAGACGTCCAGATTCAATCCTCGCAAACATTGTGTGGATTTTGCTTGATACATATAGCACTGAAGAAAATTTCTGCAAGTAATTCTACTTCAGTTACTCCCTGTCACCCATCTTTCCGCCATTGTTTCTTATTCCGTTCTTGTGGTGTGCAATACGTCTGACCCTGCACTCGGTTTGATGTAAAATAAAGCAGTTAACTTGGAATCGTTCTGAAACAACTGAACTTTAAATTGCTTATCCATGAGAAAGAGACTCAGTTCTGTGCCTCTGTAGGACACATCTCACTAACCTGTATAGTAACGGAGCTGGATTGATCCCCAATCACCGCCACGACGCGATCGAATCCCCCGCCCAGAAATTTCGGTATGCTGCCATCTTGACACTGGAACTCTTGTTCGTGGTACTCATTGAAGTGTGCAATGAAACCTGGGAAAAACTTATTGCTATATTTTGATTCGTCTCCGATAATTTAGGAAGAACTATCGTAAAACTGAATATGGTAGCTGAACTTTCTGGCAAATGTGCCAGAAACTACGTTATTGCATCCAACATTAATCGACTGCGGAAATTCAACTTGCCTGTGTGCAGAACGTGGCAAGTATTCGTGACGTCATGTTTTACATACCAGTGTGTCTTCTCCGACTGTTCGAAAGTTGGCTTTGGTTATGTGAATCAGTCGGCGAGTTGCGTTGTTTCTACTCATCGTCACGTATAGAGCCATTATATTGTAGGTTTTTCATGGTCTTTGTTTTTTTTTGTCATTATTACCATGAAAATTGTGTACTAATTTTAACATCGACTTAATGTAATAAAGGTGCTTACCTTTTAATAACGTTTCTTATTTGGAAATGCTCAAACTTCCAAGTGTTGGTGCGAGTTAAGCCTTTGGTGTCCTCCAGGAGAGATAATTCTGGGGAGGTGGTATGCAGAATGCGTGGAAATTTTAAGGAGGCTGTAGTGGTAGAAAGGTAGAGAAGCCTTGGTCTAAGTGGCTTTAGTTACTTATTTCGGACATTAAAATTACGTAAAGATCCTCACTGCTGTAATCTTCGCTGTATATTATTACGAAGATGAGGATAAGAAGCCGTGGAGGCTCATTTTCGATCACAGGCCTTTCCCTATGGGATTGGTGTTGGATGAAGTGGCAGTGCTGCAGAGTTCCTCCGAGTACTTCGGGGTTCTCCAGTCAGTATCATTCCACCAGTGCTCCGTATTCATTCATTCACTCAATCATCTATTCGTTCACTCAGTCACTATTACCTACACCATACAGGCTTAACAATTGACATTGTCATTAAAGAACAAACTTGAAGATAAAAATCAAGCATTATTGTGACATTCAACACTTTTAGGGAATGGGAAATACGAGCATTTATACCATTGCTAGTTATTGGGCAGGGAAAACTCTGCAACAGCGAGTTTGTTATAACTGCGGCTTTGTGCATCTGTGTATTATGATGATGATGATGATTAGTGTACTATTGTTGGTACGCCTTGTTACCTTTAACGAAGTCGAGGGCCTGTTCGAGCCCGTACGAGGGGCTATCACAGGTGTCGAACGCAATCATTCCGAGTTTGATACCCGGTAGCAGATGTGGGTCTTTATTTATCTGCTCCAAGGTATACAGCATTGCCTCCAGAGGCTGTACTCCATCCTCCAGCTGCAACAAGCAAGTCCCATACACCCTTACTTTTGTGTCCGTACGTGTGATGTTCCAGAATACAGTTATAGGTTATTAACCGGGAAGTTTTACTGCTTATGATTTAAGTTTGCTTTTGATTTCCTTGTCGATTTCTGTTTTGTTGGATTGTACACTCACTGCTATTATTTCCACGCCAATTATTTATTTTTCCTTTTTATTTTCCTCTCTTTTGGTTTCCTCCATGTGTGAAAATAATTTAATTATATCCCCTTTGATTCTGCGGACGGTAAATGTATACTAGTTTTGGGTTTAAAAACTTTGAGTTTCCGTCATGAGGAAATCATCGACAAAAGTTGCACAAGGAACAAATATTCAGAATGACGGTCAGCAGGATGAACCTTTTACCGAGATGAACCAAAATGTGCTAGTTGGTTCAAAATATGTTTGTGAGACACAGACGGCATCTTTGTTCATTATGAAGTCAAAATGAAGTAAATGTAATTCTGTTCTACGGAGTTTGTCAGGCAGAATTAGGACTCTTGTTTCATTATGTCCTTCGTCACTGCTACGTGTGGATATTCTTGATCTGGAACTAGACACTTTCCAAATTCTTCCCATATCTTCCAAAATTTTCTGTGTCACATAACGTCTTAAATTGATGAACTGTTTCTCAATAAATAGATATTGTATCATTTAATACATTCATTCGCTTTACAGCCTCCTTTTCCTTCCGCAACTTTGTTCTATACAGAATGCCAAACGCCTGCTTCGTACACATATACTGACCTGCACTACAGACATGACGGAGAAGTTGCCATATGAGTACGGTGCTGTAGTGTACAATAGCCAAGTGAAATTTTAGTTCTGTACAGCCGTGCATGCATTGTAATTTTTCATTAATATAATCCTTCCGGTCGCACTATGGCCCTGGAGTTGACTCAACCTCTAGCAGAAATGAGTACCAGGAATATTTCCTGCGGGCTAAAGGAGGCCGGTGCGTAGGGCTGACGACCTTACCACCTTCATATGCCGATTGTCTTGAAATCTGGGAGCCTCAGCCTCCTGGAACCCCCAGGGCCTGTCCAGGCCTGTAATGGGATTGTTTTACCTTTTTCAGCGGTGCATGAAGATTACATCTGCCTTTGTTCATGCAGGCAGCAATTTATTCGGAAACGTGGGTGCATATCCATCCGGTTATAGAGAGTCGCATCCCATAAGACAGATTTCCTGCCTTTCTGCCTCGTTAGTGTATGCGGCTACGCGCTTCTGTTAGACAAACATGGGATGAACCGAGCACTGCCGTTGTCTCGGTGGTTACTTCACATTTCAGTGTACTCAGCAAGAAAGGGCAGAGATTTATTTCTCTCCAGTACACCTGTTCGTTCACACAGCACGTGTATACTTTTTTCTCATATTACATACCTCACTGTTGTACCACATTTTTCTGCGTTTCCTTTACTTAGTACATTTGCCCAAGCGCGAGGCAGTCTAATAATACGTTATTTTTAAACCCTCTTGTTCGTCACGGTATTGTGCCACAACGAATACAAGTTTCTCTTTCTTTGAAGAAAATGGGGGCGAGCTGTAGCTACCGTTCCACAGAAAGCAATAGCAAGCCTTAGTAAACACAAGAAGCCGTAAAAAGTTTCCTGTATTTAATGAAATATTAACTGACGTCGATTACCTGTGAGAGTTTATTGATTTGCTCCTTCACGATAATGGGTTCTTCGTTGTGGGGTTCCGTTTTCTGAGTACATACATGTGTCACAATTTTAAAATATCGAAAAGAACTTCTGTTGCCAGACTGTTTGCTGTGCTACTGCATTCAGCGAGGCCTAATTACCTACATCCCCTACATCGGTATTACGCAACAAACACCGCAGAAAATTTCCGAGCTCTCATGTTACAGCACAAAGGCGAGTTTAGTTCAGAAAAGACGGGGTTCAGATCCTGCACAGACGACCCTATTTAACCGTGCTTTTATTAATAGAATGGGTGCTATTAAGTCCCTATCGGGTTTAATAATTCTTCTGTTATTCGTCGATGCTCTTAACTCTATAGATTATGTAGATTCGAAAGGTATTTGAGTGTTTGCGACTGATACATATGCACGCATGACAGTGTGACAGAAGTGTGTTATAGTAATCAAGTTCGGGACCGTGATTCGAATGTCTTCAGAATACGAAGTCGACAAGCTAACTACTGAATCGTTTTGTTACGTAAAACCCTCTGTGTAAAGAATGATGATGATGATGATGATGATGACAACAACAACAACAACAACAATAATAATAATAATAATAATTGAAACTGCAGCAAACATGGAGAAAGAAAAAAGCGGCGACCGTGCGGCCTAAGGTGTAGGTCTGAAGGCATTCGAATGCTGGGATCGCGGGTTCGAATCCCGCAGAGAGCGTGGATGTTCATATCTTGTGTTGTTGTGTGTTTTGTAGGTAAGGGCCCCTGCGATGAACTGATTATTCGTTTACAGAAGTCCTACAAGTTATTTGTGTCTACTGTGTATGATTTAGAAACCTAAAAACTGAGGCGACCTAGACCTGAGTTGGGTCGTTATGCCACAGAAAAGGAAAAAATTTAGGTCAGGCCTATGGGTGCGCTATTTTCAAACTCATTATGTCAATAAAACTAGGCGTCTACGTAAGAACTTTAAAGAACGTTTCTCAAAAAAGGCTTAGATTTGTAATTACAATGTCTCATTAAATTTAGTGACGTTTGTATATTTATATATCAGGCCTTGTGAATGTCTAGTGAGATAAGCATAGAAAGCTGACGAAAAGCGGCCGCACACTAATGTCAAAGATTAAAATCTCTGTTATTTCCGGGATCTGAGCTCAGTCATCCCTTTTGCAGCCAATGGTTACTCAGTGAAATGTGCTACTAATTTACAGAATAATTATTATATAAAATAAAGTATTAACATTTTAATTACAACAGTTTCTGTGTGAAACATACGTTTAAAATTATGGCTACTTTCTTCTAACTCATTTTAAGTATCAGTAATTCTTTAACATTGCATGGGTTCTGATCTGTCCCTGATCATCATTTTGTGGGAAGCTTATTTTCAGTCCAAAGCAAACAGTCCGACACAACGCGTGTTGTTGGACTGTCTGCTATTGACTAAAGATAACACATACCCTAAACACAACAAGAAAACACGCGTAAAAGATTGTTGCGTAGGACATGCGACAGAAAACTCACCTGTATTTTGCCGCAGTCGGTGTTACCAGACCCCTTGTGATGAATGGGGAACAGAGCTCCCAGCACGATGTCTCCACTGTAGTTGAGGTACTTGCGAGAGGCGCTCAAGGAGGGGACCAGGAGCCCCAGCCACGCCACTAGCCATACCAGGAACATTCTGTACAAACGTTAATGAAGTTTGTTACAAGTCCTGTGCCTATCAGTGCTTAAGTCTGGGTGTCCTTCCTCATGTTTAAATTCAAGAACAAGTGGTCAGACTTTGGATAATTTTATACATACTTTTACCTTTGGAGGCTACTAAAAATTCCTAAAAATAATCGCTTGCAGTGGGTAAATAAACTTGTGGTGGATATTCAAATTTGAGGGTGGAAAGAAAACTACTGGCGCTACCGAAATGGCGTAATCGCGATAACAACAGGAAGTATATCTTCGAACACATATTAAAAAAATTAGCGATAGGATATTACGAATATTAGCGAAAACCGTAAGTTCATAAAATATACGCACACTGGAGTGCCAGGATTCTAAGAACGCCACTGGGAACTGTGTGAGCGGTACGGATTGTATGCACCTTTACAAAACTGTGTCATTTATAGTGTTCGGAAGGGAACGTCAGTTCCATGACACGTTCTGGCTTATCGTCCAATAAGCAATATGCTACGCAAACTATTTAATTTTATTTATCATAATTCCCGCCATACCCAACACCGTATTCCGAAATTGTAACGGACACATTTTTTGGACCTCCTGTTTCGGATATTTTGACTGGCTGAAAGAATCTTCTGATGTGATCACGTGTCAGTTTAACAAACTGTGCTAACGGGCTGTATCATTTTTCGTCGCTGTGAAAACTTCAAAATTGAGGATTTTCGTTTCTTTCCCCATTCTATTCAGATGTCACTTTAAATAATAACTTCGTATGAAATTCAGACACTTTCTTCTCACTCAAAGCTCTTTAAACCAAATAATCAATAGCTAATAATAATAATAATAATAATAATAATAATAAGGCTTTGCTTCTTTAGACCTGCAACGGCTTCGGCTTCAAACGAATATCCTTACCTTATCCACGTGCGACATTAAGATACAGAATCAATAAGATTACAGGATCAGATGTGCTTGTATCACTAACTGAAACAAAATGTTTCATTTATGTGTTATACTGTAATTTGTAATGAAGCACGTATAAAACAACTGGCTTGGTAGCAGCGTTGAAATTCAGGCGTGTCAATGAAATGAAGTAGCGTAGACTAAGAGACTGAATGACAGACGAGTTGGTATAAGCGATAGTGCTTCGTATTTTTAGTAAGTAGTTGCCAGGTTCGAATATAGGATGCGATACGGACTATCCTGACTGAGGTTTCTCGTGGTTTTACTGAGTCCCTATAGGTAAATTCCCGGACAGGGCCTGAAATCAAGGCACAACATCTTCCATGTAAGTTTTGCATCATTACTCAGTAGCCATCGTAATGTTCGGTGATCTGTGGTCTGAGCTGTTAGCAGCGTCGTTAAATAAACCACAAATAAATCAATTCTGAACAACGCGGTTTGATTACCGACAGGTGCCGAAGTATTTCTCTTCAACACGTTCAGCCAGGCATGAACTCCGGTCGGCACTAACGCTGGTCACTCAACTGCTTCTCGTTTCGCGGTCTTGTCTTTCTCTGGTTTCGCCACTGCGCTGCACTCCATACATCTTAATTGATTGTTGCTCAGGTACAGAGAAAATATTGATCTTAACTTTTAACACCATCTGCAGAAAGTGCTGCTGTAAGTATGCCTACTTCTCAGCTTTTTGTTAATGTAACGATTACGAACCGGCAGGGATTCCGTTCAATTCACTATTTGTGTTTGCACTTTTAATTAACAAAACTGTCTAACTCAAATCTAGGATACGTGACGTCGAATTTTTGGATGATACTAGACGAGAAGTTCTCAACAGAACTCACAGATATTATTTTCCTTTTCCAGATCTTTTCTACTCCTACTTATCAGTAGCATTATTATTATTATTATTATTATTATTATTATTATTATTATTGTATTACATTATTCGAAGAAATTACTACTTACCTACAGAAAATATGTACGTGTTAAATTCGTAGGACATGACTACAGATTTGTAACCGTCGCCAAGTTTCTAATCTTTGACATGTAAAGAAAATTTCTTACGTAATGCGTAAGAATTACATATAAATGTTTACACAGTAGAATACACGTAGTCTTCTTGATACCTTTTAATGAATCTCCAATATATCTCGATGAATACAGATCAGTTATCGGGAAGACATTTACGGGTCGACAAGAGACGTACTGTCAAGACTTACATAACTTGACATTTAAAAATACACAAAGTCATAAAATATGAAATGTGTACACGTTTCAAATGAAAGGTACAAATTGTGTACATACCCCTACTTCAAGGTGACACGCCCTGTATTTTGTTTATCTGTCTTTTTATTTTGTGTGTTATTGAAGATTCGGACACAGATTCTATTCAGCTTACTGTTAAAAATAGCAAAATATAGTTACAAATTATGCCTTCCTGTTATATTAATCCGTAAGTTTTACAAATGGCACAAAACATTTGTCATGACATGGCCATTATTTATTTTGTTATTCTTCGCTTCTACATATCACTCATTTGCCACAAGAGTGTCACAACTCAAAATCTATAATTTTCAAGGAGAGGCTTTTTAAGGTTTTGAAGTGCTATAATTTTCTATGAGTGCAACGACGACAAAACTGCTCTCCAGCGGTGAGTTTTGCAAACTGCGTTATGACACTATACCAGTTAAAAGTGTACCTGCAGACGTTTCTTTCTACACCAATAACTCAAAAATGCCAAATTTTGAGTTGTGACATTCTTGTCGCAAATGAGCGATATGTGCTTTGCGAAGCATATGTTATAATGTGCTCTATATGTGACGTTTTTCTTGTGGATTATAGTGGTTTATTTGGATGCATAATTATTACTTAGATCAGGTGTGTCTCAAGGTATTTTAATACAAAAAATCCCGTGGTGGTTGGTCAGGTGTGTGTGTGTGTGTGTGTGTGTGTGTGTGTCTGTGTTTGTGTGTGAGACCTTTGCCGTGTTCGTTTATTCATAACAACCGAAGTGCGTGGTGGTACAAAAATCAGTTTAAGAACGAGTAGAATATTTATGTCTGTACAAAATTTCAACTTCTAATGCATCGAAGATGAAATATTTTCGCACAACCACCAAGTTGTTTACGTCCCACAAAAATGTTATCTTAATAAAATGTATATATTTTCCCCAAATCACTTACCATACATCATAACAACAGTCAAAATCAAGTGGCGCTAATATCGCTGCAGTCTCATAAGTTTGTGCGTCCGCCATGTTATTGTTGATTTTATGCAAGTACCAAGACGGAGTTGCGATGTAGTTTAATGGAATAAGTGTCTTAAAAATCGGCGTTCTTGATTAGAATTGAAGTGTGGTAAAGCACATGCACACGCAGCATAGAGATTTCTTAAGTCCGCTTTTCAATCCTTTTTCGAAAGAAAAGTAGGTTAGTAATGAACTGGACGGGATACAGAAAAATGCGGTCATGGCTTAATTTGAGAAAATATCCCGGCAGTCGTCTGTAGGGAGTGAGGAAGATCATAAAAACCTTACGATACAGTTTATAGATTATGCGATTATTCCCGAGGGGGGCGGGAGGTTGTTTGGTGTTGATAGGCATGTCTGGCGCGGCGCAGAGGACTGCTGGCTATAGTGGGACTACTGTCAGGAGCGACAGACTGCTCTACTGCTACTACATATAGATTGAAAACAACGGAATTCGAGGAGCATATAGTGAGCGACTGCACTGTGAGAATGTTTTCAGGATGGGTAGTAGCAACGCGTCATCCGCCACGAAATATTGCACATGCGCATCTATCGCATTTATATCAGTGATCATCTCCTGGTTTGTGAACAGTAATCTGTATTCAGATTGAAATTTGTACTTGGCAACCCCTGAATACCAGTCAGAAGTATTGTCCCTGGATGGAAATTACTGTACCTGGTCTTCCAGACAGAAAAAATCTGTGTACTTTAACTCTTATAGCAAAAAATTACCAGGTCCTGCTGGTGACTTGTTTCTTCAGTTTGAATTTCCATTTGTATGTAGGCGTATCATTTCCTTGTCCTCTGTAACAGTAGCGGAACCAACTGGGGCATCGGGTATCTTTACATCCGGATCTGAAATTATCGCTTTTGTGATGTATAGGAATTGCGTTTCCGTGTAAGTCAAGGCTCGTATGCCACAAAGAAAGACGTCTGGCTTCTGTGACCAACTATTTGGTGAAGTGCAGATTGTGAATGCCTCATAGATTTATGCCAAGTGAAACAAGTGTACGTGTAGATTAAATCTTAGGTTATGCAAGTTGCGGGCTGCCACGTGCTCCTTATTTCGCTTCGCAACGTAGAGAACACTCACTAACAGACGACGTCCGACTTCTCAGAAAGTTCTGCTTCTCCAAGTGGCATTCCGTATAAAATATTTCACGTAGGGAATTCTGAGATCGCGGAACCGTTGTGGATTTTCAGTGAATTTTTTAATACAACTACGTAGAGTATACCTATTCAGACATCAGTCCTTCATTTATGTAGCATGAAAGTTGTGACCTGTTTATCTTCTGGGGTGGACGGTAAGATAAGTAGGCTAATGGGTGGTAGATACGGTATTCGAATTCCGGCAGGGACTGAAGATTTTTCTTTTCTTCAAAACGTCCAGAAGGTCTCGGAATTCCACCCAATCATCTATTCAATGAACGCCGGGGTTCGTTGGTGGGGGGTGAATCGGTTGGACCATGTAGTTACCACTGACCTCCATTTAGTTCCGACGTTAGCAGGGACAACTTTACCTTTACTACGAAGTACATCACAAACAACGGGTTTTCTTTCACTCTGCTGCCATAAAATACTTAAATTCTGACACATTACAATTATTTCATTCTGGAATAAAAAATACCTTGAAACATGTTAAAACGTTTTTTTGATGTTTTGCTGACCGCGCATCTCAGTATATTTCTCTTAGTAATTAACCAACTTGATGCACAAAATTTTTGTTTTACAATAAGTTTATTTCATGCCTCTACATGTTTCGAGCATCATGTGCTCATCATCAGGAGGTCAAAAGGCTGTATAATACAATTTTGACCTCCTGATGATGAGCACATGGTGCTCGAAACATGTAGAGGCATGAAATAAACTTATATTGATATACGAAATAAACAACCGATATGTCCTGGTTTGACTTCGCCGGGACTAAAACCCACAAAACTCCGTAGTCGTGAGGATACACACTTCCGTCGCACAGCTGTCTTCCTACTGCTTTCTGTTTGTTTAGACGCGGTAGTGACGTCAGCCATATATTACTATTATAATTATTATTATATGAACAGTGGCACGTGCGGACTGCAGACACTGCATATTATGACCTACTTATATTCTTCCGGCGACAGGGAACAGAACATACAATGAAGCTGCCTAATGAGAGAGTAGTTCGAATATGGGATACCGTCGTATCTTCCTTGCGTTCATTTGCTGTCTAAAGATAAATGGCATGGGCCATCTAACCAAGTAAGAGACGTACAATAACGTCATTAGGAATAAATACTGTCGTTTTTATGGTTGGTAGAGTTTTAGAGTCCTTGTTCTTGCGATTCCCCATTGGTCAACGTTACTGATTTTAACTTAATAATTGTTTGCATTTTAAGTACTAGTTATAACGATGTATTTGGTACTTACTTCATTCGAATTCACAACGTGTCATAGCTATATTGTTATGGTGTAAATACCACATGTTAAGTTCCTAATATGGAGTGTTCTGTGTCTCCACTAGTGGGGCACCCCACATTGTGAGCTGGTATAGAGCTAGTATATGCCTTGAATTAAAATTTAATTGCTATGCGGTGTAGGCTTCCAAGACAAGAGAAAAAATGGAATCTGTCCACTGACCCTCAAATTCTTCAGGAATATTAACTTTCCAGTTCATATGGTGGAAAACGTCGCAGATTCTGAACAAAGTGCTCATGAACCAATTATGTGCTAAAAAAACCGACTTCCGCTGAGCAGACAGGGTCCGGGAATTTTAAATTAAATCAAACCATTGCTTCTCATAATAATTTTTCCACGGTGTTTTGTAATTAACACATAGCTACACTGACAATCCCCCCCCCCCTTTTCTTACTTTTCCCAAATATGATTGCTTAATGAAGCAATACGTTTCCGAAGTTAGCTCTGCTTCCGTTTTCAGGCACGGAAAACACATAGTCTGGTAGACTGCCCATGAAATTACTGGCCCAAAGAAGAGTGAAGAAAGTAAGCACCTAGTCTGGTAGACTGCCCATGAAATTACTGGCCCAAAGAAGGGTGAAGAAAGTAAGCACCTAGTCTGGTAGACTGCCCATGAAATTACTGGCCCAAAGAAGAGTGAAAAAA
>Ga0123355_10009787_pt1 | contig 14622 bp, 7 predicted proteins | sample TergutEmb28metaG_3_FD_89872 | JGI IMG/M metagenome (GOLD analysis project Ga0123355, IMG submission 89872) | Embiratermes neotenicus P1 segment gut microbial communities from Petit-Saut dam, French Guiana - Emb289 P1 | ecosystem: Host-associated > Arthropoda: Insects > Digestive system > Gut ...
CATAGGATGTTTGATATTTATTGGCTAGTAAGAAATATACAAATGACGTATAGTGACAATTGCTGAGACCATGAATTGTAAACGGTTGGTAGAAAAACTTCGGTGTTGATTTGATTGTCCCTTCAATGTAAAGCACATCAATGGAGCTAAGATACTGTAAGTAGGTTTTGTAAGAAAACATTAAAATATTTTCTTCCATATGATTAACAAAAAAATAGTTCTTTCGAAACTGTTAACACTTGTACAGCACTTAATAAGTTTCTTCAATATCTGTAGGGAGAGGAAGCAATTGGGAGGATCGTGCTTTATGCATGTTCCTGCTAATGTTCCTTATGTCTTTATATGTGAGAGTATCCTACTACTGGCTTCGCAGTTCTTTGTGTATCAGTTTGTGCGGTCTTTCACACAAGTCTTCCATTGCTTTCCTTTTGATAGAATTATTTAATATCTGTCGATTTAAGCAGGCTTCACTGCCTTCATCATGGCTGTTCATCACATTGCTCCCAAAAATCTCTCGAATTTCATTGCACTTTATGTATAATTTACCATCGTTCAATTTTGTCAGCAAGAAATTTTCACAAACAGAACTTGAATCCCTTAATGACAAGGAGAACTTCCCCTTTTTCTGTATCACGTCATCAACCTTCATTGGCTCCATCTTTACTCCAGCAGCGTGGGTCGCACCTGGTACGCAACTGTTATAACTGAATACTGACCGCGAGACGCAATTACGTCTCTGACGCAGGGCGCAACTGATACACAGACGCTATTCGAAAAGTTACCGCGGAAAGCATCTAGCAAACCCCGACCTACATATTCCCGAACGTCACTCTTATGCTTATTTTATGATATATGTGATGTTCAATTTCACACTGCACGTCAAGTTGCTATTAGAATTTGGTGTTATTATCTCTTTAAACGTGGTTTTATTTGTAATTTTATAACGTAAAATACATTTTTTTAAGTTATTATGCTAACAGCTGCTTGTTCATAACGGACGGAATATTTCCATGTCAAAATCGCTCTTCCATGAGCCCCGTCGATTTCCTAAACATCAGTGAAATCAATTCATCCATACCTTTAAGCTATTCATTCATTCCTTAGTGTCTTACGACATGTGTGTAGCCCCTTTCAAAGCGAGTTGCCCAGACAGAGCAATCTAGTGCTTCCCCTATCAATTTGCCGTATCCTCTCGTTTTCTTAATATCATCCAGTACCTGCTTACATCTTCTTGTTTGTCTTCCCGTCACTCATATATTTCCCTCTATCTTTCCTTCAATAACCTGTTTAGAAGGCAGTTCCTCCGCCAGATCTGACCAATACAGTTGGCCTATTCTTTCTGCTGTAATACAGGCAATCCTCTTCTGCTTGACTCTATGCAGTACTTCTTCATTTGTCACACGATCGGTCCAACTGAACTTCTTCATCCTTCTCAAGCAACACATTTCATAATTTTCCAGGTATTTCTGATCCACTTTCCGATGTGTCCAGTTTTGAGCACCACACAAATATATGCTCCAAATGTAGCATTTCACGGGTTTCTTCTTTAAATTCATTTCATTTTCCTCGCGAAAAGAGTTTTCTTTTTGATGAATGCTTCTTTTGCCGTAACAATATTGTATGTAATTTCACGTGTACATCTTGCTGTATTGTTATTATGCTACAGAAATATTTCAAATATGCCACATTCTACAGTTGCTCTTTTTTTTGATACATCGTAATCTGTACTGAGGATAGTTGTCTTGAGTTTTCCCTTAATACCACACAGCCATACATGTTACGTATAGTTGTAGCTGTTTAAAGTCTCTCCTCGTACTGTTCCACTGTACCGACTCATTCTTACAGTAACATGTGTGTATGACAACAGAAAGTAAATGCGTGAGAAAGAGACTTTATCATTAGGAAGTAACAGAGGTACATTTTTTATTCGGTCTGTACCCAAACCTCGACCGGTACCCATCACTTCATCTCTCAGACAGCAACACTGCTTAACATAACTGTTACTTCGTCCTTCTTAGGCACAAATATTCTGCTCAACATAATACTCTCAAAGACCCTCGGCTTACGTTTCTCCCTCAATGTGAGCGACCAAGTTTCTCACCTATACAAAACGTTTTTGGATAGCTAACTGGAAAGTTTCAGTGAAAGTGTGATTCATAGTATCCCTCAGTGGATAAATTATCAGTGCTTGACAAGGAAGTAAACGTGATGCGGTATGGCCCCAGAATGAAATAAAAGGTACAATACTCCTGAGTATGCTACGAAGAATTTTTTAAAAATAAGTAAAAAGTATAATTTTAAAATTTCAATCAGTGGCTTTTGTTTGTTGTTTGTTAAGTTACCGTTTTTAATTTGTACTTAATTAAAGTCACTGGAAATTCGTTTGGTACAAAGGTCATTTTACTCGAGGTGCAGTGTTTCAGTATAAATGCTGAAATTAAATCCCTAACTGTAATAAAATATGCAAGCATTTTAGAAACTGCTGTTTCGCGGCAGGCTGGACTACTTAAAATCGACGTTTTATTTTAAAAACCACAAAAATGCTGCTGGGAAGTACGGATATTAAACGAATACCTGTAGATTGTTTTATTTACAGTTGAAAATTATTATACAAAAATATGTTTTTCACCCAAAGAGAACAGAGGGAGAAGTGAATTGTTAAGGCACCATACAGAGCTAACAAACGTTTAATTTTTAAACAGTTTCCAAAAAAATTCACCTTTCCTTTCTTTCTGGTCCTTGATAACAGGGACTAAAAATTCTTAAAGACAGCACCTTGGGGACTCTTGTCCAGGTGCTATTTACATGATACACAAATGGATCAGCAGTCAACCAGAAACTTTTTTCATGGACGGAATGAACAAATGGATAGAACGACTGTAAAAATGTGTTGCCGTAAATGGTGACTATGTCGAAAAATGTGTGTACGTTGTGTAAGAGAAATAAATGACTTTCATTCTGATATCAATGTTATTATTTTACATCTCGCATGTGTTGTGTAGGAAGGGTGGTGTGGGTAAATGGGTTCTGCTATATTTTATTCTAGATTAATATATTAACCTATATTTTATTCTGGGTTAATATATTAAAAGCACTAACTCAAGAAAACAGCTTCCCGTACCGAAATCATAATCCTCTAATAACAAGATAAAAAATACAATTTTTCTTTAGTGAATTTTGTTCAAAGAGCGTAAAACTTTAATTTATTTCGATTGTAATTAGACACTACTGTACAAAAATGTGAATTCTGCTAAAATACAAACTCTCTGGCGAACTTAAAATTTTAAATACATTCACATGTACAGTGACTGTATATCACACGGTTGTATTAACCTTTTAAAGCCTACTGTTTACGTGATGCACCAACAGGTTTAACATTCAGTAATTGTTCTTTCTGCCCACACTGTATTAATGTGTTTTGTAGAACTAGAAGGGGGTGAGTGGTCAGCAACACTCCCCGGCCGCACTTTACCCACGGGAAAGATCTGGTGCTCATTGTACAGGAGGCTGGATGGGCCCCAGGACCGGTCTGGAAGGGCGGAATATCCCGTCCCCACCGGGATTCGATCCCGGACCGTCGAGCCCATAGTCAGTCGCTATACAGACTGAGCTACCCGGCCCACATTTATTATATTGTAGTCAGGAAAACTGCAAAAGTATTATCTTCATCGTGTTTGGATACAATTCGACATTTCACGTAAAACGAATTTAATAACCGTGGTTTTATTTAGCGTTTCAGCTATATTCTGTTACAGTAGGAAGATATGCTGTAATCTGGCAAGCCGCTCGTGCTGATATTCTGCAGATATTAAAAAGGGAGATGAAAAACAAAGGGTATTAAAATCTAAAACACGTAAAGAATTAATAGCAGCATTTCTACATGGTTACATTTTAGAGCTTATGAATTATTCCACCCTGCAGTTCTTTAATATTTCCTCAAATTCTTTGAATAATGCAGTCGAATAGAGCCATACATTTACCGCGTATGGATGTTTTCATATGAAATATTTATCACACCTTCATTAAGCGTTATGAATGGAGCATCGTTACGCTGATTAACAAATAACCACCTGCAATCATATTCACCATAAAAAGCCATATTTTGAAGATAAAATACAGTGTAACTACGTGTAATTAAGTAAAATGTCAAAATTCTGAAAAGGCACAATCTAGTACGATAGATTAATGTTGAGAAAACCGCGTATCTGGTTTTCTTATAACAAAATATATTCAAAATTTAGACTATTGTTGTCTTCAGGTGGAAAGAGCGCGGAAGAAGAAACCTAACCTGACAGGTCCGTTAGGAAGACTTAGTCTCTATCATTGCAACCGAGTAATAGGCACTGAAGGTTGTCTCTTTTCCTGTGAGGCTTCGATTAACCTTTATGCGACATGCATCCTATATATAGGACAGACGTACCGCTAATCCCCAGAGTACGCTTTTTATATATTTAGTCAATAAATATATTTCATTATTTTTTTTAGACTTTCTGTGACCATCTTCGTTTATTCCTGCACAAAATGTCGTGTATTTCCTAATATTACCCTTCTGGGTTCATAAAATATTCACATTTTACCTAAATGGTGTGCTAAACTGTAAATGTCCTATTCCAGGGCCAGAGGGTTAAATAACCACGGCAATAACCTTCTGCTATAGTGGACTGTTGAGTGCTGGATTGGCCAGTTGTACTCATCTGGTATCATCACGTGGTACGTATCTGAAATCACAGTTGCCAAGTTTGCGGCCGTTTTAGACCCAGTTATTTCCAAGCTAAAAAGAAAAGGGTGAGAAACCTCACTGCTCTCCTCGGGGGAGAAAATTTTCGTAAGACTGCTGAGCGATAACTGAAGGATTCGGAAGAAGACTAACCGGAACACCGTACAGTGTTTGTCTGCTGTATTTCGTAGGTTCACAGATATGGACAATATTATAGCTCCAGATTAGGAACACCCTCCCCAGGTGATTTCAGGCTTCTGCCACGATGTAAATGAGATCTGAGCTCTTTGGGATTTTACGAACTTTAGAATAACAATTCCTCACCGGCGTTTCGGGACAGCCTGTTGATCACATCTTCAAGGGTTTAGCAACAAAAGAAGAATTCTTGGACTGCTTGATCCTTGAAGGTGGGATCGATAGGTTTTACCGAAACGCCGGTAAACGATTACTATTTTAAGGTGCGTAAAATTCGAATAGAGCACACGCTTCAACACCCTCCTCCTTCCTCATTTTCCATCTAAAAAATAAAACATACTCAGTTTTTACAACGTTGTTGTATCCAGAATCCAGGACGAAAAAAGTGCCTACCTTTAAAGTGCATGAATGAGTTCACCTGCCAACGCTTTGGACCCCTCTTCTCTTATGACAAACGTGGCTAAGTAGACATAAATCAAGCGTCTTGCTGTTTGATAAATACTTTTCAAGAATGCTGCATCATTCTAGATATACTATCTGTGTTGATATATATTTGCCTGACTCTTGAACAAATGACCCCTGTAGTATCAACAATCTCAGTAAATGACAAAGGTGGAGTATCCTTACTACGAACTACAAACCCATCAGTTTGACCAGATGTAGATAAATAACCAACAGAGTTGATACGAAAACCTTCAATAGGACATCTCTCTACGCCACCATATAAAATACATAAGTTGAAACCAGCTTTAAGCGCGTATCCAGCAGTAATGACAGTCTTGATAACCATTGGCTTCTTTCTTCCCAGTACCGCCCGACGGCGAAAACGAACCACAAGTTGCAAAATCATGTTGAAAATATTCTAAGTCCGCAAGCTTGACAAATTTCCCTAAGTCCCACAACACGTTTGCGCCTATAAGGTTGTAAGAAACATTCAATTATTTTAATTCCAAATTTCTTCCGTGCCTTTCAGTTATCATGCCCATATTAACTCTGACCAAACTTTCTAATCTTCAGATTTCAGGGACCAGCCACCAGATAAAAGGAGTTTATAAACAATTACATAAAATTTTGTAAAATAATGTGTCGATTTAAGATCGACAGTGTTCTGATGCATCTCACAGCACTATCGAGCGCGACTCGACGTTGGACCGGTCTGGCAGCTGCCTGCCCTCAGCGTATTCTAACCGGACTTCTACAACCACCGTCTGCAAACTTCCTCTCTACCCTTCCTGCTTTCTCGTTTACGCTTATTCACTTGGGCTACTTACTGATAGTATCAGAATCTCAGTCTACATAACGTCTAGGGGAAGGGTAAAATGTGAACAATTGCTGACACATGGTGTGCAAGGAAGCAGTTGTAACTTATTTCAGCACTTCAAGTCCTTTAACTTGGTGGAACGAGAAATATAAAAAGAACCACTGCGAGAATAACAGGGTACATCCGGGTCTTGATCTGGGCATCTCCCGGATACACGTCAGATGTAATAATACTGGAGTCAACTTCCCCTTTCCGAAAATTTTATAAGAAAACCGTAGATTTTTCTGAAGAAAACTACGTTTCTTTAAGTACAGGGAAATTTTTTACAAATATGCGCGCCATTCCACAAAATTAAGTTGTGTCAACCTAACAGGCACAAGGACAGGCAAGTGGCATGTAATTTCCTGCATATTATTTGCCATCATCCATAATAAATCATAAATATAAACTTTTCATTACTCTCTCAACATGAGTTTAAACTATTTAGAATATAGTGGATGTTAAAGTTACTGCATGATTTAAGGAGTTTGCACTCTGAATTCTACCTGCAGGCATTATTTATGTGTTTCGCATCACTTTCGCAATAAAAAAATGCTTTTTTAACGGAGAGACGATGTGTTTTCAGCGAGGAAGGAACTCGGTACTTAAATGCAAGAAGTACACACGAATTTAAATCCAGGATCGTCATAGCAAAAGCGTCATTCAGCAGCAGAAGATCTTCTCACCAGCAAATTGGACTTATACAAGACAGGAAGAAGCTAGTTAACTGCTGCACGAATTTGTACGGTGCCGAAATTTCGATATTTCGGAAAATGAATAAGAAATTACCGCAAAGTTCGGAAATTAACAAAACCTAACTTACCTTAACCCTTATCCTACTAACGTGGAGAATATGGTGAGCTCCTAATAATGCCAACAAATGGCAGATAGGATTTAATTCGGCGTTTAAAGAGTTAAGTGTGACTTAACATAAAGAAGCAAACATAAATGAATATATGAAAGAGTTTAGGGTTAGACCGCACTGTTAAAGAAAATCTATCTTTTGCGGTGTTAGGATACATGCACTGGTAAATTATTACCTCTGATTCGGAGAAACGTTTCTAGATATCATGAATTAACATGGACAATTCGAAAAGTAGATCAAAAATACCTGTAATGCTATTAAATGGAAGGATAGAAAAGATTAGCTGGACTAATCATGTGAGAAACGAATTAGTATTATGTACAGGAAATGAGGAGAAAAATAACCTAAGTAAAATAAGTAGAAGTAAGGCTAACTGGATTTGTCACATCCTGTAAAGAAACTGTCTATTAAAACATATTACTGAATGAAAGATAGAAGGAATAAAAAGCGGTAGGTAGACGAGGAAGAAGAAGTAAGCAGCTACTGGATGACATCAAGGAAAGAGATGATACTGGAAATTGAAAGGTGAAGTACGAGATTGCATTCTGTGTAAAACTTGCTTTTCAAGAGGCCACGGACCCGTGGCAAAACAGGCCAAATTTTGAATGAATTGACATGTAATTGTAGGCTTCAAATTGTAGGCTTCAAATTATCTACCTCGAATAGCGTCGCACTGAGAAATCGTTAGGCATCTGACCGTGCTGTTTCAACTTCATAGATTGTAGGTCTATCCTATAGTACAAATAAGTTGATCTTGCTGCAGACACCAGGTAGGTCATTAAATTGATTGTGACACGTAATGGCTTAGTTGGAAAAACTGATAACATCCTGTAAAGTCTGAGGGATATCAAGCAGAATGTCAGTAATGGTAACCTGAATTCCAGCAGATACCCAATAGAGACCCATAACTCCGAAGAGTGCCCTAGATCCCATAATGCTAATACGAGCAATGTTACCAGTGTTTCCACGTCACAGCAGTAAGAGAGCTTACAGCCGGTTGTATGAAGTTTTTTTTTATAAATGTTAACATTTTAAAACCTACTGCTTGCTTGTACCAACAGGTTTAAAACTTCAGAATTGAAATTCTGCCCACATTGTATTAATCTGTTTTGTATTTATCTCAGAACAAACAACGACTTTTGCCACTTACAGCATAAACTGATTGGTTATTATAACAGAGATGAAAAGTGTTTACTGCGAGGTACGAACTGAGTCTTTAAATAAAGCAGTCTGCGCTTCGTCTGTAAAGGGTTAATTCAACATTCAATTTCCAGATTCAACAACTGTACGCTCTGCCCACTCTCTATTTATGTGTTTTGTATTTATCTCAGAAAAAACAGCGACTTGTGCCACTTACAGCATAAACTGATTGGTTATTATAACAGAGATGAAAAGTGATTACTGCGAGGTACGAACTGAGTCTTTAAATATAGCAGTCTGCGCTTCGTCTTTAAAGGGTTAAATAATTCAGATATATAGGAAGAACATGGGATGTATGGTTCCGTGCATCATAAATCAATGTTAATAAAAATCCAACCAGATGCAATAGTATGCAGATATTTGTTTGCTGCAAAGTCACTCTACATGTTTCGGGTGATGATGGGTGCTGTGACACCCGAAACATGTAGAGTGACTCTGCAGTAAATAAATGCGAGGCTTATTCAGAAAGTAAGTACCGTTTCGCTGCAAAAAATCGAGTAAGGTTTCGTATAAAATTTTATTGCTATCAAATTACATTCTTCGAACTATTTTTCCTCATATTCGCCGTCATTATTGAGGCACTTATCATAGCGAGGCACAAGTTTTTGTATACCCTCCTCATAGAATGCGGCCGCCTGCGATGTTAGGCACTACTGACAATGTCATAGAGTAGAGTTCTTGAAATCTGAGGAAAGTGCAGGGACAGATCAGAAATTGTGAAACGTCTGTCGTCACGCACTCTTTCGTTGACCTTACGCACCAAATCATCATCCACCAAAGATGGACAACCACTTCGCGCCTCATCGTGCACGTTCTCTCGTCCTTCATTGAACATCCAAACTCATTTCCTAACCATGCCATCACTCATCACATTGTCACCATATATGTGACAGATCTAGTGATGAATATCACTTGGTAGCACATTCTTAGCGTTCAAAAAACGAATTACATACCGTATTTCACAGTCGGCGGCCCCTTCAATTGTCTTAAATATGTTTAACGCACAGCAACAAATATAAACATAACAAGAATTTAACGAAATGGCGTATGTGGCTTCTCAGTTGATAGGGGAAGTCACTGCACATGCGCAAAGTGACAGTCTTGAGGATGCGCGGGAGATATGCGCAGACGGTATGTACTTTCCGAATAAGCTACGTATCTGCATACTGTTGTATCTGGTTGGATTTTTATTAACATTGAACATGGGAGGCTTTTCGTCATGTTATTTTTTCCATCTTCACATTTTTCTTTGAAGAAGGCGAAAATCATCATTATCGCGAAACAAGTACAAAGCCAAAAAGGATTTGACGCCAGAAACTGTCTTGTGTTTCTGTAAATCTGTCCAAAGAAATGCCCTTTTCTGACAAGAGAAGCGCCAGAAAAATAATATAAAATTAAATAAAAAGACTTTTCCTATCTCATGCCCCATTTGTTCTCGCTAGCTGCGTATATGTTATGCGTTACGAGTCCCTAGGGAGATATTCCTTCATCTGATATCACCAAGTTTTGTGGTGAAAAGAAACAAAGGAGACCAGTGCTTTGACTCTTTGCCTGTAATAAGGAGTTTAAGTTTCCCTTGATGTCTTGCTATAAGATGGCTGTGAGATGCTGTTTCCGCACGAGATGTGCAATTTATCCCAACACTTTGTTGAATCATAGCTTATCTCCAATTGCTTGTGAACGAATCGCAAAACATAAAAAGGAAGAGGGTTTTAGGGTACAAATTTATGACATGCTATTATTCATCCCTATCGGCAATGAGTTTCAAATACGAAAAGATTCTTCTTTTCCTTTCATCCTCCGCAAAAATTTCCTACTCTGAGGTTTGGTGTCGGTTGTTTAGGCTGTGTTTAAACTTCAGCCTTCAAAGGGGGATTATTGTTTCAATCAAGTGTCATTGTTACTACCTAAACGCAAATATATGATACTGTTGGTTAAGTATATGTTTGATTTATATATCAATATTATATGTTATTCACACCGTGCATTTTCTTATAATCAGTATGTTATCCAACCAATATACACGTACCTATCAATAAGTGCATTGGTTGGATAGTACGCTGATTACATATCATTAGTTTTCTCTTTGTGTTCCTATACATCTTGACGAAATGAGCCTGACTACACAAGAACATCTTATGTGACATCGCCCCTTTGCGTATTTCTTATCAATCAAATGTTAATATTACTGTCCATATAGTCGTGTTTACCGCACAGTAAAATTAGCACTTGAATGATGTAAGGTACACTAAGGGAAGATGTCACCTAAGACACTCTTTTTTTTAAACGATTAAATTTCTTGTCATATCGTTTGTACAAGCAACAAATGATATCGATAGAAGTAGTAACTGACTGGTAGGTTTAAAATGTATTCGACTGTAATTGGTTGTGTGTAATATTATTATACTTTATGCTTTGCAGCCGTTTAACTTTACTATTCAAAAGTTCTTCTTTTCTTTATACACCACAATTAACTTTAAGAATTCTGCATTCTACACACATAGTTGATGACTGTTATTTTTAGGCGTTGTTTATGGTGAAAGGAAGAATGCATTACTTGGAGACCGCTTCTGTCTGTCCGTTGTTAACCTGATATCAGCGGGTAAACTGCTTGTCGTATTTTCCTAAAAAATTACGTCCAATAATTCTTTGCGAATTATTTTCGATCATGCTTGAGTTTAGTAAAAAGTCTCACATTTTACTTAAGGGGTTGAAATGATTTTTACCAATACATTTTATAAGTTTACTGAACCCGCTTTTTTAACATTTGGTATAAAATTCTCAGGCAGTCGCAGCGTATAAAAGCAATACCGTGTCAGGGAATTTGCGATATTCTTTTACAATCAGTGATACATTTCCACGGAAAACAACTTGCTGAGTAGAATAATAAGAAAAGCACAGAATGATGACAGCTGGAACATTCCTCCTAATGGGAATATTTACCAAGGAAAGTAAACATAGCTTTCCCCGAGGCCGATATCACTGACTTAGATCGGCATTACTATCTGGAAGAACTTACACGTTATTTATAATTACAACTATTTTAAAGCCATTTTTAATTTGTTTCTGGTTTTACACACACTTGATATTATTTTGGAATTTAATGGTTTCGGCTTATCCTACATGCCTTAGTGATACTGCAAAGTGAGATCTCAAACATAAACGTAGATTACCTTGTGTAAAACGGTATAAGGTGTCCTACGTGATAGCTCTTCTTTAGTACCTTGTCAGCGTGACTCTAGGTCATTGTATACAAGCCGAAACACATTGCAGTAAAAACTTTTAAGTATAAAAATGGTTACTGTAATTGAAGGGTTTTCCCCCACACTGGTATACATTATCATCACGTAATACTGTTCAGTTTTTGTAAGCTTTGTGAAAATTGTATCAGATGCAGCAAGTGCAAATGTTACAGAAAAATAACAGCAAAATAGACAGTACCCTCTAACATGCATCCTTACAGATTAAACTCAACAAAATGTAATGGAGGAGAAGGTTTGCAGTTTTACATTACTTCACACAAAAAATGCGGAGACAGTTTTCACAGAATTCTCGTATGATAAATTCCTTAGAGTAATAACACAATCTGCAAGCAAGCAAGCAAGTAAATAAGTGAGTAAGTAAGTAAGTAAGTAAATAAGTGAGTAAGTAAGTAAGTAAATAAGTGAGTAAGTAAGTAATTAAGTGAGTAAGTAATTAATTAATTAATTAATTATGTAATTAAATAATTAAGTAAGTGGGTAAGCAAGCATATGATTAATGTACATATGTATGAATTGTGCAGGTACGTGTATGTATGTATGTATGTATGTATGTATGTATGTATGTAAAAATATATGTAAGAATTTATGTCTTTTTATATGTGTGTATGTGTTTCTATCAATGCATGTCTCTATATAGGTATGTGTATGTGTGTATGTACATATATATGAACAATTTTCCATGTGTGTAGGTATATATGCCCTTGCCATACGTTTGTACGTATATGCGCGTCAGTGAATATGCATGAAACGCTCATATTTAACTCAAGGAACCTCTCTGAATAATGCAGTGGATTATTTAAGTATAAAACTAATCCTTTTATTCCATCTGAATTCTTATTCCCAGTCTCCATTTTAATTATTATACAGTTAATATATTCATTTAATATTCTTTCTTCAGTGCTGTAGCTGCTGTTTATGAATTGCAAGATGAGGAATCATGTAGAGGAGCGAGAAAAAAAAATCTCTTATAGCTTCTTACATTCAAAATATATCTCATTTGTAAGATACACAATTAAATTAGACAAGTTTTAATATAGACTTAAATAGGAGCTCAGAGGTTTAGTTTGGCAAGGAGAAACAACATTTCCCCTGTATTTTATACACTTGTCAACATATACGTAAAACTTATAATATTGGGACTCGTCTATAGTTGACCTGTTAAGGAACGGTAAACTTGTTCCTTGACGTACTACTGTAAGCTAATAGAAACAAAACATCTGGTCTCGTTTCGAACAAAATAAAATGGAATATATTTAAACATTTTCAGTATTCCCTCACATACATAACACGTATGGTGCATATAAACTGTGGTTCAGCTATAGCTGCCATTGCCTGCAGCAAACTGGGACACTCCATTAGGGAAATTAAAAACAACCACATTCTTTATGCTCGCACAAAGCACACGCGTAGTGCAACATGATGCGGGGAAGGGGAGAGGGGAACTGGGACCTCACGCCATGCAGAACGAAACGGTTTAATCTGGTAAAACTAGGCTACAGTCCGTCAAAATGTTATAGGCATAGTCATATAAACGCCAGTCACAAAATGTGGTCCGAGAAATCGAGGATTGCAACGGTGTTTTAGACAAGAAAAATAAAAAATTCCGTACAGATACAAAGCCTTCATTCCTCCTACACAGTGGCGTACTGAGGGTGGGGGTTGGGGTTGGTTCAACCCCCCACCCCATCGAAATTACGACGGCCCTCCAAAATCGTGCCAAACTCAACCCGATTGTGAAAAGTGTTAAAAATTGCCGAATTTAAGACGCCAACACCCCAAGATATTCGGCAAAAAGGTAGTAAAATTCTAAAATTACTTAGGTTCGCAATTGTTTTACACTAGCAATAACAAATAAATTGATTGTCATCATAAATAGTCTTAAAGTACCAAAAATTAATAAAATTTTACTATATGAAATGAAATTTTTTTGTACCAAATTACAGCTGCCTCCAGAACGCCTGACTAGGGGGTTACCGCCCCAGATCCCCTTTCTCTCTGTCCTCTGTTCTCAACTGAATTTGTTAACCCCCCCCCTCCCGAACAAAATTCCTGGGCAAGCCACTGCTCCTACATACAGTGAGTTAACATTTATAATTATCTATTGGCATTAATATTGTACTTTTGTTTCATTTTTGTGGATAATTTTTTTAAGTTCAGATTTCCTAGGCTTATACATCAGATTAATCTGAGATAACCTCAGAGATTCTTCTTCTCGCCATGTTTGTTGTTATTTGCATAATGTTCCACATATAATATGAAGGTACATGCAAGATGTGTGTCACTGCTAAATTTCACATGCCTAGCTCCGCCTGTTTCATTACTTATGCCCACCGGACTTGAAAATACAGACTTTTTCGCACGGCTGTCACATTCTTCTATTACACATTACAAAAACATAACTTTAAAAGCTGAATATTTTCCTATGATATTAAAGAAAATTACTTAAACAAATACAATTTTGTGACGCTAGTATCTTTTGCTCCTCACAATCTCGCGTCCGCTCTTTTAGGGTTGTCCTCTAATGGATAATGTTTTTCACAAATTTCCATGAAAACTGGTTGATGGTTAGAAAGTTTAAATGGAGATCTGGCATATTGATAGGCACATCGAGATACAGAGACAGCATGTGTTTTCAAAGGTCTAGGTTTCTTTGAGCAAAGAAATAAGGTTAAATATTCACAATTGTTGGCTTACTCAGTACAGGTAACATTACCAGTAAATTTAGAGGAAAGCATTATGATTAAACTAAGAAAGTTCGTACCCTTGACGACTTAAAAATTCCGAACTTAAAATTCATAATAAAATTTCGTAAGGTCCTGTTGCTCCCATCTTTAGGGAACAACAGAGAAAATGTGTATCCTTCTTAGTTTTCCGCTCTTATGACCTGCAGCTTAAATTTGTTGTTCAGGTTTCACATTTTCGTTTGTAGATGATGTAGACACAATCTACCGGGTCATTGAGGTGGAAGGAGTGTGTGTGTGTGTGTGTGTGTGAACCAATATATAGATTTCTAGTCGAAGTGTAGGCGAGCTCATGATATTGGCTTATTGGCAACTTGGTTCTCAAGAATATGGGTAAAAAA
>Ga0123355_10009788_pt1 | contig 14622 bp, 11 predicted proteins | sample TergutEmb28metaG_3_FD_89872 | JGI IMG/M metagenome (GOLD analysis project Ga0123355, IMG submission 89872) | Embiratermes neotenicus P1 segment gut microbial communities from Petit-Saut dam, French Guiana - Emb289 P1 | ecosystem: Host-associated > Arthropoda: Insects > Digestive system > Gut ...
CGAGGTGAGATGCAGCCGCGCACTCCCTGTGCCGGATGCAAGTAGGAGCTTACCGCCCACATCTTTACCACGCAGGACAAGGAGCACCTTATCCCGCTCCGGCTGCTGTATCTTGTCCACACGAGCGCCTAAAATTTGCGGGCGGAGCTCCGCCAGAACTCCCGATAAACATACTGCGTCTAATGGCATGATGAGTCCTCCTCCATGATCAGGGCAAAGAGTTCATTTAGGCGATCACACGCACCTTGGAGATAAAGATAGCCGAATAAAGCTTCAAGCCCTGTTGCAGCGTGATATTCTTCATGGCTCGCCTGCTTGGGAACCGCACTCACACGGGCATTTCTGCCCCGACGATACACCGCGCTTTCATCCTCCGTCAGGTGAGGGGCAAGCTTCTCCGCCGCTTTCGCCTGGGCAGGAGCTGAAACGTAGCCCACTGCCGCCTTATGTAAGCCTTTCGCAGTCGCCTTGCCCTGTGCGCAAAGCCAGGTACGTACAAGAAGCTCATACACACCATCGCCTAAGTGGGCGAGACCGAGATTGGAGATGCTCCCAATCTCGGTCTTTGTCATGTTCATATGGAAATAGTCTGTCATATATTTGAGTCCTCCAAGCTAGTACAAAGAAACATCTAAAGCTTTGCACAAGAATTAATCTACCCGCAAACCGTCCAAAGCCTCCTTTGAAAAAGGAGGTGGCAGGCGAAGCCTGACGGAGGATTGCCCTGCATCCAATCTTGGGCGAGAGCAATCCTCCGTCGCTGCGCGACAACTCCTTTAAAAAAGGAGCCTTTTGGAGCAGGATATCCGCCACCACATTTGCAGCATTATCAGGGTTTGCAAAACACTTTTTACTCCTCCGTCTCATTCTCTAAGTCTGAGAAGTCATCTTTCGGAATATCATCAAAACTATCATCCATGGCAGTGGGTGCGCCGCCCTCTTGCATGGCTTGCCATTGGGCACGGGAGATGAGCACCTGGCGCGGTTTTGAACCCTCAAACTGTCCGACAATGCCCGCTTCTTCCAGTTGGTCAATCAGACGCGCGGCGCGGGAGTAGCCGAGTTTTAGCTTTCTCTGTAGTACAGAGGTAGAGGCTTGTCCCAAATCCAGCACCACATTCACCGCATCGCCGAACATTTCGTCATAATCGGAATTTGCGCCGCCATTGCCGGAACTGCCCTCGTTTTTCTCATCGCTGCTTGCGCTTTCGATGAAGTTACCCACTGTGTCGTCATACTGGGCGGTTCCGTGTTCTTTGAGGAATGCAATGACCTGATCTCTCTCTTCATCGGAGACAAAGGTACCTTGGATTCTGGTGGGCTTATTCACGCCGATTGGCTTATACAGCATGTCCCCATTTCCAACAAGTTTTTCCGCACCCATGGTGTCCATGATAATCCGCGACTCCATGGAAGAAGCAACGGATAGGGCAATCCGTGATGGGATGTTTGCTTTCATCAGACCTGTGATAACATCTGCCGACGGTCTCTGGGTTGCAACTACCAGATGGACACCCGCTGCGCGTCCCATCTGGGCAATGCGGCAGATGGATTCTTCCACCTCAGTCTTGGCGATCATCATAAGATCAGCAAGCTCGTCAATGACAATGACAAGCTGTGGGAACACTTGCAAGTCTTCTTCCGATTCTTTTGCGTAGCGGTTATATGTCTCCAAATCCCGCGCACCGGACTCCGAGAATAGCTTGTAGCGCTTCAACATCTCTGTCACACCCCATTGGAGCGCACCGGCCGCTTTTTTCGGATCTGTGACAACTGGGATCAACAGATGCGGAATCCCATTATAAGCGCCGAACTCAACCATCTTGGGGTCGATCATAATGAACTTCACTTCATCGGGACTCGCTTTGTAAAGCACACTGATAATCAAAGAGTTCATGGTGACAGATTTACCGCTTCCCGTTGTACCTGCGATGAGCAAGTGGGGCAACTTTGCGATATTGCCGACCATACAAGTTCCGTTGATGTCTTTCCCTAAGGCAAAGGTCAGCTTGCCTGTTGGCTTTTCAAAGTTATCAGACGCAATCACTTCACGCAGGGAAACAAGACTTACATTCTTGTTTGGAACCTCGATTCCCACGGTAGATATCTTGTCCGGAATCGGCGCGATGCGCACACTGGTGGCACCTAAGCTCAGTGCAAGATCATCTGCCAGATTTGTCAGTTTGTTAAGCTTAATACCCGCTTCCAGTTCCAATTCATAGCGGGTTACAGATGGACCTCGGGTTACATTTACAATGTTTGCCTCAATCCCAAAACTCTCCAAGGCGGAATCGAGACGCTGGGCATTTTCTTCGATCTCTTGCCTGCCGTCTACCGTGCTTTTTTTGCCCTTTTTCAGCAAGTTAATAGGCGGAAATTCGTAATCATCATGGGTCTCGTCCTGCTTCTGTGCAATCGCAGCGGCGATTTCTGTTTTTGCCTGCGCCACCTCTTGGGGTTTCGCTTTTTCAGTCCCGGTTTCTGCTGCAACAGGCGGCATATCCGATGCGGGTTCGGCGGCTTGCTTTCTCTTTTGGTAAGGGGTCAAATCCGGCACATCATTTGTGTATTCCACATTTGGAATCTGATCACCCTCAAGGGGGATATCAAAAGGTGCCCGCTTTCTAAGGCGGGGCGCTTCCACAGGTTTTTCAGTATTGACAAGCGGATCCGGGGGTGCAACATTTGGATCATGCAGTTTAAACGGCTTTCTGCCCGCTTCTGTCTCTGCTTGCTTTTTTGATCTCCCTCTTTTCGGTGGTGTCTCTCCATCCAGAGGAATATCAATTGCCCCACGGCGACGTGGAGCAGGTGCCTCCATTGATGGTGCACTTCGTTCTTCCTCGTATTCAAGTTCCGGCTCATATGCCCGCCGTTCGCGGTTTTTGAACCAATCGACCAGATCAACTATAGACTTGTTGCAAGTTGCAAGAATCGCAAATCCGAAACAGAACAGAAGTACAGCAACCGCACCAACGATGCTGACCATGTTCTCCAATCCGATTGCCAACAGTCCGGAAACCACACCACCTGTGCGCATTTCTTGCCCGGATCTCCACAGCTCCGCCAGCATACCGTCGGTCTCAGAAAGCGAACTTGCCAAGAAGAGATGCAAAAATGCGCCAAGGAGCACTGGGAGCAGTGTCGCACACACCACGCGGAGTCGTACGGGTCTGCCCCGATGAAAGGCTAGGATAAAAACGATCACAAGCAGAACCAAGGGAACGGCATAGAAGCCCCAGCCGATTAGTCCGCTGATTCCGGCACGGAGCCCTTGAATGAGCCATCCGGTGGTGTCTGCATAGCCCAGAAATGTAAAAATAGCCGCGATTAGACAGAGAAATGCACCGATTTCTCTTCTTCTCGGGGATTTGTTGCCGCTTGGTCTTCTCTCTGGGACCGGTGGTTCTGCGGGTTTTCTTTTTCTTGCCTGGGGCTTTTTGGATGGTGGCATTTGTTGTCACTCCGTATTTTATCTTTTGCGTTTTGCGAGTCTTTATAAATCCGAACTTTTAGTTAGCAGATATGTCTTTATGATTTCCACAGCCTGTTCTGACTGCATACTTCCATTTAAAATAATGTCTGCGCTCCATTTCGTAGGCTCAACATATTCATCCATTCGGTATCTCACCAAGTCTAAGTATGAATTTTTAATAAAATCGTGCCCATGAATCTGTGCGTATTGCTCAATATATCTCACTGCTCTTTCGTCTGCTTTTGTTTCAACATATAGCTTTAAGTCAAGTGCATCGAAAATTTCTTTATCATGTAATATCATGGTTCCTTCAACAATAATTAACTCATGTTCATTTCGCTCTATTTCAGCTTTTAAATCAAAACGCAACTGAGGTATATCAAAAGAATCCGCTTGATTAAAATCAGCATAAACTTTTCTTGTGATCGGCGCTTCAACAATCGGCAGTTTGTCTTTGGGCTTATGGTAATTGTCTATACAAAATGTTTTGCATTTCACATCTTGCAGTGCATGTTCCAGTTTTTTCGTAAATGTAGACTTCCCAGATTGCGTCGCCCCTGCAATTCCCACTACAAATGCTCTTTTCACCTTTTTTCTCCTGTCCAAAGTATAAAGATCCTACCCCATAATCGCCATCACAATGGAAGCCCCAATCGCAAGTATCCCGATCCCCCAGCAGTAATAGGCAAACTTCCCAAACCGCCCGGCATCTACAATGAGCTTCACCAGCTTAATCGCAAAGTACCCTGTCACACCTGCCACCAGCACACCGACTAAGTATCTGGGAAACAGCGACCAGTCCACATCAGACATGGAGCTAAATAAAACAACAATGTTGGCACCTAAGATCGCCGGAATGCTAAGCAAAAAGGAAAAGCGAACCGCAAAGCCGCGCTCTAGTCCTGTCATCATCCCGGCAGTGATGGTAATACCGGAACGACTGATGCCCGGCAACACACCGATTGTGCCTTGCAAAAGACCAACGGTGAGCGCATTGCGCATGGTCATATTCTTCTCTGTACGCTTCCCTTTTTTCAGTTTGTCTGAAAGATAAAGCAGTCCGCCTGTGATAAGCAGCATGAGTCCGACAAACCACATGCGGTTCCCAAGGGATTCAATCATATGGCGAAACGGAAGTGCAAGCGCTAGGGGCAGAGTACCAACGATGAGCATAAGCGCAAGCCTCGCCTTTGACGGCTTGATTGGATGGTCTTCCGTGCCTCTGTTCCCCGTGAATAAGCTGAGCATCGCGCGGCACATCTCTTTGATATCTTTCCAATATACGATGAAAACCGCGACTAGAGTCCCCATGTGAAGCAAGACATCAAAAAACAGATGCCGCTCATGGGGGTCTTCCAGTCCAAACACCTGCAACAGCGCCAAATGCCCGGAGCTTGACACAGGCAAAAACTCCGTTACCCCTTGGACAAATCCTAAGAATATCGCCATCAACCAACTCATAGGCGCACCTCTCTAACTTAATACAAGCTATTCGATCTATATTAGCACATTTGAAAGAAAATGACAACTAGTTGGCTATCGGGTTTTCTGAGTTTGGCTTTTACCTAAGGCATGGACAGTTTTTTTGTGCATATAGTAGGAGTAAGCTTGGTCAAATTGGGAGGGTGCATGAGACGAGGACGGCGCTTGCTCTACAATACGCTTCTGCTCACTGCCGCGGCTATGTTCATGCGGGCGGTGGCAGTGAGTTTTCAAGTCTATCTGGCGGGTGTGATCGGCGCTGCGGGGATTGGACTGTTTGGGCTGATTGCCTCGACCCAGCTTTTGGCTTTGACCATCGCAGTCTCCGGCATTCGCTTTGCCACCACAAGGATTGTCTCTGAAGAACTGGGTCGAGGTAACACCCGCTCCGTGCCACAGGTGATGCGGCGATGCATTTTACACGCCCTTGCTTTCGGCACCTTGGCAAGCGCACTCCTATTCTTCGGCGCCGACTGGATTGGGCAGGTTTGGATCGGGGACGCCCGCGCAGTTTTGTCTTTGCGGATTTTATCCCTGAGTCTCCCCTTTGTGGCAGTCTTCGCTTCCCTGAACGGATATTTCATTGCGGTATCTCGTGTGATCAAATCTGCCGGTGTTTCTATGCTTGAGCAGATGCTCAAAATTTCTTTTGTCATGCTCCTCTTTTTCCTCCGCACACCCGATGGATTAGAGTCCGCTTTGGGTACCGTTGTATTGGGGAGCGTTTTCGCTGAAATCCTCTCATCCCTTGTACTGTTCGGCTTTTATTTACACGACCGGCATCAGCTCTCACAAAAAGGTACCGCAGGTAAACAGCTCACAAAACGGCTGCTCTCTATCTCCATGCCTCTTGCTGCCAGTACCTATGCGCGCAGTGCGCTCAACACCTTACAGCACATGCTTGTCCCGCGGGGACTGCGGCGCAGCGGGATCGACGCGGAAGACGCCTTGGCAAGCTACGGACTTGTCCATGGGATGGCGCTGCCTGTGATTTTGTTCCCCTCTGCCATGTTCTATGCCGTGGCGGAGCTGATCGTACCGGAACTCACCGCCGCGCAGGTGCGGGGCGATCAGGCGCGGATTGATTATCTGGTGTCAAAACTTTTGCGTTTCTCCCTCTATGTCTCCATTGGACTTGGGGGCTTATTTCTCGTCTTTAGCCGAGAACTGGGACAGGTGATCTATCCCACAGCACCCGGAGTTGGGGCATATATTCGGATTTTTTCCTTTCTCATGCCCATCATGTTTTTAGATGCCATCACCGACGGGATGCTCAAGGGGCTTGGGCAGCAGGTGTACTCCATGGGCGTGAACATCGCCGATTCTCTGCTCAGTGTGATTTTGGTTTATTTTTTACTCCCAATCTTTGCGATTCGGGGTTTCATCTTCATGGTGTTTTTCACCGAATGTTTCAACTTTCTCTTCAGTCTGCGGCGGATTGCACAGATTGCGCAAATCCGGCTTTTGATTTCTGATGTGCTGAAGCCTGTACTCTCTGTTCTAGCCGCGACTCAGGTAGTACCGCTTGCTTGGCGGTTGCTGGGGATGCCATTGCAGGCGACCGGACTTAGTCTGGTCACGCACTTTGCTTTGGCGGGGATGGTTTACGCTGGTTTGCTCTTCTGTTTGGGCTGTGTTACACGACAGGATTTACACTGGGCGCGGCGCTTATGGGCTTAAATGCATAGCTTTACTTCCGTTGTGCAGCGTTACCCCGTAGGGGACGCACACCCGGGCGTCCCGCTGTTATATCCGCGTCCTTTGTAGGGGCGACATTTTGTCGCCCGCAGTTTGTTGGGGGTTGGCGGGCGGCAGAATGCCGCCCCTACAGACAAGGTTGTACATTGTAGAATGTCATCCTGGACGTCCTATGTTTCATATCTACAGCGGTTTACATGGATACACACCGAAACTGTAACAGCGGGACGCCCAGGTGTGCGTCCCCTACAATGTGTACATCACACAGTAAAGCAGCACCGGGAAACCCCTGTGCTGCTTGTGCGTTCATCCTTACACCGCCAAAATCTGAATCTGCTCATCTTTCGCGGTGATCCCGATCTTGGTAATCGCCTGTTCATAGTGTTCTATCAGCTCAGAGGCAATCTTATCTTCAATCTCGCGCTGGACCAGTCTGCGCAGATTTCGCGCACCATAGGTCATAGAGTAGGAGTGCTTGACCAGATAATCCAGCACAGTTTCATCATATGTGAAACCATAGACTTTCTCTGTCATGATTTTTTTCAGGTCTTCCAGCATAATTACCGCGATCTTGCGGAAGTCTTCCTCTGTAAGCTTGTTGAAGTAGACGATCTCGTCCACACGGTTCATAAACTCCGGACGCAGGAAGTCTTTTAGGGCTTTCATGGCTTTCTCTTTGCCTTGCTCATTGGCTGTCCGACCGAAGCCCACTGCACCGTCTTTCTTGTCACTGCCGGCGTTTGTGGTCATAACAACAAGGGTATTTTCAAAATTCACAACCCGTCCGCCTGCGTCTGTGATGTGACCATCATCTAGAATCTGAAGCAGGATATTGAGCACATCCGGATGTGCTTTTTCGATCTCATCAAAGAGAACCACACTATAGGGTCTGCGGCGCACTTTTTCCGTGAGCTGCCCCGCCTCGTCATAACCCACATAGCCTGGGGGAGAACCGATGAGACGGCTGATGGCGTGCTTCTCCATAAACTCGGACATGTCCAAACGGATCAGGGATTCAGGTGTGTTAAACAGATCCTCTGCCAGACGTTTGACCAGTTCTGTTTTCCCCACGCCTGTTGAACCTACAAAGATAAAAGACGCGGGCTTTCGCTTTGCCGCAATCCCCACACGACTGCGCTTGATTGCACGGCAAACTGTGGCAACTGCTTCATCTTGCCCGATGATATGGGCTTTCAGGCGGTCTTCCAAGCCTTTCAGACGCTTATACTCATCCTCCCGAATGGAACTTGCCGGGATTTTCGTCCAGAGTTCGATCACATGGGCTAAGTTATCCAATGTGAGTTCAGGCAGACCTTTGCCGGTGAGGGCTGTATGCTCTGCATCCAGTTGCATCTCACAACTACGGATGACCGCCAGACGCTCGTAGTGCTCATGCTCGTTCTCCGCGTCTCCTAAAAGCAGTTCTCGTTCTTTGGCGAGGTCAGCGCTTTCTTTTTCAATCTCCGCCATACGAGCCAAGTCTTTGCTTTTCAGGTTTACATCGCTACAAGCCTCGTCAATCAGGTCAATCGCCTTGTCAGGCAGGAAACGGTCTGTGATATAGCGCTCACTCATGATCACCGCTTGCCGTGCCATTTCGTCGGGGACTCTGACGCGATGATAGGTCTCATAATAATGGGCAATGCCCCGAATGATGGCAATTGCGTCATCAATAGACGGCTCGTTTACGATCACCGGCTGGAATCTCCGCTCTAGGGCGGAGTCTTTCTCGATATGTTTTCTATACTCGGTAAAGGTGGTGGCACCAATCACCTGAATTTCTCCGCGGGATAGGGCAGGTTTTAAGATATTTGCGGCATTCATACTACCCTCTGCGTCTCCCGCGCCCACGATGGTGTGCACTTCGTCGATCACAAGGATGATGTTCCCCTGTTTCTTGATCTCTTCAATGAGCCCTTTCATCCGACTCTCAAACTGTCCTCTAAACTGGGTTCCTGCGACCAAAGCTGTAAGGTCTAGGAGATACACCTCTTTTTCCCGCAGCTTATAGGGAACATCTCCTGCGTTAATGCGCAGAGCAAGCCCCTCGGCGATGGCGGTTTTGCCAACGCCCGGTTCCCCGATTAAACAGGGATTGTTCTTCTGTCTGCGGTTTAGGATTTGAACCACTCGGGCAAGTTCTTCCTCACGCCCAATGATGCGATCCAATTTGCCCTCTCTGGCTTTGTCTGTGAGGGAGATGCAATAGCTCTCTAAAAACTTCCGTTTCTTTGCACGGTTCTCTTTCTCTTTGCCATTGGGCGCGTTTCCATTGGGCGGACCGCCCGGAAAGGGGCGTTCCCCCGGCGGTCCGCCGCCGAATAGTTTGTTCAAAAATGGAAAAGTCGCCATATTGCCTGCGTCCTCTTCCTCGGGTTCTCCGTCGAGTCCCGGCAAACTCTCCGCCCCGCCGAACGCTTCGATCATCTCACCGGAGAGGGCGTCCAGATCTTCTTCTGAGATGCCCATCTTCTTCATAATGTCGTCCACCGGTTTGATGCCAAGCTCCTTGGCGCATTTTAAACAGAGTCCCTCATGTTGCTGGACTCCGTTTTCCAGTTTTGTGATGAAAATCACCGCCACATTTTTCTTACAGCGGCTACAGATTGTGGGTTGCATATGTTCTTGCTCCAATCGAGAGAAATTGATTGTAGGGGCGGGGTGACCCCGCCCCTACAAGATGCCAACTAAATTATGGTTCTAGATATCAATGTGGTTCGTCATCGGGTTAAAGCGAATAAAAAATCCTGTCAAAAAGCTATTCTCTATCAGATCTTCCGGCAAGAGGAGACCCAGATAACCAAGCAGCCAGGTGAGCATGAATACAAGGAGCAGTCCCTGTCCGCCGCCCAATACACCGCCGCCGATTTTATCTATCAGTTTAATCCTTGGTATCCTAAAAGAAAAGGGAATTATGTTGTAAATCACAGTGAGCGCGATTACAATCAGCAAAAAGCCCACCACAAAGACCAAGACAAAGCAGAACGCATACACCAACACATTGGTAAGCGAACGGTTGACCGAGAGCCCTTCATCTCGTTCCGCCTCATAGCGGTCTGTTAATTTATAAACTCTGCTCTCGTGTACGCCAAGAGCTGTAAAGACCTCGGCAATCAGAACTGTCTCCATGCCGGGTTCCAAGCGGAACAAGTCTTCCGTAGAAAATCCTGACAAATTCTCCGGCACAAACTCTTCCATGACCTCAACCTCAACACGGTCAAGGTATCCGCTTACAAAAGGGCGGAACATGGTTGTAAATTCATCTGAGTAATTGTTCGCCACCAAATTGCCGCCATAGACCGCAATAAGGATGAATGCAATCGCCAAAATCCCTCCCAGTATCCCGCGTTTCATACCCTGCCAAACGCAGAATCCTATAATTGCAAGTATCAACAAATCCACCAAAAAGTGCATATTTTCTTATCCCCTTTTTCTCGTCTCTCTATTCCCGATCTCTATCCTCTTTTGACGCATGTTGTCGCGTCTTTGTTCCATCTTTTGTTTCCCCACTTGCGGCACGGGACAATTGCCATCGTCCCCTATGGGCTAATCCCCATTATGGCACCAATAATCTTGCTCTGTGTTGAGATAAGCGAAGCACCGTACCATCGTCTCGCATGAGTACATGGGTCATACCCTCTGTCTCACGAAAATCTGCATAGGAAGAGCTGTCTCTAAAGACAAGCAGCTCGTCTGCAAAGAGTGCCGCTACATATCGGCCGCTGCGTGATAAGTCAAGTAGATTTCCACTGATCTCAATCACTTGTTCGCGCCCATCTGGGTCTAAGATGACCAGCTCTCCACCTGAACCGATTTGGCTTGCAGACAGATAGAGCACCGCGCCACCATCGGCTACATCATAGGCTCGCAAATATCTGTCTCTAAAAGTATATTCACTTTCTACCACGCCGCGGGATGTAAGGTAGAGCACGGTGTTACTTGATATGATACCTATATTCCCACTATTTGATGTTGTCCAGATATCAAAGAATAACTCGTCCTCGCGCAAATAATCGTAAGCCGCTATATTTGTTCCTGTCACATCAGTTGTGTGCCAGAGAACCCGGCTCCCCTGACCTGTCATGGTTAAGATCGCCACTGTGCTGTTGTCATTTGCCAAAACTGTACCAATCACATGTCCGGAACCCACTTGTATATGCCATCTAAGATTGCCTTGGGGGTCAAGCACTGCAACATAACCCAGGATACCGATTTGTTCCGAACTTACAGTAATCCAGCCGTTTTCATTGATGCTGGCATGGATGATACGACCACCCTCCCACTCTTGGATGTGGACAAGGGGTTCGCTCCTGTTGCCGCTCTGGATGCTAAATCCACCTAGATCATAGGCTAAGACATAGTTTCCCGCCGTTTGGATCACAGGGTTTCTCATCTCAAACGGCTTTGTGTAGGCGAGGGAAGCGGATCTGTCATAAAATCGAAGTCCGCCGGCGGATGCAACTGCAATCCCGTCTCCCAGACTTGCAAAGGTATTGCTGCCGAGATTTGCAAAGCGAAATTCCGCCGCATGACCCGGTGAACCAAGCCTGCTGTAATGGATGGCACGGTTTAAGTGCCCGATTGTCATCCTGTCACGGTTTACAAGGGCAAAGACAGCCAGAACAATCAACAGCACAAGAAAGAGGACAGCTCCCACTCTTCGCAGACGCCGATTTTTTCGTTTTCTGCTTTTTTTCGGTTTTTCCCGCTCTTCTATCGCTTCTATGCAGAATCCTCATGCGCAAAATTTGACCTATTTTAACAGTATATCATAATCTTTCTCATTTTTCAATCCATCATCTCGCCTACGGTACCCGCATACCATAATTTACTCAGAGCAAGCCCCTGGGGCGGCGCAGTTGGACCGGTTTTGCGCCTGTCACCATGTTCCAGAAGATGTGGAATTTCTTCCGGTTCTATTTTCCCCTCGGCAACGTAAAGCAGCGTGCCCACCATCGCCCGTGCCATATTGTAGAGAAATCCATCTGCACAAACGCGCAAGAGGATCAAGTCTCCCACGCGCTCCACTGTAAAGTAATGCACAGTGCGGATGGTAGTGCGCGTCTCGGTACCCACACTGCGAACAGCCCTGAAATCGTGGGTTCCCACAAAGGCTTCCGCTGCACTTGCCATGCGCTCTAAATTGAGCGGTTTGGGATAGAAATAGGCGACGGGTGCGAGAAATGGATCGCGGATGCGGCTATTACATATCTGATACGTATACTCTTTCTTCACACAGGAGGAAATGGCATTGAAATCCGACGGCGCTTCCACAGCTTTCTGCACCGCGATATCCTCCGGCAAGCGCGCGTTTAGTGCAAGGGGGAGCCGATCTAAAGGTATCTTTGTGTGGGAATCAAAGCTCACGCAGTAAGTCCATGCGTGTACTCCTGCGTCTGTTCTGCCGCAGCCCACAACGCTGATGTCTTCCTCGCAAGTGATGCGGAGGGCTTCTTCCAGCTTCTCTTGTATTGTAACGTCTTTCTCCTGCCGCTGCCAACCGTGATAATTGGTACCCCGATATTTCATACGAAGCGCTAAACGTCTCATAAACCGATCACCACCAGACTGATAACAGTACCCAGCAGAAGAACACCTGCTATATCTGCCAGAATATCGCGCCGTTCCAGTTTCAGTTGACGCATTCTCGTTCTCCCCTCGCTTCCATGATAACAGCGGGATTCCATGGCAGTTGCAAGCTCATCCGCGCGGCGGAACGCACTCATAAAGAGGGGGATTAATATGGGTAAAAGCGCTTTTGCCCGCCTGACCAGATTTCCTGTCTCAAAGTCTGCCCCTCTTGCTTTTTGGGCGTTTATAATCTTGTCAGTCTCCTCAATTAGGGTGGGGATAAAACGCAGCGCAGCTCCCATGATCATCGCAAGCTCATGAACAGGAACTCGGATTCGGCGGAGGGGACTCATGCCTTTCTCCAGTCCGTCTGTGAGTGCCATAGGGGCTGTGGTATAGGTTAGGATAAAGGTGCTCATCACCATCATCGCAATGCGTACAATTAAAATGATACTGCGTGCAAGTCCCTCCCAAGTAATGCTCAGCCGCCAGAATGTCACAAGGGGCTCACCGGGGGTGAGGAACATGTTTAAAAGCCCTGTCACTGTAAGAATCAGCACCAGAGGGCGGAGTCCCCGCACCATTTGACGCAAGTTTACTTTAGATGTCAGGATCATCAAAACAAGAAACAGCGTCATAATCCCCAATGTCAAAGGACTGTTCGCTACAAAGAGGGCGATTAGATAGAGCATGACCACAAGCAACTTTGTGCGCGGGTCCAGCCTATGGATCAACGTGTCACCGGGGAAGTATTGACCGAGGGTTACATCCTTTAGCATATCAGCCCCCTCCTTTCAAATCCATGATGGCATCCGCCGCCTGTTCTACGGTGAAGATGTGCGCCGGCAAATCAAGCCCCAGACTGCGCAAACGTGTTGCAACTTGGGTCATCTCCGGCACCGCCAGACCCATCCGTTCAAGTTCATGCTCTCTGGAGAAGATTGCCTCTCTGCTGCCATCCATGGCAATTTCGCCCTGATTCATCACGACAATGCGGCTTACTGTCCGTGCAATTTCTTCCATACTATGAGAGACCATAATCACGGTAGCACCTGTCTCTTGATGGTACGCGCTCACATTTGCGATGATCTCATCGCGCCCTTTGGGATCAAGTCCTGCCGTTGGTTCATCCAGAATAAGTACCCGAGGGCGCATTGCCATCACACCCGCAATGGCGGCTCTTCGCTTTTCACCACCGGAGAGTGTAAAGGGGGATTTATCCAGCTTCGCCTTGCTGAGTCCTACAAGTGCCGCTGCATTCCTTACGCGCCTGTCAATTTCCGCCTTATCCAGCCCCATGTTTGTTGGACCAAAGGCGATGTCTCGATAAACGGTTTCTTCAAACAGTTGATACTCCGGATATTGAAACACAAGCCCCACCTGAAAGCGGACGCTTCTGGTTTTCTCTTTTGTGGCGTGGATATCTTCCCCATCAAAAAGAACGCTGCCTGCGGTCGGTTTGAGGAGACCGTTCAGATGCGCCATAAATGTGGATTTTCCGCTTCCTGTATGACCGATCACACCAAGAAACTCCCCCGCTTGGGCATGGAAGTTTATCCCTTTGAGTGCAGTGCGCTCGAAAGGGGTATCTTTTGAATAGGTGTGGGTGAGATTTTTTGTCTGGATGATCATGAGGGGCTCCTGTTTTTTGTTTTTCAAATCGCTTCCGCATATCATTATAGCACATATACAGCCTTATATTGCAGAAAATCTGTAAGCCTCCTGCACTAATATTAGCTGGCGTACAAACAACATGGATGGTAGCACCCTTGGTGCTGCCATCCATGTTGTTCTGTTATCGTTCAACTTCCTTACCGCTCAGCCCAGCCTAAGCTTGGAACAAGAACCGAGGGCTAATGACCAGTTCGCTGACATCATATACATCCCGAATGCGCACATTCTCCTTATGGCGCAGCACGTAAGGCTGGTTCTTGACCAAGGTGTCCGACCCAACATAGATGGCGCAGTCTGAGCCGTTTGTAATTTGCAGCGCGCCCTGATCGGTGGCTTTGAAGTAGATTTGACCGGATCCGGGGAAAGTATTCGACAGCTTGCACTTCTTCAGCATCGCCTGCACAGATACTCTCCCCTGCGGGACTTTGAACGTGCGGGGCTTCATATCGCCCTTGTAATCTTCGATGGTGCCTATGATCACATACAAGTCCAACTTCCCGGCAAAGACCAATTCGCTTCCGCCGGACGCTGCCCCTTGCGGACGCGCGGTTTTTGGCGTAGATCGCTTGAAGCGGGAGACAAGTAGGATTACGACAAGGGCAAGCGCCAATACGGAGACAACACCGATGCCGATGGGTGCCAGTCTTCGCAGCAGAGAGCCAATCGCCGCCGATTCTTCTCCATCTGTCGGCTGCTCGTCAGGTGGTGCCGGATAATCCGAG
>Ga0123355_10009789_pt1 | contig 14622 bp, 14 predicted proteins | sample TergutEmb28metaG_3_FD_89872 | JGI IMG/M metagenome (GOLD analysis project Ga0123355, IMG submission 89872) | Embiratermes neotenicus P1 segment gut microbial communities from Petit-Saut dam, French Guiana - Emb289 P1 | ecosystem: Host-associated > Arthropoda: Insects > Digestive system > Gut ...
AAGTATAAAAAGAAAGAGGGAGAAAAACCAGCTTCCTAAAAACATGAGCTTGTCTCCGGCTGTAGAGCGTAAGTAATTATCAAACAACTCAACAATTGCCTCGACTGCGTTTTGAAATCCGGTTGGCACCTCTTTGAATTTGCGTATTCTAATGCGTACGAAAATTGCAAATGCAATAAGAACACCCATTATTATCCAAGTCGAAATCATTGTGTCCGTGATCCAAATTTCGAGCCCAAATAAATTGAGTACACCATGGTTTCTAATTTCAAGGTTAATCGCATTATCCAATCTTCATAGAATTCCTTTCCCATATATTAAATCGATGAAAGGGCAATCACAAAAAAGTATACACGAGAGATTAAAAAGTGTCAAGATATCTTCACCCTCGCCCTGAGCTATCTGGTGAAGTGTCTGAAACATTGATATTATTAGAGTTATTGACGTTTTTTGTTGATAGATAATTATAATCATCAGATAATGCATCGGCAATTTTATCAGTATCTTTATCTATAGCTTCGCCATTTTCATCATCTTTATACTCAATAAATTCTGTGCCATCTGCCTCGAACTTCATAAAACGAACTAATAAAACAGAGAGCTGCATCGTGAATATCCCTGCCAATGCACCCCATATGCTAATCAGAGGGGAGGTAGTTAAGGATTGCGGAGCATTAGGAAATAGCAGAACCCAAATAGGCAAATAAAATTCTCTGCTACTATAAAAAGGTGGAGCGGTTGTGTAGTTTTGAATAAGACCTATTGCAACAAGGACTATGCCTGTCATAAGATACCGTAGCAGATATTGAAAACGAACGGTATTTTTTCCAGCTTCCTGATCATTCATGTTGACTACTTTTAGGACGGTTTTCTCAAGCATTCTAATCTTCATGACATTGAGAGCAGATGTGATAATAACACCAAGAGCAAACGGAAGTGCAGCGAATGAACGGTAAAATATAATGCCAATAATAATTATAATTGCAGCCGCAACTATAACCATCTTTATCATTGGTCTTGTAGGCTTTGCTGATAAAGATGCGATGTTCAATTCTTCTGACATACTGATATTCTCCATAATTTCTTGTAGGGGCGACCGTCTCGGTCGCCCGATTGTTTGTGTTTTATCATTTAATCTTTTTCGCAAAATCAAATATGGATTTGAATGCTGCGCCAATGCCTAAAAATGTGCACACCATTAGTAACCACGGTGTTGTGTCCAAAAGTCTGTCAAGAAACCAGCCAAGAAGAATCCCAACAGCAATACAAGCAATTATTGTAATTCCAATTTGCAAAAGAGCAGACATAGCTTTCATAAATTCATTATGATGTGGCTTTTTATCATTGGACATTATTATGAATACTCCTTACGACTTCGATAAATACCTCTCAGCAGAGTTTAACATCAAACGCTTAGTTCCGACAGTATCAAATGCAATTTCAAGCAAAGCATCGCCTCCGGCCGGACTGACATTTGTTATCAAGCCTTGACCAAAAACCTTGTGTTTTACTACATCTCCTTTACTATATGATACCATGGGACGGCTTTCTTTGAAAGTAGGAATTGGCTTATATATATTTTTCTTAGGCTCACGCCATGGAGTTGTTTCTCTTGGTGCATAAGTCGGCACATCATCAAAGAAGCTATTAGCACGCTCGTGAATTTCAATATGGGCACTATCTATTTCACGCACAAAGCGTGATGGCTCAGATGTAGATGTTCGACCAAATAGCATTCTGCGTCTTGCGCTCGTGAAATAAAGTTTTCGCATTGCTCGTGTCATCGCAACATAACACAAGCGTCTTTCTTCTTCCATTTCTGCCTGTTCACCGATAGCACGGATACCGGGGAAAATGCCTTCCTCAGCACCAACGATAAAGACTGTATCAAACTCAAGTCCTTTTGCACTATGCATTGTCATCATTGTTACACGGTCAGAACTTTCATCATCACGGTCAAGGTCAGTATACAGAGCAGTCTCGCTGAGAAAATCAAATAGCGAGCCGACATTTTCATTCATAAAGGCGATAATATTTGTTTTAAGTTCTCGCACGTTTTCAATACGGGAGATATTTTCATCCAGATTTTTTTCTTCTAACATGCGGATATAGCCTGTTCGACTTATGAGTTCATCATAAAGCATATCAAGGGGAGAAGTTTCTGCAATCTCACGGAGCTCATTAATCATATCAGCAAACTTGTGTAATTTACCTGCAGCTGACTTAATATTTTCATAATTATGACACTCTCTAATTGCAGCGAAAACAGAAACACCCAATTCGGATGCAATATATGAAAGTCGCTCAATGGTGGTATTGCCTATGCCGCGAGTAGGATTGTTTATTACACGCAACAGACGAACATCATCATTAGGATTATGTAACACACATAGGTAGGCAAGCATATCTTTGATTTCAGCACGCTCATAGAACCCTGTGCCGCCAAATACACGGTAGGGAATACCATTGCGCTTAAAAGCGGTTTCAAGTTGGTTAGATTGAGCATTCATGCGATAGAGTATTACATGCTCATGCCAATTGCGTCCGTCCTTGACGCTTGATGAAATTTCATCTGCTACGAGCTGGGCTTCCTCACGCTCATCAGACACAACATATAATGAAGGCTTTTCACCGGATTTGTTCTCAGTCCACAGGTTTTTGCCTTTACGTCCTTGGTTATTGCGAATTACATCATTTGCCGCATCTAGTATCATACCGGTTGAGCGATAATTTTGCTCAAGCCTGATAACACGTGCATCTTTGAATTGTTTTTCAAAGCTTAAAATATTCTCGATTGTTGCACCACGAAATTTATATATACTCTGATCATCATCACCAACAACACAGATGTTACCGTAGCCTGCAGCTAAAGCTGCAGTTAGGAGATATTGAAGGTTATTTGTATCCTGATACTCATCTACAAGGACGTATTTAAATCGTCTTTGATAGTTCTTAAGTACATCAGGGTGTTCTTTAAAGAGTTTAACAGTCAATAAGATAAGATCATCAAAATCTAATGAATTAGATGCTTTCAATCTCTTTTCATACTCAACATAAGCACTCCCAATAGCTTGTCTGCGCATATCGCCTGTTTTCTTTGCAGAAGCCATGAACTCATCAGCGAACATCATGTCATCTTTTGCGCGACTGATATAATTGAGAACAGTACGATGGGGGAAGTTTCTCTCTTCGATCTCTAAATCTTTTAATATTCGCTTCATTAATGATGCTGTGTCAGCCGTATCATAAATATTAAAGGATGAATCATAGCCTATGTGCTCAATATCGCGCCTAAGTATACGAGCACATGCAGAATGAAAAGTGCTTGCCCAGACATTTTCTGAGCCGGGCACATTTAATTGCTCTAATCTTTCCTTCATTTCACCGGCGGCTTTATTTGTGAAAGTGATAGCAATAATTTCATGTCCGGCAACACCTACATTTTTGAGTAGGTTTGCGATGCGATTCATGAGTACAGTTGTTTTGCCACTACCGGCCCCTGCGAGAAGTAATAAAGGTCCATCAGTTGTGAGCACAGCTTCTCGTTGCATTTTGTTTAGATGAGAAAATTCATCTTTGCTACTTTCAGCATCATGGAATATGTTATTTGTGTCGTTCATATAATGTAAATATATCCTTTGTTATAATAGGATTTTGCAGTATTAATAATAACATTAGTGCCTTATTCTGTAAAGTGAATAGAGGTGCCTGATACAAATAAAAACGACAAACGAGAGCTTCTGGCTCTCGTTTGTCTAAAACAGATTATGAGGATAATAAAATGAAAAAAGATACATTAGCGACCCTGCACGTTTATAATAGCAAGGATTTATTAAGTAATATACAAAAAATTATTTCAAGAATATTAAATTTAGACGTTTTTTATATAATTTTCAAGAAAATTTTGATTATTTTGCAAAAAAGGCGAAAATTGAAAACTAATCAAATGCAAATCCGTACCATGGTTCGAAATTTTCTGATTTTGTAATATCAATATCATCACTTGTGGTAAGCATGCCGAACCTGCGTCCTTTGCGCTTTGCTGCTGGAAGCCTGACTATATACTCTTTATCAGGAAATGCATGTGCGATCGAAGCAAGCACACTTGCAAACTCGGTATTGGAGGCTGGATTATCGTGAACTAAATCAAAAGCTCCGGTCAAACGATTTTTTATAACAGGAACTAATAGCTCCTTTAACAATACAGTACTATCAGCTTGCATTTCTATGGCAGCGCATGAATTACCAATTCTGTAGAAACCACCGCCAAGCTCTTTGAACAAGCACTCTTGATACTCTAGGGCTTTTTGGTCATGGTCAATATGTGTGATTTTCTTCAATAATTTTCTGCGTAATTTACGATACTCATTGATTGAAATTCTAATGAGTGGGAAAGTGTGAGTTTCGATATCGGAATCATCGAAAAAGCTAAAATCAGCATATTTGTATCTATATTCAAAAGTGTAAAACCAATCACGCATATTTGTGTACTTAGCATAATATTCAAATAAAGTATCATCAGAAGGGCAGAGTACGACTACCGGATAACCGAGTTTATGTGCGAGGCTTATTAGCTCATTGACAACCAAACGTCCAAATCCCATTCCACGACATTCTGGAAGTGTGGCAATGGCATAAATCATTGCACATGAAATGGGTTTCTTGCCACATAATATATCGCCAAAAGGAACTAGATACCCCATTGAGACGAGAGTATTATTATACTCTACAACTATGCACATATCGGGTTTGAAGTAAATGCTGAAGAATGCTTCTTTGCCGATGTCTTCAAAAATGGTTTCCCAAATAGCTTTCAGCTCTGAAAGTTCGTCAATGTGTGCATTCCTGATAATCACATCACTCATATGTTTTCTCACAAATTTCTTTAATCATCTTCTCAAGAGACTTGAGATCAACGAAAGTGTCCGGCTTCTTATGCGGGTCGCGGAGTAAGGCAGCAGGGTGGAATAATGCCATGAATATTGTACCGTCTTTATCGTACCACTTACCGTGATCACGTGTTATCTTCAAGTCTTTATCTATAAGCTCAGTTGCAGCGACTCTTCCTAAACATACAACAATTTTGGGTTTTATAAGTGAAAACTGGGCTCGCAACCAATCCATACAAAGCTCGCGTTCAGTGCTGTGTGGATCACGATTACCCGGCGGGCGACATTTTACAATATTTGCAATGTATATGTTGTGCTTGCGTGAAAGCCCTATAAGCTCAAGCATATCATCGAGCAATTTCCCTGCGCGTCCAACAAAAGGCTCACCTCTAAGGTCTTCGTTCTCGCCCGGACCCTCTCCGACAAATAATACTTCGGCAGAACGATTGCCGACACCAAGCACGACATTTGTTCTGGTTTGATGTAGTTCACATTTATTGCATTCGTTACACGCAGTTTCAAGTTCTTCCCATGTATACATAGTCCACCGCCCTGTATGATTTATACTGATTTCTGTTAGAGATTAGTATTAATATGACTGTACCACAAACGAACCACGCTGTCATTACATTTCATTTTATTATTGAAAACTGTTGACAACTACAGTGTAATCTGATAATATTTCCTAGCGTTCCAAAGACAGTTGGTAAGAAGTCACACGACTTTGATAAATCCAGCCGAGGGCGGCCTTATATGATTATGGCTGATGCTCCACGTCTTTTGACGGGAGCATTTTATTTTTCGTTTGGACGCACTAATACATATAATAGGAGGTGAAAAAACATGCCAAGTGAGAAAATACTCGCGGAAAAGAAACTTATCGTCGAAGAAATGACTGATAGTCTAAAGAGCCAAGCAGGTGTATTTGTAGACTATAAAGGTATTAAAGTTACAGAAGATACTGCATTACGTGTAAAAATGCGTGAAGCTGGTGTAGATTATTCAGTTATCAGAAACAGGCTTATGAAGCTTGCTATTAAAAATGTTGGTTTTGATGATCTTGAATCAATACTTAACGGAACAACTTCACTCGCAGTTAGTAAGGATGATCCAATAGCTCCGGCAAAAATAGTAAAAGAGTTTGCAGACAAACTGCCTAACTACTTCGAAATCAAAGCTGGCTTTATGGATGGAAAGCTCCTGTCAGTTGACGAAGTTAACGCTATCGCAAGCATTCCGGCACTGCCTGTTCTTCAAGCACAATTCCTCGGAACACTACTTGCACCAATCACAAGTCTTGCTATCGTTCTTAAAGCAATAGCTGAAAAAGACGGTGAACCTGTAGATGTTGAAGTAGAAGCTGAAGCTGCACCTGAAGCAGAAGAAGCAAAAACAGAAGAAGCTCCTGCGGAAGAAGCAGCACCTGTAGCTGAAGAAGCTCCAGCTGAAGAGGCAGCTCCTGTGGAAGAAGCAAAAGAAGAAACTGCAGAATAATAAAATGAAAAGTAATAATATAATAAAATACTAAATGGAGGTATTAAAATAATGGCAAGCGAAAAAGTAACTGCTCTTATAGAAGAGGTTAAAACTCTGACAGTAATCGAGCTTTCAGAGATGGTTAAGGAACTTGAAGAAGTATTTGGCGTATCAGCAGCAGCAATGGCAGCTCCGGCAGCAGGCGGTGGCGATGGCGCAGCAGCAGCTGAAGAAAAATCTGAATTTGACGTTGTAATGACTAGCTTTGGTGCAGAAAAAGTTAAGGTTATCAAAGAAGTACGTACAATTACAGGTCTTGGACTTGCAGAAGCGAAAGCTCTTGTTGAATCAGTACCAGCAAAAATTAAAGAAGCTGTTGGCAAAGACGAAGCAGAAGAACTCAAGGAAAAGCTCACGGCAGTCGGCGCAGACGTCGAACTCAAGTAAGAGTAATATTACAAAAAGCCTCTATCTGTATGGAAATATGCAGACAGGGGCTTTTTTGCTAAATTAACTCATACTCGCTTTCCCGGTTATTTGCTCAATCTCTATCCTACATACACAAGTCATATGAAGTGTTGAAGTCATTTCGTTATCGAAGTTTTTCATGTTGCTTTTGGCATATTTTTCACATAATTTTCTAAGAACCATGATTTTTTCTTCTTCATCAGAAATGACAGCGCATTTACCGGAGATAACAGCACTTTCATATTCAGTGCTGAACTTTTCAGGAATAAGTCTTGTATGTCGCACACAGCTTATACAAATGCCATTGTTTTTATTTATGTTTGTAAGCTTTTGTCCCTCAGTTGCGCAATGAAAATACACAGTATTGTCAACTAAAACGGGCGAAATCGGAATACAATAAGGCGTTCCATCCAAATTAACAGTAGCAAGCATTGCATACTCGCAATCACGCAACACTTCAAAAGCAAATGAAGCATCTCTTTCTCTATCTTTTCTTCTCATAGTAGACCTCTCAACAGATTAAATTCTTTGTACCGAAATTCTAACAAACAATAGTGAAAAAGTCTATTATTAACTTGCGATTAATAGGATGGTGCTGTAGAATTAATTTCGTTAAACAAAACTTAAGAAAACATTAACTTTTCACATCAGTATATTTTGAATTTCGTTGATAAACTGCTCTCAACCTGAAAATAGGAGGGGCAGTTTTGATATACAAAAGAAAGTCGAACAGAATAAAGCCTGTGAGTATATTGTTTATAATTTCAATGCTAGTGTTGTTTTTAGCAGGTACAATTTATTTGATAAGCAGTAATGAAGAAAATTATATGATGCCAGACAGAATAAGAGGCGCTGTGGTTGAAGCATCACGATTTTCATCACATGGGCGAATCAACGAAATGTCAAGTGTTGCTGCACCTATAGCCATCCCACCATTTACAAGGGAGATGCATATAGCGGAAATTACAGATACACAATATTTGAAGCTTGTAAATCGGGATCTGGCTATAACAAATCATACCTGTCATACGCGACTCACAACGGTTTGGCCTGATATGAATGTGAGTGGAGTTAATGTAAAGCTGCATGAAACAGCATTTTATGCTATGGGAGAGCTATTTGCACATGCACAAAGCTCGGGAATCAACGATCTATTTATTGCAAGTGGTTATCGCAGTCATGAAGATCAGAGCAGGCTATATGTAAATATGGCAAATAGCGATTATGTTATGCCTCCGGGACATAGTGAGCATCAAATTGGGCTTGCGGCAGACATTTTATCAGGTGATGGCTCATCGAGTATGAGAGGTTCTGCGGAAGCCGCATGGCTCAGAGAAAATGCTCCAGATTTTGGCTTTATCCTACGTTATCCCGAAGATAGACAACATATTACCGGTGTTCCATATGAACCTTGGCATTTTCGATATGTAGGACGATTGCATGCTTGGTATATGGGAATACATAGTTTTGTGTTGGAAGAATATATAGAATATTTGAAAGAAAATGACGTTATACGGACAGAATTTGACGGGAATATTTACTATATCTTGTACCAAACTCCACATGATGGTATAATTTTTGTGCCGGAAAATATGAACTTTTGGGTTTCTTCAGCTAATACAGGTGGATATATTGTTACAACATGGAGATGAACATTGAAAGGGATGACTATTAGATTTGAAATATACAGTACTAATTTGTGACGATGATACGGATATACTATCTGCGCTAGAAATATATTTACAGCAAGAGGGATATAATGTTATACGCGGACAGACAGGAATTGATGCAGTAGAAGCAGTAAAAAATCAGACTGTTCACCTCATACTTCTCGATGTTATGATGCCGAAATTAGATGGTATTGGAGCTGCAGTTAAAATCCGTGAAATCAGCAATTTGCCTATATTATTCTTGTCTGCAAAAACAGAAGATACTGATAGGATTCTAGGATTAAACATGGGTGGAGATGACTATATAACAAAGCCATTTAATCCTGTAGAGTTAATGGCGCGAGTAAAAGCTGCACTTCGCCGATATTCACGATTAGGTGGTATGGATGGAGCATTACAACTACAGAATGATAGTGATGTTTACCAAACAGGTGAGTTAATTCTGGATGATAAACGTAAATTAGTAACTGTAGACGGTGAGGAAACACAACTCACCGCTTTGGAATATAATATCCTGAAGCTTCTGATGTCAAATATGGAACAAGTATTTTCATCAGAACAAATTTATGAAGCTGTATGGGGAGAACCTGCATATCATGTATCTCGTACTATATCGGTGCATATTCGGCATATTCGTGAAAAAATTGAAATCAATCCGAAAGAGCCTAAATATTTAAAAGTGATCTACGGGTTAGGCTATAAGGTAACAAAATATGATTAAAGTATTATGTTCTCCGTTTGCGAAATTATTTCTGTTTCTCAGTAGCTTCGTTTTAGCAATTTTTTTGCTTCGTTCAATAAATATTACATTTGACCGCGCTGTCGAGTTTGCATTCAACGCGGGTTCTATCATGCATAGACCTACAAATGAAGGTGTATTTTTCGGACGGAATATCGTGATTTATGCAATATTATTCTGTATTTGTGGCGGACTTTTACTATTTTCTATATGGAAAACAAAACCAAAACAGGATGAAGTGAAAATTTTTATTATGTGGCGAAATCTTGATTTGATGTTGATATTTATTTTAACAACGCTAATTGCGCTTTTCTCATTTTCTTATCTTCAAATAATTTATGCACAACGGTATGCAGTTTTTGATATACAACCCTATGTAATAATTGGGCTACCACTTATTTCATTCACATTTGCTGTTTTGGCGATAACAGAGCTAGTTGCACGTATTCGTGATAAAACTATTATGAAAACGTTGTATTGGGTTCACTATTTTCGTATATATCCTATTTGGAAGCCACTTAGTTTATTACTTTCACTTTTATTACTTGGCAGTTTCTTTGTGTTATTTACAGCGACGCAAGAAATCATGACAAGAGCTACGGCTACCCCCTTTTGGGTGCAAGATAGACAAACATGGTTAGAAACAACGCCATTCTTCGATGATGAATTTCTTCCCTCTCATATTCTGCACATTGTTGATATACATTCAATTGTGCCTGCAGAATTGATATTTCTATTTTCACTGCTCATCTTGATTTCAACAACATATTTCGTAACCTTTGCGCTCACACTTTCTAAAAAATATGACGAGGCAAGTGCTGAAAAAGTCAGAGCAGAGCAATTCAAAAGTGAGTTGATAACCAATGTATCTCATGATATACGAACACCTTTAACTTCGGTAATAAACTATATTGATTTGCTAAAGAAAACTTCATTAGAAGATGAAGCGTCTGAATACGTATCTGTTCTGGACAGAAAGGCAGATCGACTTAAAATTTTGATAGAAGATCTGATGTATGCGTCCAAGGTGGGTAGTAATAACGAGGATATCACAATTGAGGCTATAAATCTTGGCGAGATTCTTGGTCAAATTTCAGGTGAGTTTGATAACGAGTTTATTGAGCGTGATTTGACTGTCGTGTTAAAGCAACCTGAAGAATCGACATTTATCAATGCAGACAGCCGACACCTATGGCGTGTATTAGAAAATTTATTTTCCAATGTTTCTAAATATGCACTTACAGGAACTCGTGTGTTTGCCGAAATTATAGCACGTGAAAATGATAGGATTATCATTTCGATTAAAAACACGTCTGAATTACCGATAGATTACGATGGAAAAACCTTGACGGAGCAATTTATAAGAGGAGACAAAGCACGACAATCAGAAGGGAGCGGTTTAGGACTGTATATTGCGAAGAACCTTGTTGAGCTAATGGACGGACAATTTGAAATACAAGCAACAGGGGATTTGTTCGTAGTTGAAATAGTGTTTAACGCAAACGAAGATACGGACAAATAAATTTAATATGAAAACCTTGCCTATGTATCTGTATTATCTGATAAAACAGATGCATTTTTTTGAAATTTGTGTTGCAGTTCGTGCGAACCTGTGATACCATGTATTGTACGATGAAATGAGAATCATAGAACTCAATATTTTATTGACATTACATACGTCAATGTCAAATGGTCTATGAAAAACTAACATTATTCTGCGACGACCCGCAGAATGACGTGGGTACACAGGAGGACAGACAATATGCCTGCAAATGCGAAAATTCAACCCGGTAGTCCGGATGACAAAGGATTTGCAAAAATTGAAATGTTACTTGAAGCGACAGGTGGTTTAAGTCTTTCACAAGTATGTTCTGTGACCGGACTTGAGGGTTCAACAATCCAAAACTGGGTTAAAAGGGGATGGGTAGAACATCCTGTTGGCAAAAAATATGAAGAGGTTCATATTGCTCGCATACTTATTATTAATGCACTAAAAGAATGTATCAAGCTAGAACATATTGCAAATTTAATGAAATATGTTAATGGGGACGTTCAAGATAGTGAGGAGCCAATCATTAAGGAGAGTACCCTGTATAGCTATCTGTGTGAAGCATTGAAGCAAAGTGCTCAATCAGAAGATCACTCTAAAAGCGGTGTTGAAGCAGTTATCAACAATGTAATTAAAGATTATAGCGATCCAAACCCTGATTCTCGAATCAGAATAAGAAAAGCACTTACTCTTATGATTTTTGCATGTGTCTGCACTGATGTAAAACGCAGAGTTGAGGCAATGCTTGAGCTGATATTAGGCGAGCTTAGTAACCCGGAAGAAAAATCGGAACCAGTGGCGAAACCATTACCAAATTTTGATATTAGCCAAGAGCCTGTGGTAGAAGATGAACCTGTTGAAACAATAGATGATACCAATGAATCACGTAAAACTGTAAGTCAAGCATTACGTGAGTGGGATATAAGTAGTGTCGAGAGAATTATAATCGACCATGACGAAGAAACACGAAATAATGCGCCAATAGAAGAAGCAAAAGAAAAAGAGATGGAATCAGAAGAAAAGAAACAACAAAATAAACCTTGGTATGTGAGAAGAAATACGAAGTAGAGTTACGGAAGAAGATTGAAATGATTGAACAGGAAGGAGGCAAAGTCATCCCTGAGTGTCACATAATGTGTAAAGCTCTAGTGACTTAAAACGATATGGAATGGTTTAGTATTTGGTGGAATGATCTTGGGCTGATAGGTCAAATTATGGCTAGTGCAGCGATACCAATGACTGTAATCATGATATTACAATTAATTCTAATGATTATTGGTATTGGATTTGGAAGTGATAGTGACACAGATGTTGATGCTGATGACGTAGACGCGGAAACTGATTATGACGCAGCAGAAGCAAGTAATTGTGGCAATGCAAGTATTTTTAGAATATTTACGATACGTGGGATAGTAGCATTCTTTGCACTCGGTGGATGGGCAGGACTCGCGGCACTCGCAGCAGGATTGCATCCATTTTGGGCTATTCAAATTTCGCTATTTGCAGGTGTATGTGCGTTGCTTCTTGCGGCCATTGTGATTAGACTTGCATTGAAAATGCAAACAAGTGGTAATATCAGTTTGAAAAATGCAATATCCAAAGAAGCAGAAGTATATATGAGAATTCCTTCCAAGCGTTCAGATAGAGGAAAGGTCACCATGCTCTTACAAGAGCGTTTCGTTGAGCTAGATGCAGTAACTGATAATGATGAAGATTTAATGCCTAATACAAAAGTAGTAGTTAATGCAATTACAAATGGTGATTGTTTAATTGTAAGTCCTATAGGTAAATGAATAAAAATTAAGGAGAGTATATTATGAGTGAAGCCGCAGTGATTCTTTTAATTGTAGCAGCAGTATTTGTTTTCACATTGCTATTGCTAATCCTTTCGCGTTACCGCAAATGTCCATCAGACAAGGTTTTGGTCATTTATGGTAAAGTTGGTTCAAACTCAGACGGCAGTCCACGATCAGCGAAATGTATCCATGGTGGTGCAGCATTTATTTGGCCTGTATTTCAATCATTCCAATACATGGACTTGACACCGATGACAATAAATGTTGAACTGACAAAAGCACTATCACAGCAAAACATTCGTGTTGATGTCCCATCACGTTTTACTGTAGGTATTTCAACTGAAACAGGTGTCATGCAAAATGCAGCAGAGCGTTTGCTTGGTCTGAAAACAATGGAAATTCAAGAGCTTGCAAGAGACATTATGTTTGGTCAGTTAAGACTTGTAATTGCAACTATGGCAATTGAAGAGATTAACACAGACCGCGACAAGTTCCTTGAAGCTGTTTCCCACAATGTCGAAACAGAACTCAAAAAAATCGGACTTCGCCTTATCAACGTTAACGTAACAGATATTAATGATGAATCAGGCTATATTGAAGCTCTTGGTAAAGAAGCTGCTGCAAAAGCAATCAATGATGCCAAGCAAAGCGTTGCTGAAAAGAATCGTGACGGTTCTATCGGTGCTTCAAAAGCTGTTAGAGATGAAAGAATCTCAGTTGCAGCATCTGATGCTAAGGCTGTAGAAGGTGAGAATGAATCAAAAGCATTCATAGCTCAGTCGGATGCTACCAGGCGTGAAATGGAAGCTGAAGCTCTAAGACGTGCAACTGCAGCAGAACGTACTGCAGAAGCTCGTGCTTTGGAAGAAGCATATGCAGCACAAAGAGCTGCTGAACAGGCCAGAGCAGATAGAGATGCCGCGACAGGTCAAGCAGACGTTATTGTTAATGCAAAAATTGCAAAAGAACGCAAAGAACTTGAAGCTGAATCTGATGCTGAACAAACAAGACGTCGTGCGCAAGGTGATGCAGATGCGATATACTCTCGCATGGAAGCTCAAGCCCGTGGTATTCAAGAGATTCTTGAAAAGCAAGCTACTGGTTTCGGTAAAGTTGTTGATGCAGCCGGTGGAGATCCAAATGCTGCAGTTCAGCTAATGATTGCTGATAAGCTAGAAGATCTTGTGAAAATCCAAGTCGAAGCTATTAAGAATCTACAAATCGACAAGATTACTGTTTGGGATTCAATGAGTGGAGATGGTGGTTCTCCAACAACATCAAATTTTCTCTCAGGCATGATGCGTTCAATCCCGCCACTTAATGAAATGTTCAAAATGGCAGGGATGACAATTCCTGGCTTCTTAGGCTCAGATGCACCTGCAGAAGTCGAAGAAACAAGCATCACAGTAGATGAAGTTTTGGGTGAAGATGTAACTGATGATATTGAACTCGTAGAGGATGTTGAAGTAGAAGGATAGTAAATTTGTAAAAAACTATTGACAACTGTATACTCAATAAATATAATATCAATGTTGACCACAGCAAAATATGTGATAGTTTAACTCGTGCGTTTGCACGTTTCGGAGGGAGGGAAGAAAACATGTCGGAAGTACACATCAAAGATAATGAGTCTCTTGATAGTGCGTTAAAAAGATTTAAGCGTAACTGTGCCAAGTCCGGCGTCCTCTCGGATTTAAGAAAAAAAGAGTATTATCAAAGTCCCAGTGTCAAACGCCGCAAGAAATCTGAAGCAGCCCGTAAAAACAAGAACAAGCGCTTCAACTAAAACGTACAAAATAAAGGTGCAAGTGGTAGATGACCACTTGCACCTTTGCATAGGCAGCGTCTGTCGTGATTAGTATGATACTAAACATTAATAGTTCAGCATGAGTTTGTTCGTAGGGGCGATCGTCCAATGCAAGCAACTTAAGGTTATCCGTAGCATAAAGGCTCAAATCATCCGACCCGCGGGGCCACCTTCTTTGCTAAAGAAGGCAAGGAACGATACATCCAACCCTTGCCCTCTTTAGAAAAG
>Ga0123355_10009790_pt1 | contig 14621 bp, 6 predicted proteins | sample TergutEmb28metaG_3_FD_89872 | JGI IMG/M metagenome (GOLD analysis project Ga0123355, IMG submission 89872) | Embiratermes neotenicus P1 segment gut microbial communities from Petit-Saut dam, French Guiana - Emb289 P1 | ecosystem: Host-associated > Arthropoda: Insects > Digestive system > Gut ...
TATATACCGTGTTTAAAATATTCAGTACCTGTATTTGTTGAATAAATATATAAAATGTAACGTTTAGAGGTTAGCGGTGCGGTACGACCACTATAGGGGTCGTTAGGCGTCAAAGGGTTAAATCTGACAATAATAATAATGAAGACAAATATACATTTAAGATCATATCTCGCCCCAGTTCTTCTTATAATGAGAAATTTTTCTGACAAAAGTTGTTGAGAAAATCAAAGCACACATTTTATGTTCAATAATCCCCCCCCCCCGAAAATCGTGCCGTTTGTGAGATGACGTAGAAAACATTGACCAAAGGTAGTGACAGTAGAGCTGATGCGATCCGTGGACACTGTGTAGTTGGCACGTATCAGCGTAAGCGAACGAACTCAAGAAAAAAAAACAAGGATTCTGATGCCAAGAACGTGGCAGCTTTTACCAAAACTAGACGTACCTTACCATCGCAGCCTAACGCCTGAAGGACATGTACGCTGGAAAGCGTTTTCAAAGAACGAGAGGTTAAAAGTCCCGCACTCCTGTTTTGCATTCGAATGATCCCGGTTCCAAACCTGGAGATCGATTATCCTGACATTGTTCGTGGTTTCACTCAGCCACTCCTGCCAAGTCCTTTCCACTTCACCATCCAACAATCACCTACCATTCGACGCTACACAGTGTGATATAATAACAATGTCCTTATATGCGCCAAAAATTAAAATTAAAAAAAGTAAATAGGACAATCACCAAAGCAAGCCTTCCACTTCTCACGATCCTAATTATGCGCCCAAATGCCATAATTCACACTACATAAGTGACCTCAGTTTGCAAGAACGGAGAATCTTATGCCCTAACTATGGATTTACTCGTAACCTCGTCCACTGCCGAATAAGTTGTCGCTAGGACAAAATACAGTATTCATTTATTTGTTAATTTGCTAGTATTAAACCCTGAGAAATTTCAGAGAAAAACTTGATAATACCCATCTACAGCTACGATTTCCACAGATAATCCATCCTTCCGTTGATCCACTCTTACAAATTACGGGCCTTGAGGGATGCTGTTACATTCACCTCACATACCTGATAGCAGTGTTGTATCTGCAGGTGTTACTAACGATTTATGCGTTTCCCGTGGACAGATACTGAGGGATGTTGCTGAGCGGAGCGATGGGTGACGTTGCTTGGGGTAATAGGTAGTGCACGCGTTGTCACAAAACAAAAGAGTTTATTAAAAAAGACTCCTCTGATGTACCGAATAATCTAGTCGGTTACACTTCCAGATAGTGAATCTAAGCCCACGGCAATCTCCATATACTAATGGTTCAATAATCACTTGAATGTACAAGAGAGTAGTCCAGGTGTGGAGACGAGTGCAGGACTGCCACTCTTCTATCAGGCCCTTCGCTGCTGCCCAGTGGTCGGCCTAGCTGGTCTCGAAAGAATCCCCCCCTCTTTCTGGCTCCTTGCCCAGTTACACTCAATCTGCTACATATCTTACCGCACCCCTGCTGTCATCTCCTTACAGAGAGCACACAAGAAATACTCGGGTTACAGAAACCTTCCGTTCCCACCGTTGTAAGAATACCAAACCAACGAGCAGAAATGCGTGTACATGATCAAGCGGGGAGTGCAACTGGTGGCCCGTGACCCGCTACGAGCCCCTGGATACAACAATGCTGTGAAATCGTAATTGCACTGAGTATGCATGCCCACTAACTTATGAAGTTCTTTCAAAACAGCTTCATAAGTCGTGCCACAGCCGAGGCAACCAGTTGCCGGTTTCTCACTGAGGGGGCCCCGGTTCGATCACATGACAGGCCGTGTGGAAGCTTGGGTGAGCAAGGTGGCAGGGACAGAGGCCTTTCCAAATACTTAAGTTTTTCCTGTTAGTGTCATTCCACAGATGCACCACACTCACATTTCATTCATGACCAGTGATGCAATAAAATCTCGGCAATTGACAGCGTCCTTAAATAGCACACCAAAAAGCTTCACACAATTAGCAGTGCCAATATTGAGTGGTATCATGCTGCAACACTGACTGAGGCATAGGCGCCTCTCGACTGCTCGTAACGACACAATGTTTTCCACAACCATTAATCTCTGGCATAAATGCAAAGCTGTTTCTGTGCATGCCATGAGGTTACATGGAAATGGAGGTACAGCGCCATGCATTCTAAACCTCGGAGCTATTTTGGGGTTAGTGGTCAGCTCCACAGCCCGGCCACTTTACCCACGGAGGAATAACCTCTAGAACCCACTGAAGATGGTGCTGGGTGGGCTCCAGAGTGGTCACAACGCTTTGGAGGAGAGATACAAATCTTGCTCCTGCCCATAACAGAACAATTCCTCTGACATTGCCTCTTGGTGTGCACATAATTATATGAACAACTTTAAGAATAACGATACAATTTAAACTCTTATGCTTTTATGTATGTAGATAAAAATATAAAAATGCATAATTATAATGCTGTAAGAGGTGTTAATTACAGTTCATTATACCCAATATAGAGAAGTGAACACAGTTAAAAACAACTTCTGTATTTTTCACGATCCAAGCAACAGTTTTCCTGTATGTGACCCTACATGAGTGCAGTACACAGGCCTAACAGGCAGGATCTGAATTTCACCCAGGCACTTGCATAGAAACTGTACAATGCACATTAATACTGGCTTCTCTGAACTTTCGAGTGGCAGAATAAACAACACACAACAAGGAACGGGGTGCATCACAACCTGAAATTGAGCCAGGATAGTGCACTCAGTACAGAGCCTAGGGGGTAAACAGAAAATTTGGGTTGTTTCCAGCATATGAGAATTTTTTTTATCTTTGTTACTGCATCCACAAGGGCTCTGGGATTCAATGGGTACCAAAGGCTTTTTACATGGGCATAAGGTGGGCAAGACATGACGTTAACCACCCATTACCATCTAGTGTCAAAGTTCAGAAAGGCTAAAGATAAACCTAGACAAACAGGTGACATAGCTCACAGTGGGTTATAAAGCCAAATCCTACATCTCACCAGCACAAAACAATGAATACTGTTATAAGCTTCCCTCCTGAATGTTATAGTGACCAAATCAACACTCCGTAACAAGCAACAGAGTGTTTCATAACCTCTAACTATGATAATCAGGAGGCAATGGCTGGTGGAACTGAGAGAGATAACCAAAAGTGACTATGCTTCTGCATCACGAAGGCTACAACAACAACAATTTTAGGGCACCATGAAAAATTTCAGCAGTTATTGTTAACATATTAAGTCTACACAGGCAGAGTGACAGCAAGATCATAATAAATTAATACAAGACAGGCTGTTTTAATGGTAACAGATCACTAAATAACTCCACAGTATGGTGTCCTTCCTGAAGAGTTTACTGATACAAAACTTTCTGAGTATTCCACTGATCTTATGGCAGCAGGTTGTCCACAATGTGTTCACAGACATTCACCAGTTAACTCCACACCAAGCAAGATGTGAATATGAAACCTGCTGTCTTGGGATGGAATAGTGCATATCTTGGAACACAGACACTAAAATTTCAGGGAACCTCTTGCCTCCATCTTCTGATGTTAAGAGAGAACCTGAAGACAATGGTGCTCATTTACAAGCACTCAGTGTTGCATCCCATGACATACATTTTCAAATGTGATCAGTTAATATATATTTCACCACATCCGTTTTAATAGCATCCTACATATCTCAAGTGGAGCTTTCCCTTGATACTTTCTGTCTTACATTTTGCACACATTCATTCCTTTCCCCCACATACCTAAATGTAGCACCTATCTCATGAACCTTCATTTAGAAATAACAACTTTAAATGAGAAGTACAAATGTAATTTGTTCCTTTTTGGGTAATTCCCCGGCGTCTGAGTTCTAACTGCCGACGTTTCGGAACTCACTGTCGGTTCCATCTTCATGGGCAGGTCAATGAATTACCCAAAAAGGAACAAATTACATTCAGAACACGGCGAAAGCTTAAAAACAAGAGAAGTACAAAGTTTAACACTCCAGTTTAACACACCTGTTTTCTCAAAATGTTACACACCTACTTCATTTCTTTTTTCTTTCTATATTTCTGCCTATGAGGAACTTGCACAGTACAGTAATTTCATTTAGCCTCATGTCTTCATTAATCAATTACATACAGAAGCAACTTTACAGTTCCTACCAATGTTTTTTTGCTACTTACAGATGCACTTTATTATTTGGGGCTGCTGACAGTAAACTGACTAGCTATGCAGTGCAAAATCGGAATCTGATCCCTGACAGCATCAATGATTTATCATCTGCCATCACATCCAGAACAAGAAATCAGAATTTTCAAAGCCCAGGTTATGGTCTAGCAATCTGTTTAACAATGTGACAGCTGAAGCTACATGCTCAATATCACTGGCACCAAAACCCACCACTGGATGCAATCTTGAACTATATGAATTCTCCTTTGATTCTCATGAACTCTTTCCTGAAGATACATCTTAATGTTATCCCTCCCGCTCCTAGGCTTAACATATGCAGATACATTGTAACCAAAGATTTACACATGAAGCACACTGAGCAAAATTTGTGTCCCATCTACTGAATAAAAACCAGAAACAAAACCAATTTCCTGTGTGAAAGGACCAACAACATTAAAACCAAGAACAACAATGTCCTTTTTTTCCTTTGTTAGAGAGATGAAGATACGAGAATACCGAGGAGATTCAAGTTGAATCACAGACAGTGCTGGACAGCATTACAAAATGAAGTTTCAGAGACGTCTCCAGCATTGGGACAGGTGCTGGGCCCAATGATTAAACTTGAAAGGGGTCTACTTTGCAGGGGAAAATACTGACCTGTAGCTAAGTAAACCTAAAATTGTTACAATGCTCCAGTCCACAAGCTGTCAGCTCACACACTGTATAATCATATTTTCCACAGTCTAATATTACACATGAACAAATTTAGTACTTACCAGCTGTCTCCTTGAGGACCAACATGCACTCCACATGTTCACTCTTCTCTGCTATATCTAATGGTGTGAGCCCATTGTTGTCACGTGCCACAAGGTCTGCTCGATGAGCAAGGAGCAACTTCACATTGCTTATGTAACCGTGCTCTGAGCTCAAGTGAAGTGGTGTCTATAAGGGAAACATTATTCGCATCTACAAGCATACTCAGATTCTTTTAGCTACATTGAACTTGATCGTTATCAAAAGGGATTATTTATAATAGTATTTTTGCAAAATCTAATCAGAATTTAAATACATTATGTTATTACATTCCACTTCTGTTTTTAACACAAAACTTCTTATAATATAATTTTTGTGCATAAACAAATAGGAAACCAGGATAGACTCAGTATAGCAACTGTACTGTGGGCTCAATGACAGGGAACACTGTAGGCACAAGAAATGTTTTTCTTGTCCAAAGTGTCCAGGCTGGCTCCGGTGCCCTGTGCATAGGTACTGGTCTTTCTCCCTGGAGGTAAGTGGCTGAGACATTAAAATGACCACTAGCCTCCATCTAATGCCAAAGTTCCAAACTGTAGTGAGTTACATTTCCTCTCCCTTTACATCTTCAAGAAATGGAAGTATTTTAGCTTCTCATTAAAACACATGTCATAAAATTTTATCATTAGACTGTGTGTTTTATAGAGGCATAAAAGTCTAATGCATAAATATCTTTATTTAGCTTCTTATTATAAACATGTATGTAGGGCGAAAAAATCCTCAGCACGCCTTCCTTTGGAGGGGAAGTAAAGCTGTCGGTCCTATGTTGTAGATTTGCGGCATGTAAAAGATCCCTAAATTGATGTGGAAGTCAGAATTTAGGCAAAATTACTACCGGACATCTTTCTCGCCCACAGTCCCACCTTTCGCTGCTAGGATCTCTCACGTCGTTGCGGACGGAGGCACCTGGCAGCTAAAGTGGGAACGTCTAAAGGCGGGGGAAAGCAATGGCAAACTACCCCCAAGAACTTGCTCAGGATGCAGTGTGCCAGAGCCATACTGGTCACATGACTGGGCTCTGGTTCCTGCCAAGCCCGGCCTTCAAGGCTGAATACTAATGATGAATGTCACAACATTTTTATAATTACACTGTGTGTTTTAGAGAAGCATGAATATCTAATGCATAATTATCTAAGTCTCATAACAGTTTCTGTACCAGATAAATTTCCTACATGTGAAAAGTGTTTTCACAATACAGTTCAGACATTTAATACTGTTATACAACCACCTCTGGTAATAACAAAATTAAATAAGCCTCCAATTTGTTGCTATGAAAAAAATACGCATACATAACTTACCCTGTTCTCTCCTCTGGGGCCACATGGAATATTTGGGTCCGCTAAAAAGAGACACAAAAATATCTATCACTAATATATACTACATACATATGATGGCCCTAAACATATTTTAGCTGCATTCAATACACACACAAAAAAAAAAAAAGATATTTTATGTGGAAAACTTTTAATCTGAACTATATTACAACTGAAAGGACAAAAGAAAAGGAATGTCTATCACATCAGTGTTTCCACAATTCCTTATTTGGTTAAATAAATCTTCTTTCACTTCTCATCCAAACCAAAGGACATACCACCAGCTTGAAGCAAGACTCCTAAGCATCGAGAATTGTCTGTTGTGGCTGCCGCATGCAGTGGTGTCCGTCCCCATGAATCCTGACTGTTAATGTGGGCTATTTGTTCTCCATGCAGCAAATCTTCTAGCAACTCAGCATTATCCCACAATGCAGCCTGTTAGGGAACAAGGACGACAGAGAAACATTAACTGGTACCTCATTATAAAACATATAACTTTACCATAACACTCTGTATAATACGGAGTCCTTCTTTAACCCTCCATGTGTATGACATTTCCGAATTAACTTCATTATAACAAAGACAATTAGTAACTATTTATTTGTGATTTATTCCATAATGTTGTTGGAAACAGGACAGTGTAATCAGTATAATGACCAGGTTATGGGCTGGACAACTGAGATATAATGGTTTGATTCCTGGCAGGGGCACCTCCATCTAATGCCAAGATAATGAGTGCAGCTATAACTCCACTCTCCTGTATGCCTTCAAGGTGAGAAGAGGAACAACTTTACCTCTTTAACACTGTTCTTTTGCACTGCATTTAACTGTGCCATGAGTAACTTGAGCCATAAAGTGCCAAAAGAGTGGATACAAATGAATTATAAATTGGAAAGTATGTGGAAGAATGTGCCCATAGTCAAATTTCTGACACACAATGAGTTCAGTTTTTACAGTGTTGATGGAACCGCTCACCCTTTAAAATCTGGTTACCATGGTGCACAGTCCCCTCCATTTTTTATACAAGTCATTCTCCATTTTTTTGATTTTGGACAGTTCAACACTATGTGTTCAACATATTCATTACCTCAACACAAACAACAGTTCCCTGTATCTATGCCTGTTACAATTCTCCATATTTTGTAAAGTTCCACTTTCAAACCCAGCTGTCCTACTTCTTTGCTTCTAGTACAACATGCAGTATATACTTCTCTGTCCCATACACAATCCATATCTTGGTAAAATACTAGTGCAAACTCTTCAGAAATTTCTGAGACTACATTCTGCTGTTTAATATCATAACACCTTTCTCATGACCTAATTTTTAAGATATTATCTCGGTATTTCCTTGTAGGGACTGAGGAAAAGCCATGCAAAACATCAGTCTGCATAATCCATGTCCCCACAATAATTCAAGATGGGAACATCCCAAATAAAACTCAGGAGCATTACAAGCTAAACCAACATTCTCAGTCTTTTCTGTTACTTGCATTAAGTTTCACAAATAACTGTGAATCATCCTATCCATTAACACACAACACTGGTAGAAGAAACAAACATAACATGCTGTTATGATCTGTTTAGCATAACAGGGAAACTTTAAGCAAAGTGTAATGTTCCAGGTTCAGAGTCTGGTTTCTTCTTAACGCCACACTATTTACAACTGGAATATCCAGATTGTTTGGAATAAAAGGGGTGCACTGATACTTTAGGTCAGGTTCCTTTAGCTTAGTGCAAGTTAAATTTGCAACAAGGAAGACTGTACCGTGCTGTGCACTTAGCAACAGGCAGAAATGCAGAAAGTGTTTGTGAATAAAATTAAATGGGTTCAGGCCTGTATAGACACTCGCGGACATCACTTCCACCACCTTTTATAAGTGCACAGCGACTTTCCAAAGCTCCCCTCCCATGTGTCACCACGTGCCATCACATTTCAACTGGACTCTACTGTAGCCCAAGTGCACAGCGACTTTCCAAACGCACTGTATAAGTGTATAACTTTCACTCATCTTACAGATTTATATTTTTGTTTCATGTAACCCCAAATGAATATTAATAAAATGCTCAACAAGCAAACCAATAACTGGGAACACAACTTGTTTGAAGAACCATTAGTTTGATTGCCAACAGCAGTACACAACCTGCATACATGAATGATTTAACCAGGTTAGATTACACTCTTCTGGGATGTAGCATGGAGTGGTTTGGTACATGTGTACCAAACTACAACATCCCAGAAGGAAAAGGAACAGACTTCATTTAAATCCAGAGATCACCTGCAGCATAAGAATGTAAGACATGTCACAGTGTGAACATACAGTATAAATATGAAACATATAATGGCTGAATTCTTCTGGGGTGTTAAAACATGCTGAGAAGACAATAGCCCAGTAGACCTGACTCAGCAACGCTGGAGTGTGAAATACGGGATTTGTACAGCCATTTATAAACATCTTGTATGAACATCATATTATGCAGACCAAAAACACAGGAAGCTATTTGTGTCAACAATTCTTAATAATATGTGCATACTCTTAAAAGCATTCATTTGAAGAAATTCTTCTACAGATTAGAAAGATGATAATCTCCCAATGCCAGTTTAAATACCTTAAAACATACTTTCATATCATAATTTGAAGTTTTAATGTTAGGTGGAAAAGCAATTTATAACCTGGTTATTGCTCATACATAAAATTCTGGTGGCTAGTGAGGTTAACATCTGGCACATCGAGGCCATGTTTGTCTCACTTACACTGGCTATTCAAAAACTTGTTTTATATCTTGCCATGTTTTCAACAATAAAAATCAGTGACCAAAATAGATGGGCAGTGGTAAAAGGAAGTATATTAAGTTTATTAAACAATTCCCTACATGGTATTCTTTTCTTTACACCTGCCAGTAATGTAATAATCTTCTGTTGGGAGGCAAATATGTTTTTGCTCCCTGTTAAATTTCCCCACACAGTAATTCTGAAACACATAATGGAATGGAAATATGCACACTAAACTAATTTTAAAGTACCTGCTACTATCAGTGGAATATTTGACCTCACAATATAGCATGTTGAATTGTTATCTACAGGCGCAGATACTACATTCAGTACAGTTGGTTCTTTCCACTTTACGTTACAATTAATTTGGGGGCTAAAGAATATTAATCTTAATGTTCTCAACCGTGAGAACCTAACACGTTACATCCTAAAATGTGTGAAAATTCAATAAGACCCATCAAGAATGACATATTAATCTATGAAATAAAAGGTATCACAATATAGAACATTTCAACAAACCTAACAAAAAATCGGGACTAACTGCAAGCTGGTATTATAATCTGTGTATGTTTAACCTACCTGAAGACATTCAAATATACAGAATGCAACATCTTTACTAAATACACTTTTGACACGTCCTACACCACGTTTTCTACAAACTGTATCCCCGGTACCCACTCACTAGATGGCTCGGTGGACCATAGAGCCGGTCTGGATTGGAACCCCGGATCGTCCAGCCCGCAGCCTTATCACTAAGCGGCTGCGCTATCCCAACTCTTTTCGCTCAACACAAAAGCAGAGTGTTAACGAACAACGTTATTACAACGACCTGCAATTAGCTTACTTGGTGCAGCAGTCTTCCTGGAAAGTCTTCGTCTTCTTGAGTGCCACTTTCCATCCTGGAAACTGGGGCTGTCAACTATTTTCGAACACAGCACTCGACTGTCATTTTAAACATAAGTGAGCACGATGTGGTGTGGTTATCGAACAAACAAAGCGAATACATTTCATAGCCGTAAATGGTTCCAATATAATCCAAACAAACCTTAAACATTACATTTTCACAGCCACAACCACCATGTTTCAGACGCCTACTTCCGGGTACCTTCAACAACCAATCAGCAATCTCCTGAATGTCGATTGTCCGAAAACGTAAGATCCGAAAGTACTAGAGCCAGACTGAACTAAGTCGCCTATGTTTGTCGCCTGTCAGAACTACGCAAAGTAGATTTCAGCGTCACAGTCGGTAATATGGTTATCTACCCTTCCACACCGAGGCCCTACTTTGAAGCTCATATTTTCACAAACAAAAGCCTTCAGATCGTGGGCTTCTGGGTTATGGCACAATGCAGTCTCGTACGTGGAAACTGACGTTTCAAAGAGAGCTACTACCGCCATCTTCAGGTGCCCTTTGTGGATGTTCCACCGAAATTATCGGATGGGTAACTGAACACAAGCCACATTACAAATTTATTTATTTATGTTACCATGTAACTGTATAGACGTAAATAAATAAATAAACAAATAAATAAATAAAACATGATGTTCAGTATAATTTGCTTTTCATCTGGTTCAACAACCTCACTTGAAAAGAAGTTACAAGTGTTGTGTAAATACTACCCTTCTGCACATAACAATCTGTCTTTGAATAGCCTAAAGAAAGCAGAAACATAATCCTGGCTTTCAGAAAGTACTGTACTTACATAAACCATGTATGTGTACAATTCTTTGCACATTGTTTTTTAAATTATAATTGTAATTTAGAAAAGGGAATTAAGTATTATGTTTGAGCCTGGAGACCCCCTTTGCCTTTTTTAACTTTTGATCTAAAATATACCGACCTTATAGCACAAACCACTTAAGATACATGGTCTGTTATTACCAAAATTACCATTTTTATTGGAATTTCCATGTAATAAAACAGAAGTATATGAGCAACTAAAATTTGGTCATTATGTATAAAACTGTATCCATTTTTTTATTAACCATTATAATAACTGGGCATAATGTTGTCTTTCATAGTAATTAGTCTGTACATTTGTTGTACAAACACAGAACTTTAAGATTAAATTCCTGTTTAAATGCATAATTATTTCACCAATTTTTCCAACTGTCATTGTTCATATGCCACCTGTAAGATAATGAAGGACCCAATAAGATATACATATGAATAATTACTTTTATATTTAACCGACATGTTTTTGCCTAATTTTCATTCCTGTTTGACGTAAACATTCAAAAGATCTGATGTTTAAGAACACAAGATCTGACAGAAATTTAGGATGACAACAACTCAAATTTATTATGTTTCTGCAGGATGATAATTTTACATCTTTATGTGACATGTTTCAGCATCAAGTTTACAAAGACTTTTGTTGTTTAAATAGGCTCTTCTAGACTGCAAGCAAGGTATCATATGAAGGAATTAATAATTGAAGGTATTATGAAATTTCCAGTACAAGCAGTGCACAGTATTAACCAAATCTGCTATGCTGTATAAGCACTTTGTATTATTAGTTACAAAAATGCAGTATTATAGATGTTGGTTGTAGAAGAATAGCTTTACTAAGAACATACTGTTATTATTAAAATTAAGCAAACAAATTTGACGTTTTGTTTTGTTTGGGAAGACAAAAAGTCAAGAATGGAGGATATTATTTTTGGAAGTAGTCATGAGTGGGAATTTGAACCCATGCTCCAAGAACACCTAGGCACTGTGTATGAAATTGTGAGTATTCTCAAGCCCAATACACCTCTTGTTAACGTCACTGAGAAGCTGGGGGATCTTGGTAATGATCTTACCAAGTGAGATCATATAATTAGATTAATTAATAAGATAATTAATCAGGAAATAGCCTGGATAGAAATTACTGCTACTCAATTGAAAAGGACATCAGCTTCATTGCTGAGAGGACATGCAACACAATTATCAGATTTGTAAACATCTTTTGGGAACATGAAAACCTTGAATGAACAGGAAGAGGAGGAGTGTGAATCTAGGCCTTGAATGGGCCCTGCTGGGGCGTGGCAAGTCCCACATTGTTATTGTTGACACTACATCATTTCTGAGGGAGTAATGCATGAACCGTGGCCTGCATCTAAATTTATGAGGCTCAAGGAAGTTTAAGCTTCTTACTGCTAAACGTCTATACGGTAATCAAGTATCAGTAGTATACTATGCCTATTATCACCAACGCTAGATATTGATTGTAATGACCTAGAGTTTAGAAACCAAGATATAACTGTAGATTCATCTAGTTTACTACATATCTTTAGTCAAAGCATTAGGGGACTGAGAAACAAAATTGATTAATAAATAAATTCTTCAGAAATAGATAACATTAATCCCCAAGTACTGTATTAGTGAGCAGTTACACTGTCATACGTTGTGCAATCCGAGATACTGGAAGTGTTGTAGAACAAAATACAAAACAACACTCAGGTTGTAAATAAATTGCATTCTAGTTATGCGACTAAAATATTACTTACAGTATGAATAAAAATCCAACAGATGCAACAATATGCAGATATTTATTCACTGCAAAACTACTCTACATGTTTCGGGTGTCACAGCACCCATCATCAGGAGTATTAAAAACTGTACTCACAGCCTCCGGTACAGGTCATACTGTAAAATGCAAGGATTAACTAGAACGAACAAACAGTGTATGTTGGCTTGTTAACTTCAGGTAGTAATGGGTGGTGGTACATTAACATATTGTAAAAGTCTAGGTACAAAATATCATGGAAGTTTTTAAGTTAGTAATTAAAAGTTAAAATATAAAGAGTTTTTAACTTTTAATTTTTAACTTAAAAACTTCTACGATATTTTATACCCAGACTTTTATAATATGTTAATGTACCACCACTTATTACTACCAGAAGTTAACAAGCCAACACATACTGTTTGTTCATTCTAGTTAATCCTTGCATTTTACAGTATGACCTGCACCGGAGGCTGCAGTTACAGTTTTTAGTACTCCTGATGATGGGGTGCTGTGACACCCAAAACATGTAGAGTAGTTTTGCAGTTAATAAATATCTGCATACTGTTGCATATGTTGGATTTTTATTCACATTGAATGACGATGCACGGAACCACGAGCTTAAAAAAAAATTACTTACAGTCCTCACGGAAGCTCACTCTAAATTAGAAAGAACCAGCTTAACCCACTTTACACCCTAATATCCTACCTCTCTTTTAACCACTGCAGCACCATTCCCCACCTACGCCTAGTACCCCAAAAGATTTTTTCCTTTGACTTTCACTAACAAGAATTCTGTACGTTATTTCTTACTTCCTCCGTGCCTACTATATTGTCCTGCATTTAATCTGGTTAATAATATTAGGCGAGCCGAAAAAAATACGACCTCCCTCACAACGTAAGCTTCATCATAATTGTATCTAAATAATTATTTACAAAATTTCAAATATTTTAAAAATTTATCCGAGGATCAACAAACGATATTTTCATAAAGTGTTTAATACTGGCAATAACTGAGACGAACTATCAGTCTCCTCGCACACCCCAGAAATTAATTCCCTCGTTTCACAATTTGCCATAAAACCTACAGCACATCTGGATTGCAACACCGTGCCATTGTCTAGAAGATCATAAAGTTTATCTTTGCGCTGTGAGAATTTAACACTGCTGTTATGTACATAGAGAGCGTCGCCATAATAGGAATTATATGAACGGTAATTACCCAGAAATTGTGTGAGATTTTACACGTAAAACTCATAAAATTGCCTCACTGCAGAATTACGGAGAAGCAAGTTACATGTCGGGGGACCGTGGTAGCACAGTGGTTAAGGTGCTGTGCTACAAATCTGATGTTCGCTGGTTCGATCCCAGCTGGTGTCAGTGGATTTTTCATTGACATAAAATCCATCTGATCGCACTATGGCCCTGGTTTGACTCAGCCTCTAACAGAAATGAGTACCAGGACTATTTCCTGGGGGTAAAGTTGGCCGGTGCGTAAGGCTGACAACCTACCACCATCTTGTGCCGTTATCACGAAATCTGGGAACCTTAACTTCCTGGAGCCCTCTGGGCCCCTCCGGGCCTGTAATGAGACTGCTTTGCCTTACCTTGAGTTACGTGTCGAGAAATGCACTAACTCTCGCCTTGCACGATAGGCAACTTCTCCGGCAGTATTGTAAGGCCGGCTATCGAAACAGACTGTATCAGGCGTTTCTCCGTGTGATAGGGTTTCTCTACTACGCTTTACCGAACAGGTTACACTGTAGGGTCAATGTGCTCTTCTTTGTCACTTTACGAACTTCATTGTACTCATTACTCATTTATTACGTGTATTCGCATAGTGGCAAAAAGCCCCTAGTAGCCTCATCATGTCTGTCGGTCTGTCCGCGTTTATCAGCGCGGCTCCCACTTGGTGGATTTCCGTTCAATTTAACCTTTTGGCACCACCGGAATTATTTTTTTAATTTTAGCACACCCTGTATATAAAATGTGAATAAAACAGGAACCAAATATGTTAGAATTATGAAACAAACTGCATTTTGAAGAGAAAAAAACGGAGAGTATATA
>Ga0123355_10009791_pt1 | contig 14620 bp, 9 predicted proteins | sample TergutEmb28metaG_3_FD_89872 | JGI IMG/M metagenome (GOLD analysis project Ga0123355, IMG submission 89872) | Embiratermes neotenicus P1 segment gut microbial communities from Petit-Saut dam, French Guiana - Emb289 P1 | ecosystem: Host-associated > Arthropoda: Insects > Digestive system > Gut ...
TACCGCGCATTATCTTCTTAAGCGCAATGGACGACGAAAATGCAGACTTCTTAAAAGTTGTAGGAAATATGAAGGACTTTTTCGGCGCTGGCGTAACGCCACTGCAACTGCCGTATAAGCAGGGCAATAAATTGGCCGGATACGTGGACGTACTAACAGGCAAAGCCTACGCCTATGACGGCACCCAAACAAAGCCATGCGATATGCCCGCAGAACTGGCCGATGAATATGAAGAATATCACGCCGCATTGGTAGAGGCGATTGCCGAAACCGATGAGGCGCTAATGGAAAAATTCTTCGGTGACGAAACACTAACCGATGAAGAAATGCAAAAGGGCCTAAAAGCCGGAATCGCAAGTGGTGCAATAACACCGGTACTTTGCGGTGTTTCAACCACTGCGGTTGGCGTTGTGCCTCTATTGGATACGCTGGTAACCCACCTGCCCCCAGCGGCAGAATTAAAAGCTAAAGTTAACGTACAAGACGGCAAAGGCGAAATGATAGAACTGCCATGCAGTGACAGCGGCCCGCTATGCGCCTTCGTATTTAAAACCATTGCTGACCCATATGTAGGAAGGCTTAGCATATTCCGCGTATACTCTGGTACGGTTAAGCGCGAAGTACCGCTATATAACTTCAACCAAGAAGCGGCAGAAAAACCCGGCCATATCTACCTAATGCGCGGCAAAGAGCAAATCGAAGCCAGCGAAGTAAGAGCCGGTGACATTGGCGCAATTGCTAAGCTGTCTATTACCGCAACCCAAGATACCCTTTGTACAAAGGCCAATCTTATGAAGGTACCGCAATTCGCCGTACCGCCATCGCTACTTTCAATGGCCATTGCGCCAAAAGGCAAGGGTGATGAGGATAAGATTGCATCTTCTGTGATCAAGCTATTGGAAGAAGATAAGACTCTGGTCTACAAAGTGGACGCGGAAACAAAGCAGACCATTATCTCTGGCATTGGCGACAGCCAGCTAGACGTTTTGATAAACCGCCTAAAGGCAAGATACAAAATTGACGCAGAGCTAAGCCTGCCGATAGTGCCATATCGCGAAATGATTAAGCAAAAGACCCAGCTAAGGGCCAAACACAAGAAGCAATCTGGTGGTAGCGGCCAGTTTGGCGATGTTGAGATGATTTTTGAGCATTCCGGCAACAACGAAGAAGCATATGTATTCGAAGAAAAAATAGTAGGCGGCGCGGTGCCAAAGCAATACTTCCCAGCCGTTGAAAAAGGTATACAGGAATGCGTAAAAGCCGGCCCACTTGCGGCTTACCCAGTTGTTGGGCTAAAGGCCACGCTGATATTTGGTAGCTACCACTCTGTAGACTCGTCTGAAATCGCGTTCAAAATGGCTACAATTAAGTGTTTCAAGGAAGCGTTTATGTCTGCCAAGCCTGCACTTCTTGAGCCGGTAATGAAAGTATCTATTTTAGTGCCAGACGACTATACCGGCGATATCATGGGTGATATGAACAAGCGCCGCGGTAGGATTATGGGTATGGAGAAAATAGGCGCGAAGCAAGAAATATCTGCCGAGGCCCCGCTATCCGAAATGCAAAAATACGCCACAGATTTAAGGTCTATGACTCAAGGGCGCGGAAGCTTCATTATGGAGTTCGAGCGTTATGACGAAGCCCCAAGCGATGTACAGCTGAAGGTTATTGCTAATCGTAAGCTGGAGCTTGAAGCACTTAGAGACAAAGAGTAAAATTACCAGTATCATAGAGCCGCAGGGTTGAAGCCCTGCGGCTTTTTTGCATATAATAGCTGTAGGAGGTGCAATATGACAAAACAAGCATTTAACCCATTTTTGCCATCATGGGAGTATATCCCGGACGGTGAGCCATATGTCTTTAATGGCAGAGTCTACGTTTACGGCTCTCACGACAAGTTCAACGGCTATGTATTTTGCATGAACGATTATGTATGCTGGTCTGCGCCGGAGGATGATTTAAGCGATTGGCGGTACGAGGGGGTTATATTTAAGAAAACCGACGACCCTTTAAACCCGCATGGTAAGATGAACCTGTATGCGCCGGATGTTACCGTTGGCCCGGATGGGCGGTACTACTTATATTATGTGCTGGATAAGATATCAGTTGTATCGGTGGCGGTATGCGATACCCCTGCCGGGAAGTACGAATTTTACGGGTATGTACGCTACCCAGACGGCACAAAGCTAGGCGAACGCGAAGGCGATGAACCGCAATTTGACCCGGGCGTGCTAACCGAAGGCAATAAAACCTACCTATACACTGGCTTTTGCGGACACGGGGATAAATCCCGCTCTGGCGCGATGGCAACGGTTTTGGATGCAGACATGCTTACAGTACTAGAGGGCCCGCATTTTATCATACCCGGCAACTGCTACGGCAAAGGCACCCAGTACGAAGGACATGAGTATTTCGAAGCACCATCCATAAGAAAAATTGGCGACATATATCATCTGGTTTACTCATCCACACCCATGCACGAGTTATGTTACGCAACAAGCAAGCACCCATTAAAGGATTTCAAGTACGGCGGTGTAATAGTAAGTAACTGCGATAAAAATATTTCCACATACAAACCCGCCGAAAAGCCCATGAACTTCCCAGATGCCAATAACCATGGTGGTATCGTTAAGGTCAAAGGCCAGTGGTATGTTTTTTATCACCGGCACACAAACAGCACATGGTTCTCCCGCCAGGCATGTATGGAGAGGATAAATGTAGCAGAGGACGGTAGCATTGCCCAAGTGGAAATGACATCACAAGGCGCAAGCGAAAAGCCGCTTGTGGGCCGTGGAAAATACCCCGCGTATATCGCCTGCAACCTGTTTGCGGATGATGATGCCATGCTACCCAAAATCACACAAGATGGCAGAGACGGAGACGAGGAGCTTGGGTTTGTCACCAATATGTCTGATTCTACCGGGGTTGGCTTTAAGTATTTCGACTGCAAGGGTGTAACCAAGATAACAGTAACTACCAGAGGGTATAACAGGGGCGCATTTGAAGTAAGAACAGCATGGGATGGCGAGGCACTTGGAACCATCCCTATTACGTCCTCAAACATATGGGAGGAGTTTTCTGCTGATATAGCTATCCCGGATGGAGTGCATGCGCTTTACTTTGTTTACAAGGGCACTGGAAAGGCTACATTAGGATGGTTTGAGTTAGCGTAATCACAATGGCCCCGCCTGTGCCGAAAATGCGATGTAAATGCATTTTTTGCGGCAGGCGGGGCCTATTTAAAGGAAGAAGGCTATGTTTTATAGACGATTTACTACAGGCATAAAAAATCCCCCTGCCGGATGTCACCATCATAACAGGGGGATGTGAAATACTTTTGCTATAGTTGTGTCATAGTTGTAAACATTCCTACTTTTTATAGACTAGGAAGCGCACCTAATATCTATCGTAAAAAGCTACTACGCTAGTTTTTCATTGTATTTTGCCTCCAATTATGCTTCTTGAAGTTGCTTGCTTATTAGTGTACATATTTCTTGCAGGTACTTATTCTCTAGCTCTCCAAAGCGGTTAAGCTCTGGGCTGTCTACGTCAAGCACGCCATATACCTCTCCGTTTTTGTAGATTGGGATAACTATTTCGGACCGGGATGCGGAATCGCATGCTATATGGCCCGGGAACTTATCCACATCTTCCACAATTTGCGTTTCGCGTTTGGCTACTGCTGTGCCGCATACGCCCTTGCCTACCTGTATGCGTATGCAGGCCGGTAGCCCTTGGAATGGGCCTAGTACCAGCTCACCATTTTTCATGATGTAGAAGCCTACCCAGTTAATGCGGTCCATATAGCCGTTTATTACGGCGGATATGTTTGCTAGGCTGGCGGTTGCGTCTTTGTCATCTTCCAGTACGCGCTTGGACATGTAGGCCATTAGTTTGTAATTGCTTTCTTGGTCTTGTTGTCTTTTTACTTTGTACATATAATCACCCTTTTTTTGTAGACCAGGAAACTGGTCTGACATCCATCGTTAAAAGTGGCAAAGCCACTTTTTTATAGCCAAGTATAGTTTGTATGTTTTAGTTTAGTCAATTCATGTTTAACCATGGGTATATGCGCTAAAAATACAATTATGCTATACTATCCCCATAAATCCTCAAAAGGAGGCCCATAAATGGCCGTATTACCTATCCCATGCCTTTCTAAAGAAGCAATCAAAAACGGCGTAACAGATATGCTACGCACCGCTTACCGCAAAACTATTCAAACCGCAACCCCACAGCAGATTTACAACGCCCTGGCACTTACCCTAAAAGAGCACATATCCGCTAACTGGCTTGCCACTCATGAGCATTTCGAAAAGACTGATGTTAAAACGGTTTATTATCTGTCTATGGAATTTTTAATGGGCCGTTTTATGGGCAATGCCATCTTAAACATGTCTTTGACCGATACCGTGCGCGAAGCCCTGGAGGAGCTAGGCATAGATATTAACCTAGCCGAAGAAGCCGAGCATGACCCAGGACTTGGAAACGGCGGCCTAGGCCGCCTTGCGGCGTGCTTTTTGGACTCCCTATCCACCATGGGCTATCCGGCGTATGGCGCTGGTATTAGATACCACTACGGAATATTCGAACAGCATATAGAAGATGGCTACCAAGTAGAAAAGCCCGACAGCTGGTTACACTTTGGTGACCCATGGGGTGTTAGGCGCGAAGAATACGCAAAAGAAATCAAGTTTGGTGGGCGTGTTAACGCCATTAAAGATGAGGCAGGCGAATACCGCTTTGTATTGGAAGATTACCAAAGTGTAATGGCAGTACCCCATGATTACCCGGTGGTTGGCTACAACACAAAAATGGTTAATACCCTGCGCTTATGGGATGCCGAGCCGGTTAACCGTTTCGATTTGCAAAGTTTTAACGAAGGCCAATACGAACGCGCCCAAGAAGAACAAAACCTGGCCCGTACACTTACGGCAGTGCTATACCCGGCAGATGATTTTGTTGCCGGGAAGGAACTGCGCTTACGCCAGCAATACTTCTTTATATCCGCGACAATACAACGTGTGATAGGGCAGTTTGCTGTGCGGCATAACGAGGATTTTTCTAAACTGCCAAAGTATGTACAATTTCAGCTTAACGATACCCACCCTTCCCTAGCCATAGCGGAGCTTATGCGCATACTGCTAGACGGCTACTACGTGCCTTGGGATAAGGCATGGGAAATAACCCGTGCCACATGCGCGTACACCAACCATACAATCATGAGCGAAGCGTTGGAAAAATGGCCGATAGAACTTTTTAGCCGTTTACTTCCGCGTATTTATATGATAGTTGAGGAAATAAACCGCCGCTTCTGTGAAAACCTTATACAGTGGTACGGCAATGACCCAGAGCGCATTCGCAAGATGGCCATATGCGCGGACGGGCAGGTGCGCATGGCGCATTTGGCCATTGTGGGTAGCCATTCTGTTAACGGTGTGGCGGCAATCCATTCAAATATATTAAAAGAGGTAGAGCTCAAGGATTTCTATGAGATTTACCCGGATAAATTTAATAACAAAACCAACGGCATAACCCAACGCCGCTGGCTTGCAAAGTGCAACCCCGGGCTATCATCGCTTATAACCGAGACTATTGGAGACGGCTGGCTTACAGACCTTGACAAACTAGCGGAGTTAAAGCCGCTGGCAAGTGATGCGGCGTTTGCGGAAAGGTTTATGGCCGTAAAAAAGGCCAATAAAATTGCGCTGTCGAATCATATCTTGCGGGAGCATGGTATTGCTGTTGACCCGTTATCTATTTTTGATATACAGGCTAAGCGTTTGCATGAGTATAAGCGGCAGGTTATGAATATCTTCTATGTAATTGATTTATACCATACGCTAAAGCTTAACCCGCAGCTTAACATCCAGCCGCGTACTTTCTTGTTTGCGGCTAAAGCGGCGGCCAGTTACCGCCGGGCCAAGCTTATTATTAAGCTTATTAACGCTGTAGCAGACTTGGTTAATAATGACCCTTCTATGGACGGGCGGCTCAAGGTGCTGTTTCTTCCTAACTATAGGGTTAGCATGGCAGAGCAGCTTGTGCCTGCCGCAGACGTTAGCCAGCAGATATCTACCGCCGGTAAAGAGGCCAGCGGTACCGGTAATATGAAGTTTATGCTTAACGGGGCCGTAACCATTGGCACGCTTGACGGGGCTAATATAGAGATGCTGGAGGAAGTTGGCACTGACAATATGTTTATCTTTGGCATGACCGCGCAAGACGTGCAGGCACTTACCAATGCCGGAACTTACGCGCCATGGGATTTGTATAATATGGATTTTGATATTCGTAATTTCCTAACCACGCTTATTAATGGTACGCTTGACAAGAACCATGACCTTTTCCGCGAGCTTTATGATGCGATGCTTAATGGGCATGGCGGTACCCGGCCGGATGAATATTATGTGCTAAAGGACTTTGCCGCGTATAAGGCCGCGCAAGCAGAGGTTGATGCGGCTTATAAGGATAGACAGCGCTGGGCTAAGATGGCTATTATGAATACGGCCTCTGCTGGGAAGTTTTCCAGCGACCGGACTATACGGCAGTATGCTGATGAGATTTGGGGTGTAGGGCCGGTTGTGATTGGGTGATGTGTAACGCAGGCATTATATTTATTACTGGCGCAAGCGGGGCAATACCAAGGCATGACTGGTCTCGTATGGATACCCATGCGAAAATGTTTTATGAAAAGGAGGGCTTACTGTGAACTTATTTAAGTTAAAAGAATTTAGTAGTGATAACCGAATCGTATACCTATACCAACCGGAGGGCAGGGGGGATTGGGGCGAGGTAGCTTATATATATGCTGACGGCGAAGCCCTTATATTGAAACGAGCCGGTGAAAATAGCACCATGCATGATAGAATGGCTCTCATGAAAATGATAGAGCGTGTAAAGAAAAACAATCTGCCCATTACATTTACACAGGCATGGTACTAAAATGCGCAGTTTGACTTAAACGGCGAAAATACAAAGGTGATAACATGGTAAAAAGACAGCTACAATGGGCTATAACAATTTTCGTAAGCATAATAATAATTTTTGTGGGGGGGCGGCTATTATGGCGGCATGCGATAAACCCGCTATACCAGCGGCTGCCCTTTGTTGCCAATCGCGAGGTTGTGCCATTTCATGAGCATCTTGGGTTTGACCCGGAGGTGCCTATTATGGTTTTGGGGAATGGCATATTGCCGGGCAGTAGTACCCCGGCACCCTTTGTTGAGGAATATGCAGTGTATATTCCTATGGCTTTCCTGGCGTATCACTTTGACCGTTTTCTTTTTTGGGATGAATACGCCGGGGTTTTAACCGTTACCACACATGAGGAGATGCTGGTTTTTAGGCCGGATGACTTGCGGTACTATATAAACGGGTTCCCGCATTTTTTGGATAACCCGGTGCTAAGGGTTGACGGAAATATATTTATACCGGCATGCCTGGCCGAAGGGCTGTACCCTATAACCGTGCAACATAACGAAGCCTATAATATAGTTGTAATAGAAAACGCACTTATACCATACACAAGGGGCGAGGTAACAAGCCGGGCATATATCCGTTACAGCCCAGACAACCGCTCCCCAATTTCCAGCCGCGTGCAATCCGGCAGTGAGATTATTATCTTTGAAGAAAGCGATGACGGTAGCTTTACACGTATCAGAAGTGAGGATGGTATCCTTGGCTGGGTGTCTACGAATTCTATTAGCGTACGTGAGGATGAAGTAGAAGCACCGGAGCGTGAAACCATACTTGATGATTTTATAAACTTCACCGCCCGCCGCCCAAGTGCATGGGCTTCTGCCCAGCCTGTAATGGTTGCATGGGATAATATAAGCGAAGCGGCGGTTAACTACGCCCGCATGGAAGCCCCGCTATACGACAGCATTAATGTAATTTCGCCAACATGGTTTAGGCTGGACAATGTGGCTACGGGTGTAGTATCCATTGGAAGCCGCGAATACACCGCATGGGCGCAGGCCGAGGGTGTGCAGGTATGGCCTATGTTTGAGGTTTCTGCCAGCCAAACCAATGCGCTGTTAACAAATAGGGCCACGCGGGAGCGAATTATTACCCAGCTCGCAAGGATAATGGACGAACTTAATGTGGATGGCATAAACATAGATTTTGGCCCCAATAGCCCAGCCGAAGGGCCGTACTTTATACAATTTTTGCGTGAGTTATCACTCCGCTTAGGAATGCGCAGGGCTGTGCTTTCTGTTAATGTAGCCGCGCAGGAAACGGCATTTTATAGCCGAGAGTTGCTGGCATACACTGTAGATTTTGTGGTTATCATGGCCCTGGACGAACATGGGCAGAATGCAGAGTTTAGCGGGCCGGTAGCATCGTTGCCGTTTGTGCAAGAGAATGTAGAAGGCTTACTTATGTATATCCCGCCCGAGCAGATTGTGCTTGGGCTACCGTTTTATAACCGTATATGGCGCGAGGTAATTGGTAACAACACCCTGGAAACCCGCCAAACCCGCCATTTTGGTACGGCCTATACCCGCGAATGGTTTGAATACAATGATGTTGCATGGGAATGGCTGCCGGTGATTGGCAGTTATTATGGCAGTTTTGCCGCGCATGAAGGTGATGAGATTGTGTACTATCGTGTGTGGCTAGAGTGCGGGCGCAGCTTAAGCGAGAAGATGCAGATTTTTGTAGCACAGAGCCTTGGCGGCGTTGCGGTTTGGAACAGGAATTTTAGGCATAACGAAGAGCTTTGGGATGTAATGGCAGAGTACATGGGTAGATAGAAGTGTGAAACATCCGCAAAGCGGATTTTCATACCAACTTATTTGTTCCGCCAACGAAGGAGGCATGAATTAATTTATGCATAAAGTTAGTAAAGAGACAGTTGTTTACGCAATGAGCGCGAAAAACAAGCCGGTTTTGCATGTTAATCCCGGTGAAACAGTTATGTTTGAGACATGGGATGCACTACAGGGCCAGGTAAAATCCGCAGATGGTGGGTTAACGGGCCTGGACTGGAGCCGTGTAAACCCCGCTACTGGCCCGGTTTACATAAATGGTGCCGAGCCTGGCGATGTGCTTTCAGTAAAAATCGAGAAAATTGATATTGCGGATACCGGTGTGGTTGTGTGCGGCCAGGGCATGGGCGTTATGGGTGCGCATTTGGAAGGTGTTTCGGTTAAGATAATGCCTATTGCCGATGGATATGCGCAGTTTTCTGATAAGATTCGCCTGCCTATTAACAAGATGGTAGGTGTTATTGGCGTTGCACCTGCGGAAGGTGAAATACCTTGCGGTGTGCCGGATTACCACGGCGGTAATATGGATTGTAAAGAGGTTAAAGAGGGTGCGACGCTTCTTCTTAAAGTAAATGTACCTGGTGCGCTGTTGGCAATGGGTGATTTGCATGCGGCCATGGCCGATGGTGAGATTGGCGTTGCCGGGCTTGAGGTTTCCGGTGCGGTTACGGTTACGGTTGATGTGATTAAGGGCAAAGATTTGCCCCTGCCTATGATTATGAATGACGAGTATATTATGACGCTTGCATCTGATGAGGATTTGGATATTGCGGCTGATATGGCCGTTGCCAATATGGTTGATTATTTAGTTAAAAGTAAAGGCTTTACCGCGCACGATGCGGTTATGCTAATCTCGCTTGCGGCAGATGTACGGATATGCCAGGTTGTTGACCCAAAGAAAACCGTGCGGGTGGAGTTTCCGCGTGGCTTGCTTTAGTCTGAGAAACTCATGAGCAAGCCGCCGGTTTTGATGATATTGGTAAAGGTGTATCCTAGCCGCAACCGCGGCAAGCCGTCGGTTTTGATGATATTGGTAAAGGTTTATCCTGGCCGCAACCGCGGCAAGCCGCCGGTTTTGATGATACCGACAAAAGCGGTGGCAAAAACGGCTACATTGCCCGGAATGAAAGGCTTTGCGAGGGGTGTGATTGCTATAAAAAAGTATGATATTTTTCTATTTGATGCTGATGACACGCTTTACGATTACACATTATCTACAGCCCACGCATTAAAATCTATGTTCGAACAATGCAACTTCAACTACACAGCCGAAATACAAGCAAGATATGGGGTAATAAATCTCCAAGCCTGGGCGAGCTATGAAAAAGGCGAAATTTCCATAGACGAGATGCAAAGCGTAAGATTCGCACGCTTATTCGAAGAAATGGGCGTTTATCACGATGCAAATGATTTCAACACGCGTTACTTATACGAACTTGGCAAAGGTATGTTCTTATTGGACGGTGCAGTAGAAATATTCCGCGAAATAGCTTCGCATAATAAGCAAATTTATATTGTTACCAACGGGCTAAAAGCAACACAAGAATCCCGGGCAAAGTACTCCCCATTAAACGAATATATTACCGGATTTTTCATAGCATCAGAGGTAGGGCATCAAAAACCATGCAAAGAATTTTTCGAACATGTATTTAAGCATATCCCAACACCAAAAGAAAATATGCTAATAATAGGTGATTCACTAACAGCCGACGTAGAAGGCGGCAACAACGCCGGGATAGACACCTGCTGGCTAAATACACATGACGAAGAAAACAACACACATATAAAGCCAACATACGAAATAAAAAACCTACACCAACTAAAATCCTTCATATAACGCACCAAGTGCGGGCTTAGACCTTAATAGAGTACGAACCCCTGTGTTAACCTTCACAGAGCTTGCATGCTAAAATGCAAATTAAACCCGCACCAGAGAGGAGCACCATCTTGTCGCATTTATTCACCTACTGGAAAAGAAGCCGGAAGCTAATCACCATAGGTTTCATATTTTTAGTATTGGAATCCTTTGGCGATTTACTTCAGCCAATGATAGTTTCTTTAATTATAGACCGGGGCGTTATGGTGGGCGAGTTGGATATTGTGTTTAGGCTTGGCGGGATTATGCTTCTGGTTACGGTGTTTGGGGCCACATGTGCGGCTATGCGCTGTATTATGGCCGGGCGTGTTTCGCAGCAACTTGGTGCCGACCTTCGGCTGGATTTATTCGCGAAAATTAACCGTTTCTCTTTTGCGGCACTGGGCCGCCGCGAAACGGCTTCTATGATTACACGCATGACCAACGACACTTCACAGCTGGTTAACTTTACAAACGGTATGATGCGGGTATTTATGCGCTCGCCTATTTTGCTGTTTGGTGCAATTACCATGACGTTTTTACTTAACCCACGGTTAGCCATGATTTTATTAGTAATTGTGCCGCTAATTGCTATATTAATGTACATAAGTATGCGTGTGGGCTTTCCGCTTTTTACAAAAATGCAGGAAGCCCTTGACCGTAATAATTCCGTCTTGCGCGAGTATCTATCCGGCGTTAGGGTGGTTAAGGCTTACAATACCTTTGACCAGGAGATAGACCGCTTTGATGTTTCTAATACCGATTTGGCCACTTCTGCAATTAAGGCCATGCGGGTAATTGGCGTGTTTTTTCCGCTTATTTCTTTTGCGGTTAACATGGCCGTTGTGGCCACTTTGTGGCTGGCACGCGGCTGGGTAGCAAGCAGTAGCATGGAAGTTGGGCAGGTTGTAGCGTTTTTGAACTATGTAATGCAAATTACCATGTCGCTTCGCATGATTTTTAATGTGTACCAGATGTTTATACGGGCAAAAGCCTCTGCTAACAGGGTAGGGGATATTTTGACGGAGAAGGATATCGAGGGTTACAGTGGCGGCGAGCGTAAAAATGATGACGATGTAACCAGCCCCGCAATCGAATTTTCGGGCGTTAGCTTTGCTTACCCCGGCGGCGGTAGCGAGCCTGTGCTAAAGGATATTTCTTTTGTGCTTCCCCCGGGCGAAATTTTAGGCATTATTGGCTCTACAGGTGCAGGCAAAACTTCACTTGTGCAGTTAATGCCTGGTTTTTACCAACCGCAATCCGGTGATGTGTTTATTGAAGGGGTTAATACAAAGGACGCTGATATAAACGCCCTTAGGGCCTCGATAGCCTATGTATCTCAGCAGAACACGCTATTCTACGGTACAATTGCCGATAACATCCGCATGGGCAAGGCAGATGCCACAGCCGAAGAAATAGAAGCCGCGGCAAAAGCGGCAATGGCCCATGAGTTTATAGATGCCTGCACCGAAGGCTACGAAACAATGGTAAGCCAAAAAGGCGTAAACCTATCTGGCGGTCAAAAGCAACGCCTGGGCATAGCCCGTGCACTGGTACGCAACGCAAGGCTACTAATACTAGACGACTGTGTAAGCGCAGTAGACGTAGAAACCGAAGCGGCAATTTTACAAGCAATAGGAAGCCTAAACCCCTCCCCCACAATAGTAATGATAACCCAGCGCATATCTTCTGTAATGAACCTACGCCACATACTGGTAATGGACGCAGGCAAAGTAGCCGGCTACGGAAGCCACGACTACCTAATGGAAGCCTGCAAAACCTACCAAGAAATCTACCACTCGCAGTTAATATAAAATCCCCCAAATTTTTAGGAGAAAAACATGCGAAACCCACCACCGCCACCGCCACGTATTGGCATGGCACAACCCATGATGCACGGCGGCAACCGCTTTGCAAGAGTACATGAAAGGCCCCGTAACTTTGCCAAAACAGTGGCGCGGTTATTGGGCTATTTTCGCGAGCAATGGTTTGTATTAATAATTATCTTTGCGCTTTCACTCGCGGCCTCTGTTACGGCACTGGCCGGGCCATTTCTTATAGGGCGGGTTATAGATGGGCTTGTAGAGCCTTCTTACGTACCAGAAATGGCTATTATATTTGTTATCTTGCCGGTTATGTACGCCTGGGATGGGGTTAGCAACTTTATGCAAACATGGGTTGTTACCGGTGCCTCCCAGCGGTTGGTTAAGACTTTACGCGGGCTTTTGTTTAAGCATTTGCAGTCACTGCCTATTAAATTTTTCGACTCTCATATGCATGGTGAGTTAATGAGCAGGCTCTCTAATGATACGGATAATATCGCGGGTATTTTGGGTATGGCACTTGTGTCCATTTCTTCGGTTGCAATTACCCTTACCGGGGTTCTTATAATGATGCTGTGGCTTTCACCTACCATGACGTTTTTTACATTGATATCGGTGCCGTTGTTTTTTCTTGTTAGTAAGGCTATTTCATCTCAAACGCGGAAGTATTTCCGCAACCAGCAGGTAGCACTTGGTATGCTTAACGCCAAAATCGAAGAAGATATTTCCGGTATGGCGGTAATTAAAGCCTATGGTTGCGAAGAGCGCGCGGTAGAAGAGTTTGCGCGTATTAACGAAGAATTGCGCTATGCCGGTACGCGTGCGCAAATATGGTCGGGTTTTATTATGCCCGCCATGAACGTGATAAATAATTTGAGCTTGGCTGTTGTGGCATTTGCGGGCAGTGTGCTTGTTATAAACAGCAATTTGACCGTGGGTATAATCGCGACGTTTATTGCATATTCGCGGCAGTTTAGCCGCCCGCTTAACGAGATGGCAGGGGTGTATAACCAGTTGCAATCTGCCCTAGCCAGTGCCGAGCGGGTTTTTGACATTTTAGACGAACCGGAAGAAAAAGCCGACCCGGTAAGCGCGGTGGCTTTAGATAACCCACAGGGCGAAATTAGTTTTAGCGGTGTACGCTTTGGCTACAAGCCGGATGCGCCGGTTATAGATGATGTTAATTTCCATGCGCCCACCGGCTCTGTGATTGCGCTGGTAGGGCCTACCGGGGCTGGTAAAACTACTATTGTAAACTTGGTAACGCGCTTTTACGATGTAGACGCGGGTAGCATTGTGCTTGACGGGCGGCCACTTGAGGAGTATACCCGTAGCACATTGCGCCGGGCTTTTGGAATAGTGCTTCAAGATACCTATCTTTTTACCGGTACGATAATGGACAACCTGCGCTACGGTAACCCAAGTGCCACCGAAGAAAAAGTTGCGGCGGCGGCAAAGCTTGTTGGCGTAGACCATTTTATTGCACAATTGCCGGATGGATATAACACCGTGTTAACAGAGAATAGCCGCACACTAAGCCAGGGGCAAAGGCAGTTACTGGCCATTACCCGCTGTGTGCTGGCAGACCCGGCTATTTTAATATTAGACGAAGCTACTTCTTCCGTTGACACCCGTACAGAGGTAAAAATCCAGCAGGCCATGGGTATGCTAATGCGCGGGCGCACCAGTTTTGTAATAGCGCACAGGTTGCGCACCGTAGCCGGTGCAGACCAGATTCTTGTTATAGACAATGGCCAGATTGTAGAGCAGGGCAACCACGCATCGCTAATGGCCGCAGAGGGTATGTATGCGCGTATGTTTGATATGCAGTTGAAGGGGTTGGAGGTTACGGCATAATGAAGGCAGGAAGAAATGAACTTTGTGCTTGCGGTAGCGGCCGGAAACATAAGCATTGTTGTTTGCATCAAGATAGTACTGTAGTAACGGAAGGGAATACGCTACTGGCCACCGTGCCTCCGTCAGATGATGCAACAGCAAGTGATATGCTTCTAAGTAACCCATTTGAAAACGCCAGTGACGATGACATAAAAAATCTTAGCTCGGTATTTAATAGCATAATGAACAATATACACAACCATAAATTGAAAAAGCTTGCCCATATAAGGGAGTATAAAAAGCTTCGCAAAACACATGACGAAATAAGTGCA
>Ga0123355_10009793_pt1 | contig 14618 bp, 8 predicted proteins | sample TergutEmb28metaG_3_FD_89872 | JGI IMG/M metagenome (GOLD analysis project Ga0123355, IMG submission 89872) | Embiratermes neotenicus P1 segment gut microbial communities from Petit-Saut dam, French Guiana - Emb289 P1 | ecosystem: Host-associated > Arthropoda: Insects > Digestive system > Gut ...
CACCTACAGGTGTGATGATACCAGATGCTGTATAATACAATTTTGACCTCATGATGATGAGCACATAGCGCTTGAAACATGTAAAGGCATTTAATAAACTTATTATAAAACAAGATTTTGTGCTTCAAATTTGTTAATTACTAGGATTATACTGAGATACACGGTCAGCAAAACATAAAAAAAATAGACAGGGTGTTCAGAATACCGTGCTGAGGAGGGTATTTGGACCTAAGAGGGACGAGATAACAGGGATGTGGAAGAGACTGCGTAAGGAGAAGATTCCTCAACTGTATGCCTCACCAAATATTATTCAGGTGTTCAAATCGAGAATCGTAAGATGGGCGGGGAATGTAGCATGTGTAGGAGCTAGGACAGGTGCATGCTGGGTTTTAGTAGGGAAATCTGACAAAAAGAGACCACCTAGATGATCCAGACATAGATGGGAGGATGTTATTGAAATAAATCTCCAGGAAGTGGAATAGGGGCGTGGACTGACTCTGTCTAGCTCAGGATAGGGACAGGTAGCGGGCTGTTGTAAACGCGGAAAGAATCTTAGGGTTGCATAAAATGCTAGGAATTTATTTAGTAGCTGAAATACTGCTGGCTTATCAATGATTCTGCTCGATTGGTTTTGTTTTGGATAGCTATAAGCATGTTCTCTCACACTTAGGGAAAAACACCGGCATAACACGCAGTAAAGGGAACCCAAATCAGGCCCGTAGCGATCATTTCGAAAATAATGCGATGTTTGGGCGTGTATAATTTAGGTTTTAGAAATGCCCTCATATTATTGGTCGGTAAAGCTCAAAGGAAGACGTCAACTGGAAAGCCTAGGCATTTATGGGAAAATAATATTAAAATATATCTGAAATAAATTGATATGTGATATGGACAAAACTTATATAATTGAGAGTAAGACTTTTCTGCTATTAATCAATCTTTCAGGCTGTTTGCAAGTCCACAGTATATTCCAGCTTCTCAAGAAAATTTATTTAAACTGAAGAATCGCTCCGCATCGCACTGCTAATTACGGACGAACTTAACGAGACCATACAATCCTCGACAGGGTCTGTTTTATTCTTTCATTGTTTATTTCATCAGATGAAATACATTGTAAATATAATAAAGATTTCTTACCACCCTTAAGCGACCCTAAAATTGTTCACTATTTTCTGCCAGGCGGTTCGGAACTAAATCTTTATTTTCTTAGGTCGCCATAGCAAGCAAAATATTCGCAAATATTTTTATGTTTTTCGTTGAGGATTATTGCTGTTTACCCTTTATTCTGTGTTTTGTTTACATGGCAGGAAGAGCAACAGTTGGAACTCAGATGTGTAACTCGAAAGAAGAGTAGCTTCCGTATGGTTCCTTCAGATTTACGTTTCACACGACAAAAAATATACTGAAGAGAATCTGAAATTATTTGTGCTGAAGTATACGTCTTTTTTCCGACCTTCTTAAATTCGTTTTCCTCGAGGGAGATAAATTCCACATATATGTCATCCTTACAGCTCTCAGACCTAGCCGTATTACCTTTGCGAGAGTCAACGGAGGAGGAGGAGGCAAACCGTCTGTCTCTTGTCTCTCTCTGTGATCTTAGCTTGATCTTTCTGTTGGCGAAGATGAAACGCGAAGAACATTAGGAAATGAAACGAAAGCGAAAAACAGCTGTAGATTTCATGAATTCATGGTCAGCCATTTTTCATTAATCTTTGGCCTATCATACTTACTCGAAGCCGAAAGGATTTATAATTTGTAAGCGGTTTGTGTATGTAAACCGTAATTTTAGACCGTGAAGACGTCCAATGAACTCATGTGTCTGATCATGGAGTCCGGTGATGAAGTGTTGAGAAAAGTGCAGTAAGAAATTATGCGTCTTGAAAAAACATGGTGTTTCTAGTCTAGGCGAGAAATTACGGAACTACCAAGGAAGATCCTGTTTCCTGAAGGTACGGCGTATATGAGTTTAACTTCCGGTATAAGTTTGTCATTGCCCATAAACAAATTCTGTTATCGAACCAGTGCAGACAAAACGCGCTGTACACAAAACCAGAATTTTTATCAAGATGCCAACTTGTTCAAGCCAGGTAATAGATGTTTGGTTTTATACATTAGAGTGTTAATTGCTGCAGTCTTGCGTATTAGCTCTACGACGGAAATGTCATCCCAAATATGGAATTAGCGAGTGTATGCCACAATGGAGAATAAGCTAATCAACGATTTTTAAGTCCTCTGTGTGTGTGTGTGTGTGTGTGTCTGTGTGTGTGTATGTGTGTGTGTGTGTGTCTGTGTGTGTGTGTATGTGTGTATGTGTGTCTGTGTGTGTATGTGTGTGTATGTGTGTGTATGTGTGTCTGTGTGTGTGTGTATGTGTGTATGTGTGTCTGTGTGTGTGTATGTGTGTGTGTATGTGTGTGTCTGTGTGTGTGTGTGTATGTGTGTGTGTCTGTGTGTGTGTGTATGTGTGTGTATGTGTGTCTGTGTGTCTGTGTATGTGTGTATGTGTGTCTGTGTGTGTGTGTTTGCCAGACACGTAAAATGGCGCATGCTCTAAGTTGTTACGGCCACTCTATTCCGGCGTATGTCAATAGCACGGTCTGGCGTTTGTTTTCCTTTACTTTGGTCCTTGGATCGCACCGTTCGTACTAAATTACGTACACACGTAAGCAGCAACAGTAACAGTATAGCTTGTAAATTGTAAATTAGGTGGAGAATTTTATTTGAATTTCCACGAATGTGACAAGGGAATTATTGTCGGCCATGTTTAATGCAGTGATACAAAACTACTTCTTAAATCCTAAATTTAAAGTAATTTATTCTATTTTCAAATTACATGTTCTTTTGGTAGTGTGAGTGGTTTTAGTCATTTTAATCCTAAACAAATATGTGTAATTACTTCTCTGTATGGGTGTGAAACTTGGTCACTCACATTGAGGGAGGAACGTAGGCTGAGACTGCTTGAGGCTTGAGAATGGGGTGTTGAGAATATTTAGCCCAAGAGGGACGAGGTAACAAAGAAGTGAAGAAAACTACACAACGAGGAGCTTAATGATCTGTATTACTCTTCCAGTTCTGTTCGGGTGACAAAATCAAGAAGAATGAGATCGGCGGGGCATGTAGCGCGTATGGGGGGAGAGGCCTATACAGGGTTTTGGTGGGGAAACCTGAGGGAAAGAGACCACTAGGGATATCCAGGCGTAGATGGGAGGATAATATTAAGATGGATCATCAGGAAGTGGGATGTGGGGGTATGGACTGGATCGAGCTGGCTCAGGATAAGGACATGTGGAGGGCACTTGTGAATTCGGTAATAAACCTTCGGGTTCTATAATATGGGGGGAATTTCTTGACTAGCTGAAACCCGGTTAGCTTCTCAAGAAGGATTCTGCTCCATGGAGTAAGTAAGCGCAAAACTTCGCAACACTACAAATGGCAGTGTTTTTTTTAATGTTCCGCGGCTTCTGTCGTTTGTTCTCCGATACGAGCAGAATTAAGATGAAGATGATCATGGAGCATTAGTGGAATGACAATGACGGAGGAAAGCCGAAGTACTCGGAGAAAAACCTGTCCAAATGTTACTGTGTCTCCATAACCGTCACATGAATTCGTCTGAGATTCAGCCACGTCTCCTATCTGAGAGGCCGGTTTCTAACAGCCTGAACCATGGCACAACTTTGAGACTAAAATTATTTTGCGTTTATTATCTGTACGATGATTCAGTTCGTACCTCACAGAGAATACAGTGTGTTTGTAGTAGCAATACCGTCTTTGAATGTCGTATAGGGAAATAATTGCTGTTTATCATGAGAATGATGTGGAACGCATGCATGTACACCATGTGCTGTGGAGAGGAGTGGGCAGGGAGGGGGCGGGGAGAATGAAATTTTCGTTCTAAGCCTAGCGGTGTGTGCAGTGACCAGTGAATTTTAAAGAGTTACGTATTGAACAGAAAATGCACCTTTGTTTATACCGATATAGTAATGGTTTACAAGCGGGCGTCATTTATATTGAAAAACCAGCAGAACTGCCATTCTCTTACGGCATTCACGTAGGCTTATGAGAGCAGTGTCGGCTGTACCCAGTCACTGTCGGAATGTCCAACCGGTAACTTTGTGTACAGAGGCTTTATTTCCCTGTATCACTTCTTTACAGTTCACTTGCTTTTAACAGCTAAGCAAGTAGGACAGTTGTATGACAGCTGGCTGCTGCCTGCTGTCTAGTAATGCGCCTTTACCCGAACCACCACTTCTAATCCACATACATATGGGATACGTTATTGAAGAGAGAATTTTGAAAATAATTAAGATTTATTTATGACTCCAAGTACAGACAGCAATCTATGTTCACTGAATTTTTCCTGTTAATGTGGGAGGTTTCGAAAGACTGGCGTGCATAGGCTGCTAATGCCGTGGTTGAAATACTGTCTGAAGCTACTACATAGCTCATGCCAGGCCGAAGGGACTGTACCTATTAAGTCTGAATGTCTATATCACTTATACCGAACATTGAAAAGCCAGTAACATCAGCTTTAAACACAATATGTTTACTAGTCCGGACAAATCACGCACATTGTCTTGTTTAAATGAAATATTTTCTCCAAAACTGGCACAAAATATTTTCGTATTTTTTAGGTACGGAATAAGCTATAATACTCGCATTTCATGAATCTAAATACATATGTCAAATGATAGGATACCTCACAGATTAGCGTAGTTCGTTTCGCAGCAGGAAGGAATATACATAGTGTTTAATTTATAGTAATTTGTACTAACGGGGTAAGTAACGTGAACTCCGAAGCGCCTGTTTACTTGTAGCTGTGTCGAAAGTGACACAATTTGTAATTGGACTTAGCAGCTAGTTAAACACTTTGGGATATTTATAATTTTATTGTTCCCACAAATATACTGAAATTAAGAACTCGGGATAAGTCTGTTCGTATAGTGAATGTACTGGGCTACGCGACCGAGGAAATTTAGTTTTGTACCTGGCAGTTGCAAGAGATTTCATTATTCACTGAACACCCAGACCGTTTATGGAACCCACCTAGTTTGACATTCAATTCGTAACAGGGGTCTTTCCCAGCACTTAAGTGGCCGGGGCGTGAAATGTAACATTTCACCTGATTCTGGTGCCGAGTTAAAAATGCTTTGAGCTCTACCAGCTCTTCCCCGAATACCGCCACAGCATGGTGCTATATTAAACACAGTGACAATTTTACCTTTGCTCACTGCATACTTACGTACCGTCTTGAACACATTCTAATTGTCTCGACGTCTCATTTCTGCCAGCGTTACAAATTTCGGATATAATTGCTGTGCGTATCGTCTTTATTTTGTAATATAATTGCAGCTTAAACTGACCTCGCACTAACCCAGAACTTTGATACTTACTATTATGATAAAAAATTATCACTACTGATTTCCTTTACTTCTAGGTTGTTGGCAATTGGCTGATGTGTATTTCACGAAGAATAAGTTATATCTGATAAGATATCAGTCGTATATTGCTACCTGAAACTTAAACATATGTGCACATATGTGTTATATGAGGAACGTAATGAAGTACGTTGTGTGGACTTGGACTAAGTTCGCCGCTTCCCAGGACTTTGAGGCAAGGCAAAAACGTTAATCGTTTAAAAAGACAGTGTGTTATGTAAAACATAACAGCTGTGCAAAAGAGCGTCCGGCATGATGTGTGGTGCTGCAGAATTTTAATTTCGAAGACAGGGATGTGTGTGTCTGTATGAGAATTCAGTGTCAAGTTCGCTTCAAATTAAAATTTACTGGAGCCAGATATTAAAAATAAACAAGCCTATTTGGTATAAAGTGGGGAGCCTAGACAAAGAGCAAAGAGCTGCATTCTGTAATTAATTCTGTGGACACCTGTACCTATGGAAATAATTACACAGGCGGTACTAACAATTGCACAATTAAATTATAGTCTATATGTTGTGAACGATTATAGCCTTCCGCGTAGTTTAGAGGTTGTTTGTCTACACAGTACAGCATGCAGAAAATAAGGCACCCACTCCTTCAAAATAGTACTATACTTCTTTAAGAATATTGCAAAATATAGGCGAATAATCATAAATCATGTGATTGTGAATTATTTAGTGAATGAAAACATTTACAGACGTCAGTGAATTGCACATATCTGCAGTTTATATCAGTGATTCATCTCGGAAGATACAGGATGAACCAGTTGAAAATACCAGAACTTCGTTTGCCCATCCCGGAATCACCTCCGCTTCTTCCCGCAGAACTCCACCTTCATCACATGCAAAGCTACGGTGGAGCAGGAGGTGGCGCACCGTTGCTCTTAGTTCCACCGTCCATCGGAGTTCCCAGGCGTCGCCATTCTTGGATATGTAGGTAGGTAGACAAAATGCTTCATTAATGTGTTTATGAGTTCTGTTATGATATAAAGAATGCCTATGCTATACTCAGGCAACGGAAAGAAATCTCCTGAAACATTCCTTTCGTTTTTCCCTCCAGATATTACGCTTTCCTATCCAGCGTGCTTCCCTGGAACCCCCTCTATTCCTTCAGCCATTCCTTTCGCAGGGCTGTGGAAGGGGGTATCAGCATAATAAGCTTGGTCAGCGGCAACTGCTTTGGATTAGTTGTACAAGGCGATGGCCGTGTGGGGAAGAATTACTGAAGTTAGCTGACAGAGGGAACCCTCGGGTTTCGTCGTCGCTTCCATCCGTTTCGCTGTCCGTGGCCTCAGTGTATGTGCTAGCGATTACAGCCGATGAACTTGAACTACAATAACGTGTCTCAATAGAATGCAACAGTTCACTGAATTTGTAGGCTTCCTGTCCTTTTGTACGCTCTCTAGCAATGTTGAAAACGTACACATGAATTGTTGCTTTTAGCTTTAGTGTGTTTTTGTAGTGGCCTTGTCTGTTATTATTATCATTATTATTATTATAGTTGTTGTTGTTTTATGTAGTAGACACCAAAGATGAGTAAACATTCCAGAGATGTTGTTTTGAGGTGTAGCCTAGAAACAGTCTGAAAAATTCTGACTGCGTTTGAACAAATTCAGGGTTGTGGATCATATGAAAACGGTATTGAATATTTCCCTTCTGTGATGGATGGAGGATCTAGTGACCAGCCAAGTGGCCACCAGCACTTAATGGTTAATTATCAGTGTGTATGTGTGTGTGTGTGTGTGTGTTTGCGAATTTCTATCTTGAATTTTGTCATATTTATTGAAAATTTCTCATAGAACTTGTATTCCAAGACCACGAATGTATCTTACATATTAAAATTGATAAAAAATGACATTAAAATCCGTTCATATTGCAAGACATTTAAATGTTGATTTTTGCTGTCATGTTATCACGAATTTCAGTAGTATGAATTTATTTTTGGAATTTTCTATTCATTACACATCAGTAGTTATTTCTATAGTAAAACAAACTAGATGCACCAATGTATCAAATTTCTTTCATTTTGGAATGACACTGTACATGTTTCGGACAATACTGTTGTCTGCTTGCTAGCAAGCATACAACAGTATCTGTTTGAAATATGCCTGTTTCTGTATGTACAATCTTGAACTCCTGATGATGGACGGAAAGACTTTCCGCAATATGTAGAGTGTCATTCCAAAATTAAATAAATTTGATACACTGGTGCATCTAATTTTTTCACTGTAGAAATAACTACTGATGTGTAATGAATAGAAAATTCCAAAAATAGATTCACAGATAAATGAAGTTGACGTACTCATACGAACTTTTTCAGGACTCCCTAGTCGGTACCAAGACCTACTTAATCATACGTAGGTTTACGTGTGGCACTTGGTCTGTCTCTGTTGGCAGTACGTATTGTACAAAATGGATGTGTGCTACAAATTACATTCGGAGTTTTTTCTCGTGTGTAAAAGTCTCTTTGCCTTTGTCTACAGAAGAAAGATAACGCCATGCGTATACTGGTCAGTTTAACTAAGATTCCAGTCTTTCGGAACATAGGGTCAAGTAGATTGTTAAAAAAAGTACCAGCGTTTTCGGAGGATGTTGCTGCATACCTCTTCGGAGTAGACTGAGAAGAAATGCAAAAAGATGGGTACACCACACTGCGTTTAGAATTTAGCTGCCGATTTCTACATGAAAATAATATTAAGGGTGTAATATATTATATTTAGCAAGTTTTCATTTGGTGTATGATCTTTCTGAGGTTGTCACAGTTGTGCCGAAACATGTAGGAGTAGTGAAGGACTATACTAGCATGTTCGTCATATCTGCGTTTGTTTGTTTTGACGAAAGAATATTTTAAGCAAAATGCGCGGAAAAACGATTTGAAAGTATGGAAACATTATGTTTGTCCGAATCGTCGGTTCCTGTGTACCAACATACACTGCGTCGTATCCCAAAAGACTGTAATCTTCTCGTCTTAAAGTTTCTTCAGTTTTCATGGATTAGGCTATGGGCATATTCCAGTTCAGAATTGACGTGTATATACGGATCTTTTGTACATTTTGTAGGGCCGCTTGGAAGGGTATTAGTGCATCACAAGGCCTGTTACCTGTATGTGGTAACATAACTCCTGAAACAGGGCCGAAAATTTCGTGACCAATTACTGCTATTGAGGTGACACATGCAATGGACTAATAATCATCATCATGTTTTAGTTGAAAAAGACATTTTGGAAGGTGGTTCTGCTTCCGTCATTACGTCAATAAACTACTAAACTAACTAACTGCCTGGAGCAGAGTCCTTCCTAAGGAGCTAAGAAGTCCTCAGCTAGTCAAATTCCCAGCATTTTGTGGAAACCAAAGGTTCATTACTGCTTTCAAAAGATCTCATCTTATCCTATGCAATGTCCCCATTCCACTTCTTGAAGGATATTAATCTCCTATCTTCGCCTGGGTTTTCCAAGTGGTCTTCTCCCATCAGGTCCTCTCTGAAACCTTGTATGCGCTTGTCCTTTCCCCCATACGTGCCACATGCCCTGTCCATCTCGTTCTTCTTGATATTATCACCCACTTCCCTTTTACCTCGTCCCTCTTAGACCCAAACATCTTCCTCAGCACCATCTTCTCGAACATCCTCAGCCTATGTTCCTCCATCAATGTAAGAATCTAAGCTTTGCACCAGTACAAAACAACAGGCAAAATTATAGTTCTGTATATTTTAATCTTTATTCTTCTAGGTAGAAAATTTGACGACAAAACCTTCTGCACCAAATGATAGCAAGCATTCCCTGACTTCAGTCTGCTCTTAATTTATTTATTGTTCCATCATTTCATACAAACAACCATTATGCAATTTATTCTCTTACCACCAAACCGAAGTAGATTTCACAGACTTTACTTTTATCTCATGCAGCTAGTGTAAAAATCTGAAGACGGATATATGACATGACAATGGGTATGTTTTGAAACCAAGATTACAGTGTCATAGCAGTCCAAGACTTTAGACGGCTTCTTATTACACTCTTGTGCTGGAGTTAGAACAGAACTACTACTCATTTACGACGAGGGGAATTTGTTTACTGCCTGTAACATGGCTATATTTACTCATTTTCATTACGCATGTTCTATTCATGTATACGATTTGGGGTTGCCATTAAGCTGACGATCGTACTGAAACCTCCTGGCTGGCGATGCGCTGTGGACATTTGCGTCGGTGGTTACAAGTGTTTGGAAACAACAGCAGCCCGATGTTTTAATTTTATACTGTGAAAATGAAGGTGTTCTAATTTTCTATGAAGATCTATGTTTTCACGACCGTACAACCTTCAAATTTCTTGTTCAAAAGGATGTTCAGTAGCTGCTGTTTAATGCATTCGTCGTAAATGAAGAGAACTATCATCGCCATATCTGTTAATGCGGTAAGGTTTGTTTGCAACATCATAATCTTCTAAAATATCAAATGAGTCGTTTCAACATAGACATTTTTAGAAAGCTTGTGATTTCGCATTGATGACCTTTGATTTTATTTAATCCTTCTCAAAAACTGTTTTTAATAACAATTGTAACTGACCAGAGCCACCTCACTGTCAAAGTTTCACGATCACTCTCAGCCATACGACACTATGTAGGACTGCTCTGGACGAGTGATCAGCCCGACGCAGGGAAAGCTATTCGACAACACACAATACTCACAAGAAGCAGACATCTCTGCTTCCGGCGGAATTCGAACCCGCAGTTCCAACAAGCGAGCGGCCACAGACCCACGCCTTAGACCTCGTTGCCATTGGGATACGAAATTACATTAAGATGTCTCAATTAAGAGTACTATACAAACTTGAAGCAGTATTTCTAATACCATTTATGCAGCTTTAACGTCATCCATCGATACAGACTATCGATGGCCCCATTGACTACAGCCCCGTTACATTTCCAGAGGCGAATGGCTAAAACCGCCCTAATTAAACGAATTTGAAGTTATTAATCCCGTGCATTTTGCTTCATATTCATTTACAAACCCAAATCAATGCACCAAGTTAAAACCTTGCATAAAAATAAGGTGTTTTACCACTCCTACATGTTTCGACACGTCTGTGACATTCTCATGGGGCTAGTACGTGATGATGTAATAAATATTGCCAATGTAATTCAATATATTTTAAGGACTTTTAAATGTGGTGTAGGAGCTTCTTGGGGATAGCATAGACGTGCCAAAACATGTAGGAGTGGGGAAACATCTTACTTCTATATATGTTTGTAATTTCTGCATTGACTTGGTTGTATGAATGAAGAATAACACGAAATACCAATTTATTTCCATCATTTCTATACGCGTTTCCACAGCAGAAACCAGGCAAAACAAATGCGAGGAGAGGAGAAGAACACAAGCACTCTTCAGAGCAACTGTCTGTCCCGATCTTCAATTTCGATGAAAGCAGATAGAAGCAACAGATTGATTGGAAACGTCGTACCTACCTCCAAGCTGAAAGAGAAAAGTCTCCGGTAAAATTTAACCTCAACATTTGGCGATCGCGTAGTTCAGGCGGTCTGGAACTGGCGTGGGGGCCTTGTTACACTGCAGTTCACAAAAGACTGTATTATAGATGGACACGCGAAGAATGAAAGTCTTTTAGTAATAAAGGAAAATCACAAGTTTAAGTGATGTATTTGGCAATGGATGTATCGTAACATTTCAGGTGTTCGTAATATTTAGAATTGTCAATGTGTTCTTTATATGCTTCTTATCGGTGCTTGAAGGAGTAGTACTTCATATAACAAGTCAACAAGTCTAAATCTGTAAAATATGGGTTTTATTTTATCATGTTTTAGAGGGTGGTTTATTTTTACCGAAACATGTCGAGGAGTTCTATATTATGCGGTGGATTGGTATAATAAACGAATATATCGATACGCAATGCTCAGAATGGAAGACTTTAAAATTTAGAAAAATATGTCACAGTTGTTTTAGCACGAATTGCTTGGACATAATTATCAATAACATTACCCTATAAGATCTGAAACGTCTTGTGAATTTGTAATCAGTTCCTTGATAAATATTTAGAATTTGACCCTGTACTAGTAGCTAGTAGTTTCTAGTGACCGTCTCGAACTTGCGCACTTGAAACTAGGAAAAAATAACTTTTCTGTTTTCTTTGAATTGGGTAATAACTTTTATGGCGTATTTACAAATTTCGGAAGGTGGAATGCAAATTGTTTTATGCAATTTGCGCTCCTTACTAGCCAGTAGCCATGCGTAGTGATGTGACACCACAATGCCATACGTGAAATTTAATCCAAGATTGCCATGGTAAAACAGCACTCAGCAAGAAGAAGGTTCTTTTTTTACCAGGAAATTGGACTTAAAAATTTGGAATAAAAAGTTAAATGGTACATTAGAACATAGCTTTGTACGTTGCTGAAACTTTAACAGTTTTTAAATTAGGTCATCCTGTGAAAATTTAAGAAGTATTACATAGAATCAAGAAGCAACGAAACATCCTGCATGCAGTAAGACGAAGGAAGACTAACTAGAAAAGTCACATCTTGCGTAGGAACGGTCTTCTAAACCACGGTAGCGAATGAAAGGTAGGGGACGAGAATACTGGGAAGAAGACGTAGGCAGCTGTTGGATGCTCTTAGGAAAAATAGAAGGTAGTAGAATGCCGACACCTGTGGTCGCTCTGTCTAAGGGGCGGGTCTGTGGCCGCTCTTTTGTTGGTGTTGCGGGTTTGAATCCCACCGGTGTGCATGGACGTCTCTCTCTTGTAAATGTTGTTCGTTGTTAAGTACAGGTCCCTATGACGGGCTGATCACTTGTCCAGAGGGGCCTTACTGAGTGTGGAGTGTGTGTGTCACTGAATATGACGAGATGCAACAGCACCATCTACACCTAAAATCAGTAAGTAGACAGATGTGAAGACTAAGAAAGAATAGAGGTACTGGAAGTTGAAAGAGGAAGCACTATTTCGCATTTTGTGGAGAACTCACTTTGGAAGAGTTTAAGGACCTGTTACAAGACCGACTATATAATGACTGCAAAATCTCGCTTACTAATTTTGTTGCTATCATTAGGTGAGACAATAATCGGACAATAATGAATTTTGAGGAGTTCAATTTATGGCGATATCAGTAGCTCAGATTCTATTATGTTCATGGTGTTGCGACAGGTGAATGATGAAGTGTCAAGGATCTGGAATAAATCGCCCCAGCATAATGGTTGTATTCCAGAGTTTACTTGGATGGATTGAGAAAAACTTAGAAACGTCAGCTTGGATAACCTATGCTCTGACCAAGTTTCGAACTGGGCACCTTACGAATACACTTATAATACATTCCTGCTACATGAATGTGATAGCTCTTTCGCCCCACCCTGTGACCTAAACTGAGAAAGCTTATTATTTCACTTGATGAAGAAGATAACAAAAATTCTCCGAAACTGAATAATAAAAAACCAACTAGATGCCACTTATTATTTTATTGTACTTCTTATAGGCTTAACATGTTTCGGGCACAACTATGACCATCATCAGGAGCTCGCGACTATGATGTTGATTACCACATTGGTCGTTTCGTTCTTGGTTTGCTGTATGTTGGAGGTTAGATGCAGTTAGGCTGTAGTAGTGTCGGGGCTGCAGCCCGGATACTACTACAGCCTAACCCCACCTAACCTCCAACATACAGCAAACCAAGAACGAAACGACCAATGTGGTAATCAACATCATAGTCGCGATCTCCTGATGATGTGCATAGTAGTGCCCGAAACATGTTAATCCTATAAGAAGTACAAAAAGTAATAAGTGGCATCTAGTTGGTATTTTATTCTTCAGTTATCACAATGATACACGGTCCAATAAACATCCGATTCAATATGGAATAAGAAACCAACTAGATGTCACTTAGTTTATTTTATTTCTACTTATCAGTTGCTCAACATGTTTCGGGCCACCATTTGCCCATCTTCAGGAGCTGACGACTTAGTGGTATTTTCTCTCCCATGTGGTGTAGTGCTGTAACAATGGGCAGTGCTATTTCCATATATGTATAGTATATATAGTTGTGCTTCGAACTTTCCAACAGACACACGTACAGCTAACCGGATCTAAGTGCCTACACAGCCACGGGTATGTAACTTAATCAATCTGTACATTAGAGCACACCTATACATTGCAACAGAAACCACCAACAATAAACTACCAAACCACACAACCCACCTAATAAAAACAGACAACATATCAACCCGGAAATACTGTACATATATGGAAATAACACTGCCCATTGTTACAGCACTACACCACACGGGAGAGAAAATACCACTAAGTCGTCAGCTCCTGAAGATGGGCACATGGTGGCCCGAAACATGTTGAGCAACCGATAAGTAGAAATAAAATATACTAAGTGACATCTAGTTGGTTTCTTATTCCATATTGAACTACGATGCACGTTCAACCACACATCAAACATCAGATCCTCCGAAACGTTTAGTTTTCTAACCAAAACAGAAATTGCCAATGTTATGTCAGTTTAAAAAGACATCACCTTCACAAACGCGTACTCTTTGTCGCAGTTTTTTTCCGCAGATTCACTTGCCTGTCTTCGCCTCACAGGTTGTTTCACCTTGACATTCTGAGCCGGTTCACCTCAAACATGATACTTTAATATATGCTAATTACATACCCGCTTACTGCATAAGTAATACTTGGCACAGTTTTGTATTTAATCACTGTCATTATATTCTACTACGCAACTTTGGCTAATTTTTTATGTCCGAGCCGGTTAAGTGGTTATATAATACATCGACATATCGGCAGAAATCTGATTCCTTCTACGTATTCAGTATAGACCAAGACACCACCGACTTACGACCAGTGAAAATGACGATTATAATAAATTCGGTGATTGGCGATTTGTCACTGCAGTGCGCATCCATACGTGGCAGTGTTGTGTCTCGCCTCTTTGTTTCGTTTTGGTCAGTTTACCTCAACATGAGCCTTAGGAAGTCATAAATGAACTATAAATGTTGGTACCTTAATCAAAAAGGCAAAGATCATACAAACATAGAATAATCCACCAACTAAAGAACTATCTATTTATAAGAAAAAACCGTCGTACACAACAGTAGTTGCTCAGTGCAACAAATTATTAATACTACATGTTTCGACCTACTATGAGGTCATCTTCAGGTAAACTATAAAGTCTAA
>Ga0123355_10009794_pt1 | contig 14618 bp, 6 predicted proteins | sample TergutEmb28metaG_3_FD_89872 | JGI IMG/M metagenome (GOLD analysis project Ga0123355, IMG submission 89872) | Embiratermes neotenicus P1 segment gut microbial communities from Petit-Saut dam, French Guiana - Emb289 P1 | ecosystem: Host-associated > Arthropoda: Insects > Digestive system > Gut ...
GATATTGGTTGTAGCGTCTTTGCATCACCTGTACTGCCAACTGGACTTCCGCTTGATGGTGTTCCTGTGACCTTGCTCTCCGGCGTATCTGAGCCGGCTTTAGGCGTAACTGGTGATGGCGTGGTAGCCGTATCTCCTGTGTGAGTAGCAGGCTGTGCCGCAGCCGATGATGTTGCATCTTTGTTTTCCGTTGTTGGTGCTGATGTTGAGTCAGGTGAAGTCGCAGCTCCATCAGTGTGCGACGAATAATCCGTCGGTGGCACAACTTCTTTGAAGTCACCGCTATGTTGTGGAGGCGTATCAATACCTTCCCCTGGGGGAACGACATCCTTAAACTCCTCACTATGCAGAGGAGGTGCCTCAACACCGTCTTTTGGTGGCACGATTTCCTTAAACTCACCGGAACCTTCAGTTCCTGGTGCTGCTTTAGCACCAGTCTTTGCTCTGGTATCTGAGTCTGCACCTGGCTTTTTGCCGCCGCTTGTGCTTGATTCGGAGCTATGTGGCTTTGGTCCTTTTCCAGTATCTGAACCTGGGCCGGTTCCTGGGCCTTTACCTGATCCGGTACCAGAATCTTTTCCGGCTGCATCTCCGTCAGTGCCGCCACCTGGAGGTGTTTTGCCTTTCGGACCACCACCACCGATTGGTGCTGGGCCTCCAGACCCGGAGGATTTGCCACCGGATGAACCTTTGCCTCCTGAACCCGCCGCCGAACTTTTGCCTGCGGATGCTAGTTTGATGCCCTTCAGTGCCATTGCCGCAATCATCATAGTGCTAAACACTTGGCCGCCTGTCTGGGCTATATTAAGACCGAGCTGGTTTATTACTCCTGGGAGTGATTGCATTACTTTGATCCAAGCTACGATTATGAACATCCATGCCATCATCGGTATTCCACCAACGGCTGAGCCCGAAATTGAATCTGATACATTCTGACCAGCCTCAGTTAATATCCCACTCATATCTGCGTCAATGGATGCTGCAATGGCTATCATTGCTGGATCAGTAAGAAATCTTTGAAACAAGGTAATCAACATTCGTAGCATCCATACATTCATAATAAGCAGAAGCACTTGCCCACCTATCATCCGAACCCATGCCTTTAAAACCGGCGTTGTTGACTGTAAAACGCCCATTGAAAAAGCAAGCGGAGACGTGATAGCTAATAAGCCTATGGTTAAGTAATTAGCCACACATTGAACTATGGCTTTAAATGTATTCCATCCAACAACGATAACAAATACGACGGCAATAATCGGACCTATCAAGGCTGCCGTAAGCCCAGAAAAGCCTGCACTAACTACGTTATGTGAATGCCCAAATAGCGACATGCTTGCCTCATCACTGCCAAGACCCATTATCCACTCAAACGGAGTGTTAGCGTAATTTAGCAGGGTGTTTATTAAGTTAAGCGAGTTTGCCGCTAGAAATGTGAAAAGCGCCGCTCTGAAGAGAAGCTGTATTGGTGATTCAGCTTCACTGGGGTTTGGGGTCAGCATTGTTTTCAACATCCCCCATATCGAAAATAATGTAATTAAGCTGAAGGCCATAATCCTAAAACCGCTATGGGATGTCTGTGCGATAGGAAACAATCCCATAAAAAAAGCAATATCAACACGTAACAGCGATAACACGCCTGTAACCAACACATCAAGCAACTCAACAATTATCCCAATAAACCACATGACCATATTATCTAAAAGCGTCATTAAGCCTCACCACCTTCCTATAAAAAATAAAGCCGGGTAGGAATATCCCCCCGGCTGTCTTTAACTGTTTTTATTCGATTTTGCTTTTCATTTTTCTTAAGCGATACCTTGGATCCACGTAACGATCTGCGAGCATAATGCAATGCCGCCAAGCCCAAGGCCAATCCGTTTGGCCCAGTCAATAGCACCATCAGCACTTTGTTGTCTGCCGCTGGTAAAATACTTAACACCGCAAATGGTGCCGCAAACAACTGCCGCACCGCCTGAGACGTTTCTTATGGTGGTTGCGATTGTCTCAGTTGCTTGGTTCAAGTTGGCTTCAAGAGCACCAGGGTTGGCTAATACAGGTACTACCATAATCAAGGAAAGTACCCCTGCCAAAGTCAACACAAACATTATCATGCTGACAATTCTTGCTTTTTTGTTCTTGTTTTCCATGTTCTCGTCCTCCTTTAGACACATAAAAAAGGGATAAAAAAAGGAGCGGCGAGATGATACTCCTCGCCACTCCAATAGTTGTTTTTGTTTTATAATGTGTTAGTAACCAGTCCTTGGATGCCTTTGGGCTGGTCTGAACACCCGCGTTAACCATGATGAATTTCCGATTACCCATTCGTCGCCGGTTCTGCCCCCTACGTCTACGAGATTTGCAAACTCATAGCCGTTGGGCAATCCGTCAAGAACGGTACCTTCAATTCTTGCATTGGTTACATTTCTAAACCCGGCATTTACAGTACCAAAGCTAAACATAAACTCTGTTACAAATTCACCGGAACGCAAACCGAGTGCGGCAGGTGCCATAATAAGCGCGTTGTTTTGGGTGCTGGACAGATTATCATATGCAACTCTCCATTGGTCATTACGGTTGGTACGGAACATTACACTGTAGCGCACGCTCTGATTGAAAGTGCCGGTAAATATCCTGTCCAAACGGACTACATGAGCCGGTAAAATGTCACGCATATAAAAATCTGACAACGGGATACTGGAGGTATTCGCAATTCTTGTGATGTTCCACACGATTGGCTGACCTGCCATAACCTCTTGTGGGCCTGTTTTACGCACTTCGACACTTACATTTGCCGGTTCATTAAAGAACTCATAGCGAAGAATCTGACCAGAATGTTCAATAGTTACGTCAAGAATTTGATCTGAATGCCTAAAGAATGCCGGTGCTTGGATTTCCTCAATTAGATACCTTCCAAGAGGAAGTGGGCGGGATACGCCGACACCCCTGTGGTCGGTACGGAATTGGTCGATAACATTGCCTGTGCGCCAGTCCCGAACTTCAAAGACTGCACCTTCAAGGCGACTGCCACGAGGCAAGCCATTAACTTCATTGTCTGCACTGGAGAGCTTAGTAATTTGAATTTGACCTGCTTCTCTGGTATTTTCCCAAGTGATTTCGGTCATCATACCAACTCTAAACTCTACGGTTCTTGGCATATTATCAACCAAGTAACCGGCTGCTGCTCGTGTTTCTTGGATTGTATAGCGTCCCGCAGGTAGGATACCTGTGAACTCGATACGGCCATTGTTGTCTGTAATGAATGGGCCTGCAACCTCTTGACGAGTGATGAAGTCAAAGATTCTAAATTCAACACCGGGGATTGGCTGGCGTGTTACCGAGTCAATCTTCGTAAGCCTTAATCCAGCCATTTGCTGATTGACCACTTCCAAAACCTCTTGCCGCCCAGCGGTAACGGTTACGATGTGGACAGTCTCATCAAGAATAAAGCCGGGCAAGGCACGTACTTCCGTGATGTGATATACACCTGGTAGCAAATGATTCAAGGTAATCATACCGCGATGATCGGTAACAAAGTTGCCGCTTAGTGCGATATTAGGGCTGTTCGCCGGTGTGCCTGGCATGTTTTGGTCGGCGAGCAAACCCGTGACACGACGGCCATCGGCGTAGCGCACTTCAAACTCAACACCCTGCAAAGGTGTACGAGTGCTTGCACAACGCTTGATAATCAAGAGTCCGCTTGCCGGGTCATTTTCTACCACAAGCAAGTGTTCCCTTTGACGTGAAGCTGAATTGATTTCAAACATTACTGCTTCGGTTAGTCCATGGAAACCTGCTGCTGCGCGGATTTCTGTGAGTAGATAGGTTCCGTCTTGCATAACAGGTAAATGAATTAAGCCGTTGCGGTCAGTGGTAAAATCATAGAAACCTGTTTGTGGGTTTCTTATGCGCTCACCGTTTGGTCGAGATATCTGGAAGATAACTCCTTCGATAGACTGGCGAGTTACACTGTTTATCTTACGGATGGTTAGCTCCGGCAGGCGGAAGTTTTCGATGTTAATTGTGGTGTTTTGCGAATCCGCTGCTACGACGAATATCATTGGCTCAGCCAATACATAACCAGGCAATGCCCGTGTTTCAATGGCAATAAACGTCCCTGGCTGAAGGTTCGGCAATTGAATCAAGCCTGCTGCATCAGTGTAAAATCTAGTTGAACCATTTACCGGATTTTGAAGGCGTTCTCCGGCGTTGCCATTACCAAAATATCTAGCAATTTCAAACTGGACACCTTCAAGCGGCCTGCCTGTGTCGCCGTCAGTCTTGCGTATTACCCAATCCGCACGCTTGTGGTTGTAAATTGTGATTGTGCGGTTCTCGCCTGGAGCAACTGTGAAAAGTACGGGCCCCTCAATGGTGTAGCCTGGGAGTGCCCTTGTCTCAATTGCAATATAGCGACCTGGTGCAATCGTAGGCAGAGGAATGCGGCCTGCCGCATCAGTGACGAAAGTTGTTGTGCCATCAGCGGAGTTTACAAGCCTTTGACCTGCGGTGCCATTACCGATATCATGTGCAATCTCGAAATGAACGCCTGCAAGTGGTTGGCGGGTTGCGCCGTCCAATTTTAGGATTGAGAAGTCAGGATAACGATAATTGCGGATGATTATTGTAGTGTCACCGTTTATACCAACGGTAAATACCTTTGGACTTGCAGCCATAAATCCGGGCAATGGACGTGTTTCGATTGCTATCCATTGTCCATCTTCTAAAGTAGGAAGATATATATGACCGCTTGCGTCTGTAATAAATTCATAACTGTTGTCAACGGCATAGTTTTTCAGCCTTTGACCAGTTCTGCCGTTTTGTAGATACCTAGCTATCTCGAAGACAACTCCCGGTAAGGGGCGGCCTGTTTCGCCGTATATCTTGCGGATAACTATTGATGGCATCTTGTAATTTCTGATGGTAATAACGGTATCTCTACCATCTTCAACTACGAATGTTACAGGTTCAGCCGGGGTATAACCGGGCAAAGCCCTGATTTCGGTGGCTACATAAGTCCCGGCAGATAGCCCAGGAATGTGAATCATACCACTTGCATCGGTAACAAACTCAAAGGTTCTATTTGCAGGGTTTTGTACACGCTCGCCATTAAGCCTTGTAATCTCAAATACAACTCCGGCTAAAGGTCTGCCATCGTCACCGCTGATTTTGCGGATAGAGGTTTCGGCATATGGGGTGTTAACAAAACGAAGGGTCGCTGTTTCTCCTGCGCGGACTTCCACAGGTTGTGCAACAGAATCACGAATGAAACCTTGAGGGGCCCTTGTTTCTGTGACTAAATAGCTGCCTGGTTCAATTGCCTCAACAGTAGCTATGCCACCGCTATTGGATGTCACGCGAGCGACAAGATTACCGCCCAATGTGCGCACTTCAAACTCGGCATTTGCCAATGGGTTGCCCGCGCTATCAACTTTCTCAATAATAAGGCTTGGCATCCGATGGTTTACGAATGTTACCTGTGCAGCAGCGTTTGGTCGTACTTCTATGGTTTGACCGGCTTGAGAGCGGACAAAACCTGGAGGGGCCTGTATTTCCTCTACTACATACCAGCCGGATTGCAGGTTAGGCACGTTTACAACACCGCTTGCTGGAGATGTAAATGTGCCAATTAGTTCCCCATTTTGGCGGGTAACTCTAAATACAGCACCGGCCAGTGGGTTGCCGTCCCCATCTGTCTTAGTGATGGTGAGGCTTCCTTGTCGTGGGTTTCTGAATGTTACGATTGTCGGTGCGCCGGGTTGAATTTCAACGGTGCGAACCGCGTTGGGATCGAGCTCGTGCCCTGCTGGAGCTTGGGTTTCTTCAACGATTACCCAACCAAGCAATCCCGGAATTTCAATAGTACCGCTGGCATCAGTGGTGAACTCGCCAATCAATGTTCCGTTTTGCCTGCGTACTTCAAAGACGGCTCCAGCCAATGGAGAGTCGTCAAAGCTATCAAGCTTGCGGATGATGAGCATACCATTTGGCCGGTTAGTAAACTCAAGCCGATATGCTTGTCCAGTTGCACCGATAAAAATAGTTTGCGGTGTAGAGTCTAACACCCATCCATTAGGTGCCCTTGTTTCGGTTATGATATAGCTTCCAGGCGGAAGGTTCGGAATAACAATTTCACCCTGGGCGTTTGTGGTGAACAGGCCATTGCCTGTACCAACAACTGCTCCTGTGGATGTGGTTACTCTAAACTCGGCGTTTTGTAACGGTGTGCCTGTTACTTCACAACGCTTGGATATAACCAATGCGCCGAAAGGCATGTTGGTAAAGGTCATTTCTACAACACTGGTATCATCGGGCCGCAAGAAAGCGTGCTGACGGCTGTTTAATGAAAGTGTGTAGTTAGGCGGCGGAACTACCTCTTGAACCACGTAAAAGCCTGGATCTAACCCTGCGATTACGATGATCCCGCTGTGATTAGTTGTGAACTCACCTATAATGGTTCCGGCTAAACCGCTATCATCGCCGCTTGAAATGCGTGTTACAGTGAATCGTGCGCCTTGGAGCAATTGTCCTGTTACGCCGCTTTCTTTGCGGATAACGAGGCTGGATTGTGGGAAATTCCACACATCCAAATTATTGTTCCAGAAGTGATCGCCGCCCCAAACTTCCATTTGCCTATTCATGCGTTCGACAAGTGCTGCGTCGTCTACATTGGTGATTTCGACATTCTCCCAGTCAATCGAATCCGGGTCGATATCAGGAATGGAGTTATCATTGGTTGGGTTGGACTGTTCTGGTGCCAAGCCGTTGTCGATAATGGCATCGGTGTCGGGTTCGACTGGTCCAGTGTCGGTTCCGGGTGGGATATCAGGTGTTGGAGCATTCTCAACAGCCTGATTTCCGCTTCCACCGGGGAGTTGTTCTGTTTGGCCGTCATCGCCTTCAACTACAGGCTCGCTGCCGGTAGCAGGTGGGGGCTCAATTGTAGAAGCGACCATGCTCGAACTGGCGATAATGCCTTCGCGGATTAATGCGTAAGAATTGTCTCCAGGCTGAAGGAAAATTCTAAAACTGTTGTTGCTTGCAAGGGTCATTCCTGGGGCCGGTCTGGTTTCGGTAACTCTGTACCAGCCGACCGGTACGAACGGTAAGATAACTTGTCCCTGGCTATTGGTCATAAAATAACCCACAAGCTGTACGTGTGGGCTATTAGGGACTTCATATTCAATTCTGAACTGGGTCATTGGTATGGGCCGCCAGGTTATGGCATTGCGCTTTGTAATTACGAGTGTCGGTAATAATGTGTTTTCTATCGTGAGCGTATAGTCTTCATTATCACGTATCTCAATAATCCAAGTGCGGTCAGCTTCTAGCGGTGTCAACCAATAATTGTTGGCTGCCCTTACTTCACGTATGCGGTAACGTCCGCTGTGCAGGCCATCAATAATAATAACACCATCACGGTTGCCTACACGTCCAGTGATGAAGGGATTGCCGGTTAATGGGCCTGTTGGGCCGATATTTCCGGCACCCGTACCGGGAACTGCACCAAGATAATACACTTCAAACCAAGCACCGTTTACTGGGTAGCCTGTCCGTGCATCTATCTTTTGGATGGTCAAGGTTGGCATACGTCTGTTTTGGAACACAACAGTATGGTTATATCCTGCCATCATGGTTACTGTTTGCCAGTTTGGGTTAGCTAGATTATAGCCAGGGGGTGGAACAACCTCTGTGATGATGAAGGTTCTTTCGGGTTCGCCTTCAAAGAGAGTCCACGGAACATGGATCTCTCCATTTTCATCAGTTATAAGCGGGAAGTCGGTTGCTAATTGCCTGCCGCTGCCCTGTGCAGTGATGGTAAACTCAGCACCGGCTAATCTTTCGCCTGTGTCTTGGTCCTGCTTAATAATCGTAAGCCCTGGGTTTGCCCAGTTGCGCCAGGTTATACGATTCTCGTTTCCTGGGGATAAGACGATTTCACGAGGGCCCTCCATTAGAACATAGCCTTCAGGAGCAACAATCTCGCGGATTATATACGTGCGTCCCGGATACAAGAAATTACCGTAACTTCCTACTCCAAACACTGCAATACCATCGGGGCCTGATGTTGCTTGCCAGGTTTCACCTGTGGTCGGGTCAAGGAGTTCAAATATGGCTCCGGCAAGAGGTTCGTTGGTTATGCCATCAACCTTCAATATTTCAAGTGAGGACTTAGGAACATTAAAAAACGTATGAGACGGTGCGGTACCTGCGGTCACAGTTTGTCCCCATTGCAGGGTTACAACCCACACATTGTTGTCTCCCAATAAGAAGCCGGACGGCGGTGCGATTTCTGTGATAGTAAATGAGCCGGCAGGAAGATTGCTAAATACCAAGCGACCGTTTTCGTCTGTTACACCAACCCTGTCAATAGGACGTGACGGGTTGCCGGGATAATAGCCCTGGATTCTGAAATGTGCGCCGGCGAGTGGTTGGTTATTCCCAACCCCATTTGACATTTCACGCTTGTATATAACGATTTCGCCATATGGGTAATTTGTTATCACAATACTATTACTGCCCGGTGAAAGAACAACATCCCATGGGCCGGATAAAATTATATAGCCACTAGGCGACCTTACTTCAGTAAGGATATAAGTGCGGTTTGGATATAAAACATTGCCATAGCTACCAATACCAATCACAGCTATACCGTTACTGTCAGTTGTTGCTTGCCATGTTTCACCGGTTGTTGGATCACGCAACTCAAAAACAGCTCTAGCTAAGTTGTCGCCTGTAATAGCACATATCTTTTCTATTTCAAGGTTCGACTTAGGCACATTAAAGGCAGTTATTGAGTTAGTTGTACCTGCTGACACAGAATCGCCCCAATTTACGGTTACATTCCATGTCCTATACGGACCGAAGGTGTATCCGGTTGGAGGCTGTATCTCCGTTATCGTGAAATTGCCTGCCGGCAGGTTGCTAAAAATCAAGCGTCCATTTTCATCTGTTGTCCCTGTTCTATCAAGAACTCTGGGCGGCGTGCCGGGATAATAGCCCTGGATGCGGAACGTAGCACCCGGTAATAGTTGATTGTTCCCAACGCCATTAGACATTTCCCGCTTGATAATTTCTACTTCACCAAAGGGATAGTTCCTGAACGTCACCATTATATGGTTGCTGTTCGGTTCGTAAGTGATGATATACAAGTCACCGTCGGGGCTATCTACCGTAACATTAGGCGGCAGTTTCCAAAAGCCGAAGGAGTTTGGACCTGGCTGCATAGAAAATCCGTCGGGTGCTTGTATTTCCGTTACTTGATAAAACCCGTATGGTAAGCCTTCTAAACGCCATACACCGTTTGAAACAGTGCTTGTTACGCCGTCGGGCAGAGCAGTTGTCGCGCCATCTGAAAGAACTTGCGTGACATTTATCCCGGTATTATTTAGAGCTATAATTTGCCCGTCTCCTGTTGTTACAGTAGCGGCAGACATGCCTTGAAGATGAACTACGGCTCCGGGGACATTAACACCGGTTAGCCCACATATTTTTTGGATTGTTACCCCATTGTCTCTTGGTCGAGGCGTTGGAGTAGGGGTAGTTGTTGGTTCGTTTTGGAATGTGACAATGGCTGGGGCCGTAACTGTGTGGTTTTCAGTTACAGTCACAGTTTGCGTTGGGTTGCTTGCCAAGATAAAGCCAGCTGGAGGCGTAACTTCAGTGATGGTATATGTGCCAGGCTCCAGCGGACCTGATGTCCAACCTTCTGCTCCAACGGTCACTGATTGTGGCATTGATGGATCAGGACCATCAATAGTGAATGCCGCGCCACCAAGGTTGTTACCCTGCATATCAGTTTTGATTATGCGGAGTCTTCCATAGCCATCTGCTGGAGTATCTGTCCACGTATATGACGCACGAGCCTCAACAGGATGAATGTAGAACACAATATCTTGGAATCCAGTTGGATTAGTAGAATGCTGCATAACAAATACCCGGCCAGCATATTGGTTGTTTACACCAACCATGTCTACCGCAGCGGTTTGTCCTTCACTACCAACAGGCATAACAAAATGCAAATCTGATACTAAGGTTATGCTGCTGCCTGTCCCGCCGTTTCTGAATACCTCGGCAGGGTTTGCGGGTGCAGTTGCTACATATGAACCATTAACATAGAGCCTCGTTCCTGCCGGAGTAGCAGCATCCCAAACGAAATTGAAAAGATTCCGTCCACAATTACTGCGGCGGTTGTGTCCAATATCAAATGGAGGTGACTGCGGTGTAGCACCTGTTTGATGGTCACTAGATTGGCTTGCGCCATTGACTGTGATCGGCGGGTTATTTGCTAACGATGCTGGGGCACTTCCATATGTGCCGGTTAGGAGTTGGTTAAGAATTGACTGTTGAGCAGCGCTCAACGGGGTGCCGTTGGCGTTGTCGATTATTGCCCCTGGATTTCCTACATAGCCTACAGCCGCCCTAGTCATGTATTGAAACCATGAACGGTCGTTTGCATCTAAGTTATTTCCGTGGGGATTATGCGGATGCCCATACCTAAGAACAGTCCGAAACTGGTCCGCTTGAGTGCCGGTCATAACATATATGATTCCCGCACCTGGTCCTGGCAGATTAGGGTTTGCGCAGTAAACTTCGTATGACATGCCGTTTATATGCACAAAGTATCTGCGTGAAGGAATCCGCATCCTTGTAGAACCCGTGGTTAAATGGAGTGTCGCGCCACCAAACTCGTGCTCATAAGGGTTTGCAGGTGGAACAATTGGGCCATCTGGAACAGGAATGCTTGTGAGATTAAGTGCAACGATAAAAGTAACAGAGGGGACTTCGTTTGCATCAAGCCCTATTGCGAATGGTGTAGCAGGCATGATTACAGGCGTAATGTCTTCTATCCTCTCATCATCAATCGAAAGCAATTCGCCTGCGATGTAAAGATATCGAGGTATTTCCATTTCCATTAGTTGACCATGGGCTTCTACTGTCACAATGCCGTCCGGTGGGAGTTCAACTTCTTCGCCTGCAATCGTTACGATGACTGGCTCGGTAGTTACTGATGGTGCAAACGCGTTTTCAGTTGTCGCTGCAAAAACTTCATGCGGGATTGCTCCGATGGTCATAATCAATGCCAATAGTAGAGCAAATGCTGCTTTTAAGCCTTTTCTTGCTTTCTTGTTTACGTTCATTTTAAACCTCCAATAATAATTTAGTGATAGTTTGGTTGCTGTGTTGGTTCGCTAAGTCATCTACATCACCCTTTCCACACAAAAAAAGACAGGCGATTTCACCTGTCCAGAGAAGTTTTATATATGAACCCCAGCGGGGATTGTTTTTTGGTAATAAAAAGACCACGACATTAGCCGTGGCCTAATCTAATTACATACAACTATTATAGATATCTGTTGCCAACACGAGATTTCAAACTACTTGTTTTCATTCACCGGTAAGCAGGTAGTTAATCACTCGTTGCCCTTCCAGATGTGTTCCAAAGCCAACTAGGATTGTGCTAGTATTTCTCAGTATGTTTTCCCAGTGTGTTGGCGAGTTTCTCCAAGCTTCAATAACGCCTTCCGGTGTTCTCGCTCCAGCATTACCATTAGCGATGCCTCGCGCCATACCAAATGCATGTACGGTTCCGCGTGATCCGCCATATGGCCCTTCATTGTGTCCTATAGGCAACTCCAAATTACCTATTGTTTGACTGTAAAAACGAGCAGCCATCATAAGCGTTTCGCAAATCTCAAACGGTGGAAGTCCATGCTCATTCCTAATTTCATTAACAAGCCGAATGACTTCAAGCTCAAATGCACTTGCGCCACCCATTGCATTATATTCAGTAACCCAATCCTGTCTTTCCGACTCCGTTAATCGTCTATTTGGTAGTGTAATGGAGGATTGAGTATATAAGAAGGGTTCCATCCATGCATCAGGCGTGGGAGTAACTGACGGGGTGGGCGTAGGTGAAGCAGTGGGGATAGGCGTAGGCGAAACCGTAGGGGCAGGAGTAGCAGTGGGTCCTACAACATTTCCGTTCCCAGTAGTGATTATAACGGAGCGATTTGGCCCATCCCATCGGGCATCGACTCCTTCCATCGTCTGCGTAATTGCGCTAAGCGGCAGCATGGTTCTGCCGTTGATTAGTTGTTGGGGGACTTCGGGAGTGATGGTTTCAGGTGCTCTATCCCAGAGATGGGATGTAAAAGTCGTACCATCAACTGGAATGTCTATAGTATGGATTTCTGTATAGTGCTCAACACGTCGTTCAAGCCGTGCAGTCCGCGATGCGGGAAGCCATTCTACATCGTAGTCCAGTGCTTCAAATAAACCACGTACAGGTACCATAGTCCGATTATTTATTATGACAGGTTGCTGGTCATCAAAGATGACCTGCTGCCCATTAACGAACACCCGTATATCATTGGATGTGTTAGGTGCCGTGCTTGCCAAAACTGGCAAGGTAACACCTATAACCATCATAATTGCCATTAATGTGGCGATTGCGTTTTTACTTATCTTTTTAGTCATAAAATAGTATTCTCCTTTGCTTGAATAAAAAGTGACAGAATAAGGGTATAGTACAATGTACATCTCTTCTACACTATCCGTCAAGCATTTTTCCCATATATAATGCAATTTTAATGGCCTGTGATTACATTTTACGCTATTTTACAAACTCCAACCTAAACTGCGGCCACCCGTCACCCTCTGAATCTAACCTAACAAGTGCATTATAAGGCATTTGTGTTTTTTGAGAAATGAAGCCAGTAACAAAAACACTCCCATTTGTCACCAATGCAATTGCGATGCTACGGTCAAAAGTCCTTTTCTGTGATGTGAATAGTCCAGCATCCTTGAACAGTGCGAACTTGCAGTTGGGGTTGCAACAAAAATAACCTCTGAATTTCTCCATTACCGCAGCTTTGCAGCGAGGGCAGTTGCCTATGATTGATTTGTTAAGTGCATGATCAACATTGGCAATGCCGCTGCTATTACTATTGGGTAAAGTATCAGCGACCCCAGGCGAAGAAGTAATAAGATTTACATCTTCGGTTTCTTTCAGTGTATATGACATACTCCTCCTCCATTTTCTCTATTAACTAATCCCTGCTGCGATTATTGCAAGCCGCTCATCCAACAAACCTAAGGCTTTTGACTTAATGCGATAATATGCCGGTTGTGATACCTGCGTCCCAGCCTTGGATAGCCGTGCCAATATCTCCTTAAGGTCGGCAGGCTCTTTTGTTGTCATGTACGTGTGGTGGATAACAGCGTACATTTTTTGCCCCATATCTTTGTTGTTATACTCAAACAGTGTTTTGGTTAGACTTTCGATGAATTTCAGTTTAGTATCGGACTTTTCAAGCTTGGCAATTTTTCTCCACAGCATGTAGCGGTAGTTACTAATAATTCCTTCCGCGATAGGCGGTCTACAATGATTCTTACATAATGCAGTCATTGGCATGAGCCTCCTTCCTGTTTTTTAACGCAAAAAGGCCCACCCGGTTATGCCGAGGTGGGCCTCATGCGCTCTTGTGCGCACTTGATTACAATTTCTCACAGTGACATCCTACACTATTATGAGTTGGCTGTCAATTGCGTTTTTTTATCACTTGCTTTCCCACACCCGCAAGTGATTCTTATGAGCTTACGGCCTCAGCCTGTACATGGGCTTCAAGCACCGTACTCATTTCCGGTGTCATTTCAATCCCCCATAATACTTGCTTTAGAACCTGCTGTGCATCGTTCATCTTTGCAAAATATACATCTCTTGATTTACATGCCTTTACGCCGACTTTCTTAACCACCGCATTACGGATTTCCTCAACACTGTCAATTTTTTTTGGACATAGGTAAGCATAGTAAAGAATCCAGTAATAAACCTCGCCATTAGGGTGGCCTTCTCTTATAATATTTACTGCCCTGTCTACAGCATCAAGGATTAGCTGTGTACGCTTTAACGTGCGAGCATGGGCCTCTAGTTTTGTACCATTAATTTCAGCCCCGGCTTGATACACAGTGTCAAGATATGTCCCAATATCCATTTCATACTCAGATTCAAAGTTTTCCATATGTTGTTCAGCTGACATTTTCAGCGTTAGCCTAAATGTTCTATAATCTTTAAGCAAACGCTTTATATTGTGATATCTCTGGTCGGTGGCGGGTGTACCAGTGGCTTTGATTGGTTTTTTAGCCATGCTTCTCATCCTTCCTGTTAATCGCGACTTGTATTCTTATGCAATAATTTTTAAACGCTAGTGTGGTATAGGTTCATAGAAGTCACAGAGGATTGAAGCCGCTGTTCCCCTCCCACCTGTGTTACCATGGAATTTATAGCTCTTAGGATTTTGGCAATATAGCTTGGTTGTAGCCTCATTAATGAGCCATGGCTGTCTTTCTTTCTTATGCTCACAATGTCGGCATGTGCCGCAGTTTTCGCCATTTTTGATGCGCTGATAATACCGCTTCAGCTGCTCTGCTTCCTGACGGCTCTGTTGCTCTCTCCGTTCTTTTTCCAAATCGGCAAGAACATCTTCGACAGCACCCATAATTTGACCGGAGTTGGGCCAGTATCCTTTGCGGTCTTTGGCGATAAAACGTATTACTGCTTCATGTAGGATTTCCGGCTCGACATCACAAAACAGTTCAAGCCACGAGGCTTCCAATGC
>Ga0123355_10009796_pt1 | contig 14617 bp, 7 predicted proteins | sample TergutEmb28metaG_3_FD_89872 | JGI IMG/M metagenome (GOLD analysis project Ga0123355, IMG submission 89872) | Embiratermes neotenicus P1 segment gut microbial communities from Petit-Saut dam, French Guiana - Emb289 P1 | ecosystem: Host-associated > Arthropoda: Insects > Digestive system > Gut ...
AAGGGGGATGCTCCCTTCGCAGCCTCCTTTGCCGTCATCGCGAGATCGCCAGAAGGTCCAGAAATCGGGCTGGACCAAGCATATCGGTGGTACCGTCGTACTTCCCTTTTCTGTGCGTCTCGGTGAGTGCCCATTCCGAGCTGATCCATCGATCCATCCGCTCTATACGTCTCTGCGCAGCACAAGAGATCACCTGCGTCACGCATTAACCTCTGACCATTTCCAGGTACCGCAAAGTCCTTCTGGGCTGCGCTCTACCGTAACGTAACCCCTATTGCGGGCAGATGCTTTGAATATCGAAAATTATCGCTCCATGCAATATTCACTCAATGGGACGGATTCCCGATGAAAGGCAAATGACTTATTTTTAGCCATTTACGCGGTATTTGATGGAGTCCGGTGGTGCTTTCTTGTGGAGTCCGTTGGTCACGAAAGCCGGGAAATCTCAGCCTCGAGGGCACGGGCCCGAAAACCGGAGGGAAGAAAGCCGAATGATGGTTAACCGGTTCACCTCTCTGTTTTCAAACCGGACGGAGTTTTCGGTACGCGCAGGACGATTTCCCGTTCTTGGAGCCGGACAGCGACAAACCAACGCGTTCGGGAGGGATTGAACTTTCCGCATTGCAGTCACACCGATCGGGCTGGCATCATTTTTGCATCATTCGCCGGCGGCGATCACCGATGCACTGCGTTCGGTGGAGAGTCCTCCAGGCCACCAATTCCAATCGCCGGCAACCCGAAGAAGCGCGGGTCCAATCACGATGCGAACGATCGTTGCGTCAATGAACACGGCTACCGCGAGCGTAAATCCGAGCATCTTGATTACAAGGAAGTTTCCGAAGGTGAACGCTCCGAATACCACAATCATGATCGCGGCGGCACTGGTAATCAGTCCTGCGGTTCTGGCGATCCCCTCCGGGATCGCCTCCAGTTCGCTCAGTCCGTTCCTCCTCGCTTCGAGGACGCGCGCAACCAAGAATACTTCGTAGTCCATGCTCAGACCGAAGACGATGGCGAAGGCAACGATTGGCACAATGGGAAATATGCTGCCCGTTCCCTCAGGAACTCCGAAAATGCGAATGCCGTGGCCTTCCTGAAACACCAGAACCAACGCGCCGAACGATGACGCAACCGACAGCAAGTTCAAGGCAATCGCCTTTACCGCGGCGAAAAGTGACCGGAACCCAGCAAGAAGCGCCAGCAGAGTCCCTCCCACCACCAGGGCCAATACTGAGATGAAACGCTGCTTGACAATCGTCTGATAATCCGCAATGAGTGCGGCAATGCCGCCAATGCGCAACGTGGCCCCAGGTGCGCCCGCGAGGGTTACGGCGCCCTGCTTCCGCAGTTCTCGCACCCAGTTGACCTGATCGTTCAGAGATACCGACGTTGCGGGTAATACCTCGAGGAGTGCTGCGTGTCCGTCGCGGCTCAGAAATGCTCGGCGCGTGTCACGCGGAATATTGTTGAGTTCAGATCGGTCGCTTCCCCCAATTGTGGTGAGTGAGATTACTTTCTCGGAACGAGGGTCGCTCGCGAGCCGTTTGCTGAAACGATCGACTGCATTCCAGCCCGCATCCGTTTGCGCAATGGAATCTGTTGGAAGTTCCAGAATTACGCGCAACGAGTACACCATGCCAACCCGATCCATTTTCTCGAGGGTATGAAGCGCGCGCACCGATTCCGCCTGGGACGGCAGCCAATCCCCTCCAGGGACGTTGGTGCTGAGCCGCGCGGCCTGCGAGGCGAGCAGAAGCAAGGGGACGCCTGCCAGAAAGATGGCAAGCCAGGGACGGGCGACAATCATCCTTCCCCATCGCCTCCAGCGGTCTGCCGTGCGAGCGGCCCGATGCTCATCAAAACTTGCAATAATGGGCAACCGGCCGGAGTTGATTCGCGAACCCAGAGCCGCCAGCAGCGCCGGAACAAGGGTGACGGACAGCAGCAAACTCGTTGCTGCCACCAGAAATCCGGCTACACCGATGGAACGGATTTCACTAATGGGGACAGTCAAGAGGGCGAGGAATCCGATGGCCACCGTCGCGGCTGAAATCATCAGAGTATGACCTGCCTGGCGTGCCGCGATGGACGAGCATTTGAATCGGTCTTGCTCGGTGGCGATCGCTTCCCGGAAGCGGCTGAGCATAAGCAGGGCGTAGTCGATTCCCAGGCCCAGCCCAAGCATCGTAGCCAGATTCTGAACCAGGATGGACAAGTGCCAACGCAAAGCCAGGAACCCTGCGATGGCCAGTGCGCTGGCGATGGCGAGCTGGCCGATCGCGAGTGGAATCAAAGCCGCAACGATGCTTCCGAATGCCATCAGCAGAAGTACGAGCGTGCCGGGAACCGCGAGACTCTCAGCGTGTCGTACGTCGTCGGCGCTGGCTTTCCGAATATCGAAATTCAGCGGCGTCTCTCCCGTCAGTTCGAGTTTTACCGCCGGATAGCGACTGCGCAATTCGTTTTGCAGCGAGTTCAGCACATCGTGAAGCTTCGGGATGAGGGCCTCGACCGGCCCCTCGGTCGAGGCGAGTCCCACCAGAATAAAAGTTCCTCCGCCCTTGCCCAGGAAAATCGGATCGCGAAAATCAAGATGGGAAACCACTCCGGAGACGCCGGGTTCTTTTTGCAGTCTCTCTCCAATTGTTCCCAATACTTGCTCGCCTTCGGCCGAATCCGCAGGGGGGAGCCCCTGAATCACCAGAACCACAGGGTTGACAAAGGGAGAATGAAAGCGAGTGGCCAACTCCTCGGGGAGTTTTCCCGCTTCGCTGCCTTCGACGCGTGTTGCCGTCTCCAGGTGGCGCTCGGCGTGAAAGGAAAATGGAAGCAGCGCCAATACCACGACAAGGACTACCCCGGACAGCCAGAAACGGCGCAAATGCTGGAAATTCATAGTGTCAGGCGAGATCGCGCAGTTGCTTAACCCTCTTCGTTTCGCTAGTTCGAAATCCTACTGCTTTTGGAATCGTAAGGATCGGCGAAAAAATCAGCAATACGGAATTCTCCCACTTCTCAACATCGTTACCCAAGCACGATGCAAATCCCGACCGCGGGGCGTTTCGCTTCGCATTTTCGTATTATTGTAGGGGATACGCGTTCTTCCGGAAAACCATGCACAAGCTCGCGTCTTTCAGTTTGCTGATCGGTTTGCTCTTCGCCGCTCAACCTCAACCTGGGGCCGCGGATCCCCGCATCGGTTTCTGGAAGCTTATCTCGGCGCAGTCTTCCCTCGATCCCCCCAACAAACTCTCCATTCGATCTGAACACGGCGAAGTGCACGTAGTGATTTCAGGCAATACCCATGCCGATTTCACGGCCAAGCGGAACGGCCATGACACCCCCGTACAAGGCAATCCCGCCTTTGACGGCATCGAACTGCGCAGGATCGATAAGCATCAAGTCGAAGTCAAAGAGAAGAAGGATGGAGCTGTGGTGGTCACGATTCATGACAGACTTTCGAGAGATGGCAACGAGTTGACGAGCAAGACTTCACAGGCAGGCCGCTCCGAAAAGATCACGGTGTGGAAGCGGGCCGGGGGAAAGAAGTCAGCGACTGACTTATTTGCCGGTGAGTGGATCGAAGATCTGAGCAAATCTCGAATGGAACAAGGGATGACGCTCAAGATTGAGGCAGATGGAAAGGACGGCGTGCGATTCTCGGGCGACTACAGCTACACCGCCCGCTTTGACGGCAAGGAATACGACGTAAAAAACTCCCCCAACGATACCGTGACCCTGCAACTTGTGGACGCTCACACGGTCGATGCAATTTACCGGCGCGACAATCAGGTTACGCAAAGAGATCGCTGGGTGGTTTCCGCCGACGGAACCGAGATGACGGTGACCACATCAGGCACACTGGAAACCGGTCAGCAACTCAAACAGACTCTTGTATTCCGGAAACAGTAAGGTCACCGTGCCACACCCGGTGCATCCGCGCGGGTGAGCCGGCTATGGCGGTTGCCCATGGTGTTGAGTTCGCGCATCCCAACCGAGATGATTCCTTTTCGGTGCATGAATCGCAGGATGCCATTGACAGTTTCTTCGAGAGACGGATCGGGCTTGCCCGATGCGGCGGCGGCGCGGGCCGATTGATAGCTGGAATTGTCGTAGCGTTTGAACTCCATCGCGGAAATGTTGTCCACAGAGCCCACCAGGAAGTCCAGCAGTGGAAACAGGAGATCTTCCTTCCTGCATCTCTTGACCAGCTCGGGAACGAAGTGGGAAAGACTGAAGATTTCAAATTGCCGGCCCGTTGCCTTTGTAATGAGTCCGGTAATATCCAGCATGTTCGCGTAGTCGTCCCTGACAACGTGATACGTCTTGTTCTCCGTGCCGGGAGTCGTGGAAATCGCAACGATATTGTTCGCCGTGATGTCTGCGGGAACGAAACTCACCTGATTCAGGGCGTCGACGCCGATACCATGATTCACCATGAATGCCACTAAACGCACGGCGATGTCGAAATTATTGCCCCCGCCGGTAATCGAGGGACTGACCAGGGCCGGTCGGAAGATCCGCGTCGTAAGCCCGCGGCGGCGGGCATCCATGACGACTTGCTCCGACACCCACTTGGATTGGCTGTATCCAAAATCGAGACGCTCCATATTCTCGTTGAAGTCGGTCTCGTACAGAACTTTCTTCACCGCCCACCCGAAGATGAATGTGGTCGAGACGTAGTTGAAGGTCTTGGCCCGTCCTTCGAACGCCAGCCTCACGACCTCATTGGTCCCGAGTATGTTCGCGTCACGCATGCGGTCGTAGTTGAGCAGGTAGTTCACGGTCGCGCCGTTATGGAAGACGGTATCGATCTTGTTCGCGAGGCTATCCCAGACCTCCGGCATCAATCCCAAATCCTTATGGCCAAGATCGCCGCAAACCGGAATCACGCGGGTGTCGAACATCTCCGCCAATTCGGCCGGGAACGACCCCGTCGATTCCATCGCCGCCCTGAGTCTTTGCCTGCCTTGGTGCTCATCCGAAGCCCGGACGAGGATGTGTATCTTCGCCCGGGTTTGTTCCAGCAGGCTCTTCAACAGGAAGGGGCCGATGAAACCCGTGCCGCCAGTGAGCAGAACATTCTTCGGCAGAACATTGTTCAAGATTGGTGTTTCTTCGAAATCCGCAAGGGCGGGAGGCTCGAAGATAAGCCTGGCGTCGTTCTTCATCATCCGCTGTTCCGCCGCCCGTTGCTCTTCTCGGAAAGCCGCCAAGGTTTGCCGCAGTGGACCCAGCGCTTCTTCGGGGGCACACTCCAACTGTTCCGCTAGTCGAAACAACTCCGCTATGCTCACACGCTGAATGAGACCGATGTCCACCTGCCTCGCCAGCAGGTCAGCGTCTTTATTCTTCAAGAGCTCCTTGATTTCATGCATGAACACGACAAGATCCAAGGAATCCAGCCCCGCTTCGACGAGGTTGTACGACTCCGTGCCCGTCAAGTTGTAACGGGCTTTCAATACGTCAAGAGGCGATTGGTGTACAGAACCAGAGGCCGAGGCTCCCGCATCTTTTTCCCGCGAAAACTCCGAAACCACCGTGAATTGCCCCTGCAGCCACATATGCTTGGTTTTGTGGCGCATGATCTTGCCCGAGCTGGTTCGGGGGATGGCGCGGGGTGCGATAAAAGAGATCAGAGCCACCTCGACGTTCAGGAAATTCCGGACGTCGGCGGCAATCTTCAGCGGATCTGGCAGCAATTTCAGATTTTTCACCTCGGCGACGATGGCCAGCGCCGGTTCGCTGTCTTCATTGATCTGGAACGCAGCCACGCAATTGGTCCGGATCAGGCCGGAGGCTTTCTCCACCACCGCTTCGATATCCTGCGGGTAATAGTTTTGCCCGCGGAGAATAATCATGTCTTTGATGCGGCCGCACACGAACAGTTCGCCATCGTGGAAGAAACCCATGTCGCCGGTGCGCAGGTAGCCGTCGTCATAGGGGCTATCGTCCACCAGCCGGGCGTGAAACAGCTTGAGCGTCAGTTCCGGATTATTCCAGCAACCCAGGCACTTGCTCCCTCCAGCTATCCAGATCTCACCGATTCGACCCGGGTCGAGAGCAACGTGCTTCTCCGGATCCACGATCTTCACCGTGAGTCCCGGCAAAGGAGTTCCGCAACTGACAATCCGGGTAGCCGCGCCGATTTCAGAAACCTCCTTGGTCATGCGGGCTTTCCCCAGCGCGATCGCGTTCTTGTTGACGGAAATAATGTTGCGGCCACCAAGCGAAACCGCCAGCGTATTCTCCGCCAGCCCGTAAGCCACAAAAAAGCTTTCCGCCCGGAGTCCGCGAGGCTGAAAGGCCTGCAAAAACCGTGTATAAGTGTCCGGTTTGACGGGTTCCGCGGCAACCAGCAACTGTCGGAGCGAGCTTAAATCGCAGGTCTCCAGGCTCTCCTTCGAAATCCGCCCGGCGCGCAGGCAATAGTCGTAGGCGAAGTTCGGCGCGGCTGAAGCGCTGGCCTCATAAGTCTTGATGGCGTCAAACCACAGGGTCGGGCGCTGAATGAAGTCCGTCGGAGCGAAGCCGTAGGTCGTGCCGCCCTTAAGTGCGGGATAAAGGTAGCACCCAATCAGCCCCATGTCGTGATACTGCGGAAGCCACGATACAACGACCGGCGCGTCATGGTCGATCACGAGTGGACAGTTGTGCAGGATATTTTCGTGCGTGACCATCACGCCTTTGGGATCCCTGGTCGATCCCGACGTGTACTGAAGAAACAGAATGTTTGAAGCGCCGTTGGGAATTTCGCCGGTAATCGTGTCGACGAAGTCCTCCGTTACAACCCAACGAAGACTGGATATGTAGTCCACGTCAACTGCCGATCCACGGACTCCGCTTCTGGCAAGATTTGTCTTCAGGGATCCCAGATAGTCTTTGCTCGTCAGAATACCGGCCGCCTGGCAGTCCTGCGCGATGTGAATCATTTTATACAGCGCACTCCGGAAGTCACGAGAACTGGGAGGATAGACGGGGACGGGGATCAATCCCGCGCGCACGCAGCCGAAAAATGCGCAAATCATTTCCAGGCCCGGCGGGTAGGCGAGCAGAAGGCGGTCCTGCGACTCGAAACCGTGCACTTTCCGCAAATGTCCGGCGATCACCTTCGTCCGGTGCAGGAACTCCTCATAGGAGTAGCCTCCAATCGGATTGCCGTTTACATCAATATACGAATAGAGAAGTCTGTGCGGATGCTGCCCCCCCAGACTATCCAGCTTGTCCAAAATCGAATCGATCATAGATTCGGAACGGTCTCACGGCGGCAACACCCGCCAATCGCTATCCTCCTAGGTTCGTTGTATGAGAAGACTCCATATAATATAAGAAAACAAAAGTCTTGCTTGCTCTTCCGTGCCCAGAGGCAGACCGATCTTAAGAACACAGGCGCAGCTATATCCACGCCCGGCGTCGGATCGCCTGGAGTCAGCGTCCCGGTTCACTAAGCACTGAGCGGACGATGTTAACAGAGATTTTAAAAACCGGGAACTAGGATACGGGCAAATTCACCCCGAGAACATGCATAGGTACGTCCGATTCCGGCCCGAGCCGGAATTCCCTTGATCTTCCGCAAGCCATACCGCTAACATCAAGTTTTCAGGTTTTGCGGCAGAGGGAAGGTTTGTGCAACCAAACCCGCCTGGCTGGCCACTCGACTGTGGACAGACGGCGCCGAAATGCATCGGGTCGACCTGAAAATCCTTTCGTGCCAGTGAAATCAACGAGGTGGCAACTAGTCTGAACTCGGAGATCAATGACCCTGCAGCAACGGAGGCCTCCCTGCGAGACTCCGTTCTCGATTCGGCCCCAGAGTCTTCTTTCCCCAGGGTCTTGCGTCGGCGCCTCGAGGATTTCTTTTCCGAAGGGAACATTTCTCCTAAGGCCGACCTCGCCATGTGGATCAAAATCGCGGTGGGGTTGGCGGCGCTGGCGGGCAGCTGGATTGCCCTTTACACGTTCAAGCCGGACTCCTGGAGGTTCGTCGGCCTCTACCTGCTGAATGCGATCGCGCAAACATTCCTTTTGCTGAACATTGCACACGACAGCAACCACAACGCGATCTCGTCGTCACGTTTTGTAAACAAAGGGCTGAATTATGTTTTCGATGTTTGTGGAATCAGTTCCTACATGTGGCGGATTCTCCATCATCGAGGTCACCACTCCTGCATCAATCTTCATGGCGAAGACGATGCGCTGACCGGACGCGGCGTCTTACGGTTCACGCCCCACGAGCCCCGGAGGCGGCTGCATCGTTTCCAGCATATCTATGCCCTGCTGATGTACGCGCTGTTTTCTCTCGACTATGTGCTGCTGCGGGACTTTGAGTGCTTCTTTTTCCCATCGCACGATTATCTGAAACGTACCAGGCATCCGATGCGAGAGTACGTCATTCTCTTTGCAGGGAAAGCGTTCTATCTCACCTACATGCTGATTTTGCCGGTCCTGTTGCTGAGGAAATCGCCGCTGCTGGTCGGTCTGGCTTTCGTGCTCTCGCACTTGATTATCGGATTGAGCGTTGCGCTGGTATTTCAGACCACGCACGTGATCGACAGCACGTACTTTCCCTCGGACCGCAACGAGTTCGATAACTGGATTCATCACATCTTTGCGACCACGGCCGACTATGCGACCGAGAGACCGTTCGTCGGCTGGCTTACCGGCGGTCTCAACCACCATATCGTCCATCATCTGTGCCCTTTTGTGTGCCACACTCACTATGCTCCTCTGACCCGAATTGTGAAGCAGACCGCCGAAGAATATGGCGTATCCTATCGGCAGCATCCGACCATGACCGAGGCCATCAAACATCATTTTCTACTCTTGAAACAGTTGGGGAACCAGGATCAAGTTTCCCCTCTGAAGCCCTTGGATAGCGAGGCCTGACCGTGTCCCAGAGCGTGCCCGCCGTCCCCCGCTCCCGCTCCTTCCTCGATTCGCGCGCGATGGCGCACAATCCTGTCCAGGTTCTCTCCAACTACACCGCGCTCCATGGCGATACCTTCCGGTTTTATTTTGGTGGCGTCAAAGAGGCCATCGTCACCACCAATCCAGTTGTCATTCAGCACGTGCTGAAGACGAATTCGGACAACTACCACAAGTCCCATATCCAGAAGAAGCGGATGGGCCATTTCCTGGGCAAGGGCCTGCTCACCACGGAAGGCGAAGCCTGGAAAACACAGCGGCGCCTCATCCAGTCGGGATTTGAGCGAAAACAGCTCGAAATTTTGTCTTCGATCATGCAGGGCTCGCTTGCCGACTCGCTGCGGGATTTCGACAGACAGGCGCGCAGCGGCCCAGTCGACATCTACCCCCTCATGATGAAGATCACCTTCGCAATGGTGGGGAAATCTCTGTTTGGCGCAAGGTTGAAAGCGGACGACATCGACCTCATCAGCCTGGCCATCTCGACCATCCAGGAATTTATGGTTCGCCAGACCATTCAGCCATACCTGAACCCCTGGTTTGCTATCTCAGGCGAGCTGCGCAGACATGAGGGAATGCGCGCTCGTGCTTTCGGCGTTTTGCACGACTACATTCGCAGGCGGCGCGAAGAGGAACCAGGCCACGATCTGCTGCAGATTCTGATGGATGCTCGCTACAGCGACGGCTCAGCGATGAGCGATGACTTGGTCGTCAGTGAGAGCATGCAACTTCTGGTCGCCGGCCATGAAACGTCGTCGAATGCTCTTTCGTGGATTCTTTACCTGCTCAGCTCGCGTCCGGATTTTGTCGAGAGGGTACGGCAGGAATTCGATGAAGTGCTGGGCGAGGAGCCTCTGTGCTTCTCCGACGTTCCAAAGTTCGAATTTACAACGCAGGTCATACTGGAGGCGCTGCGCCTTTATCCGCCGTTTTGGATGGTCGACCGTATGGCTCTGGCGGACGACCGCGCTGGAGATCTCGACATACCCCGCGGCTCGACGGTCGTTGTGTTCATTTACGGTGCGCATCATTCCGCGCGGTACTGGGAGAACCCGGAGAATTTCGACCCGGAACGCTTCACCAAAGCGAACGAGAAACTGCACACGCCCTTCGCTCATTTGCCCTTCGGGGCTGGGCCGCGGGGCTGCATCGGCGGCAACTACGCCATGCTGCAGATGCTCATGATTCTGAGTGTTCTGCTCAGAAAATACGACTTCCATCTGGTTCCCGGCCAGACCATCGAACCACGCCCCATGGTCATCCTGCGGCCGGAGCACGGAATTCGTATGACCTTCACCGAGGCAATCCCCCGCGGCGTCGGCAGATTGTCCGACTGTTCGGCCTGAGTTTTTTACGCTGAGCTCTTTACGCTAGTCAGCCTTGATCTGACATCTCACAGGTTGTACTCTCGGGCTCACCCGTATGTCGGGGCTTGCAACAAATATCGCTGCGCTTACAACCGTAATCTGGTCTTATCTCGTCTTGGCCAGAGGATCTTTCTGGCGCACGAAAAGCACTCCTCCCGATGTCAGCGACAAAGCTGGATTTTCGGGCAGCGTGCTTGCCGTAGTTCCGGCCCGCAATGAGGCCGAACTGATCCGACCGGTCGTTACATCCCTGCTAAATCAGAAGGTTTCTATGCCCGTCCTCCTCGTGGACGATGAGAGCACGGACGGTACAGCGGATGTGGCACGGAGCGCCGCCGAAGAAGCAGGCAAACCGGATGCCCTTATTGTGATTCAGAGCAAGCCCGTGCCCGCAGGGTGGACCGGGAAATTGTGGTCGATGCACCAAGGCATTGAGCGCGCTCGCTCATTCAATCCCGCATGGCTCATGCTCACTGACGCCGATGTGCTGCACGGTCCGGAAACCGTAAAGCATCTGGGTCTCATTGCTTCGCGAGGTCACTATGATCTGGTCTCGTTTATGGTAAAGCTGCCTTGCGAAAGCCTTCCCGAAAAGCTCCTCGTTCCCGCCTTCGTATATTTCTTTTTCATGCTCTACCCGCCAGACTGGATTCGCAATCGCCGGAGTTCGACCGCCGGCGCAGCTGGTGGCTGCATGCTTGTGAGAGTGGAGGCTCTGGACCGCGCCGGAGGACTGCAAGCGATTCGCGGCGCAGTGATCGATGACTGCGCGCTGGCCGGGCTCCTGAAGCAGCATGGCGGGAGATTGTGGCTAGGATTGACAGATCAGAGCCAAAGCGTGCGACGATACGAGACCTTCTCAGATTTCGAGCACATGGTCTCGCGCACGGCCTTCAATCAATTGAAGCACTCCTCATTGCTGCTACTGTGCACCATTGCCGGGATGGTGATCACCTATCTGGCACCTCCACTATTGTTGCTCACACGCGGCAGACTGACCATCTTTATGGGAGCTGTGGCCTGGGCGGCCATGACGATCACATACTCCACCATAGTGCGCCACTATCGACTGAATCCCGCATGGGCATTGACCCTGCCACTGGCGGCACTGTTTTATCTGGGTGCGACAATCCATTCGGCGGTTAAATACTGGAACGGCAGAGGCGGCGACTGGAAAGGACGAGTTCAGGACGTTCAAGACCGCGACATTGCCGAAACCCCTCTCTGTTAGATCAGCCAGGTGTTTCTGCCCATGGAACGATTCCATCCGAAGCGCGCTTTATAATATTTGACGATTGCGAGCCCGCACTTCCACAACGTGAGCGCAACAGCCGCCTGTGGGAATCCGGATCGCACCAAGGAGCCTCGAAACACAGACGTGCCTCTTTCCTGATTCGCATGAGAACCGATCCGAAGACTGTCCAATCCTTGCTTGGCCACAGCGATGTGAAAATTGACGCTTCAGTTTTAGACCCATTTTGTAAGCCAGGATCGTACGGCTGCGGCAGGGATATGTTGCCCGCGATGCTCAGCCATGGGTTGGTCAAAAACAGATTCCTGTTCCTGAGCTCTCACTCGATGTGACCCGCGACGCGGTCGGATTGGTCTAAAACGGTCGATTTTTCTTGTGGGGGTTTTCTTTCGGCAAGCCGACGGGTACTGGTGGCGGCCCTCGCCTCCGCTCCCCCTCGTCAGCAGGTCCCAGCGCCGCTCGCCCGGATGGTGTGTGCAGCTCAGGCGTTCAGACCCTGGGCAAGCGGCGCGGAATTCTCGCAAATTCATGAGGTTAGCGCACGCTAACTTTCCAGCGCGGTAGAGCGCGGGGCCAGCGCCCTCCAGCGCTGCGAATCGCCGATTTGCTTTTCTTTCCGCAAGTTCGAACCGGGATTTCCGAACCAGGTTTGCTCGCTAAAAGGCCTAAGCCCCCCAGCCTTTTGTCTCTAGCGCCCAACGCGACAAAGCGGCGTAGAATTCCGGTCTCCCCACAAAGTCTCTCGCAGGAGGCTCCACTCATGGCAGCGCCCAAACCGCCGGATATCGCCGGAATGATCTTGATTGGCAAGTCGTTTGTGATCAGAGGACAAGTCTCTTGCGACGGAGATCTTTACATCGACGGCCAAGTGGAAGGAAGCGTCGACCCTAAAGGCAACTGCCTCACCATCGGCCCCGAGGGACTCCTCAAAGCCAATGTCATCGCCCGCACCGTGGTCGTGCAGGGTAGGCTCGAAGGCAATATCCACGCCAGGGAACGGGTCGACCTCAAGCATTCGGCTTTCGTCGTCGGCGATATCGTGACCCAGAGCATTACGATCGAGTCAGGCGCGCAAATCAAAGGAAGCATCGAGGTCCACGGGGGATCTCCCCAGGAAAAACGGGCAAGTGCAGCAGGTTCTTCGCCGAAATGATCGGGAACGAAACTGAGGTCGACGAACGGTGCTGAATGATAAAGAAGCCGGATACGAGAAAGTTCTGCACTGACATAACTACACTTCCAGGTCTACTCTCCCTGCACATAAAGTGGATGCGCCGAGTGCGTCGGGGAACAACGGGTTCGGGCTAGAGCTCGTGTCGAACTTCGGTGTGCTTTCGGCAATTAACCGGCGCTATAACCGCCAAATTCTCCGAAAACGTAAAAGAAGATACCAAGTAAAGACGCTCGACTCGGGCCATTGCGGACGACATCAACTCGGCCGAAGGCAGGCAGGGTGTTCGCTAGCACGACAGCGCGCTCGAACATGCGTCGGCCAGCGGCACTTTCGCGCCTTTCAGAACCCGCCGAGCAGCTGCAGGCTCTGCAAAGCGGCTGCTTCGCAGCAGGTTCTCTGCGAAGCAGCGCTTGCGCCTTCTTACGAAAGGATTCTATAAGGTGTCCTCCTTTCTGTGGCTGCACCACTGTTTCAACTGCGTCAGCAGACGTTGTGGCGGGCACGGTGGCTGAGTTCATTTTTCCCAGACGTCCAACGTCGCGCGAACAACCAGTAAGCGAGACCGATTGGAACCTCCTGGAATGGACTGGAATAGTAGTTTTTCTGGAGAGGCGCTGTCATTGCCCACGAGCAAGTAGCGATCACCGGCCCGTTTGTCGCCCCCCCGAGGCTAGATTTAACGTTATTTAACGTCGGAACCTATCCTCCGCCCTGTTTCCGCGCAAAAGCTTGAGCACCATCGGGGCACTTCGCAAACCTGATTTCAAGATGCAAATTAACGCTTTTTAACTTCCACAAACCAGCTGCTTCAGTAGAAAATCGATTTTTCTTAAAAGCTCATACCACTATCCCAGGACCGTGGTACGTGCCACTTCGGGAGAGACTGTCAGAGGTCAGGGGTGGAATGAACTCCTGGAGTTTGCCAGCCTGTTTTTGAGCACAAGGCGAGTAAGCGTTTACTGCATTTCGGAGGGACGACCGAACCACATTGATTTGGCCATTGCTCATTTCTTCAAAGCGAGACCTGAGCATATTTGAGGTTTATCGATCGGCAGGCAAAAAGGTCCCAGCCTCAAGCAACTGCGAGATCGGAATGGGGTAGGGGGAAAACGAGGTACCTGGGCTGAACTAGCGTTTACGACCGAATCGACACTAGGAGAAAAGTGAGGAATTTCATGAAGAGAATCTCTTGGTTTTTGCTTCCTGCGATTCTGTATGCCCTTTGCGGCTTTGCGGCCGGGCAGAGTTGCCCTGTCACCTACACCATTACAAATAGCTGGCCCGGCGGCTTTCAGGTGAGTCTTTTGATCACAAATACCGGGACGACCGCCATCAACGGCTGGACGGTAGAGTGGACATTTCCCGGCAACCAACAGATCACCCAATTGTGGGGAGGCAATGTCAGCGCCCAGGGCGAAACTGTAACTGTCACGAGCCTCAGTTGGGACGCGAGCATTCCCGTTGGTGGAACCATGAGCAGCGTCGGCTTCACCGGTACCGTCACCGGGGCCAATACAGCCCCTACGGCGTTTATATTGAATGGAGTTGTATGCGGAAGCGGTGGCGGCGGCAACCCTCCTTCAACTCCCGCCGGGCTAACAGCCGCGGCCGGTAACGGCCTGGTTACGCTTTCCTGGGCTGCCAGCACGGGCGCAATCAGTTATAACGTGGGACGATCCACCTCCAGTGCCGGTCCGTATACGACGGTGGGCACGCCGACTGTAACCAGCTTTACCGACAGCACTGTGACCAATGGCACCACCTATTTTTATGTGGTCAATGCCGCAAATACCGCCGGCGCGAGCGCCAACTCTGCTCCAGTCAGCGTTACGCCTTCTGGCTCCATACCCAATGTCACGGTTACTATCAATCCGGCCAGCACCCAGGCCATCTCACCTT
>Ga0123355_10009797_pt1 | contig 14616 bp, 11 predicted proteins | sample TergutEmb28metaG_3_FD_89872 | JGI IMG/M metagenome (GOLD analysis project Ga0123355, IMG submission 89872) | Embiratermes neotenicus P1 segment gut microbial communities from Petit-Saut dam, French Guiana - Emb289 P1 | ecosystem: Host-associated > Arthropoda: Insects > Digestive system > Gut ...
GGTATCAAATATAGTCCTCTCGCTCCAGCCTGTAAACGGCATATCATCCAAAATCTCTGCCACTTTCGCCTTTGCTGTTTCATCCGTCAAGACCTCCAAAGCCTTATGTAATGCTTGTTTGCGTGTCATATGAATATCCTCCTTTGGATATTCTCCCTTAATGCCTCTCGTAGGTACAGCATAAGTGGAAAATTGCACCCCATGGCTGGTGTCAAAATTATCTATAGCTTTCATAAGCCCAACGCAACCTACTTGAAACAAATCGTCTGCATTTTCGCCCCTGCGTGTAAACCGCTGAATAATGCTTAGCACCAAACGCAAATTACCAAAGATATATTTTTCCCTTGCTTCCTCATCGCCTTCTTGTATACGAGAGAATAATGCTAACTTTTCTGCCCCTTTTAAAATAGGCAGTTTTGATGTGTTAACGCCACAGATTTCTACCTTACCACTATGCATAGTATTACCTCCGAAACGTTGTAATACTACTTAAGGTTTGCCTGTTGGCAAAAAACTATACTGGTAAAATTAGTAATAACACATTTATGTTTTTTTTGAAAAAAGCGAATGAAGCAGCTTACAGTGCGGCCTCGACCGCCTTTCACCAAAAAAACAAATGGCTTGCAGTCTAAAAGCCAACTGTGCTATATTGCAATCAAATCCCTAGCATATGGAGGAACTTAAATGAACCCAATTGTTAAACAAGCAATAGATTTTACAAACGTATACAAACAGTACAAGGATGCGCCCCTTCCTATCAGAGAGGCCATGTGTTATCAAGCGCAATACCCGGCACTTCTAACACCTGTAAAAGCAGAAGACTTGTTTGCCGGCCGTGGTTCCATTGGGCGCATTACTTACATGGGCTCGGTATGGTGGATGGGCACACCGGCACATACACCGGAATTTCCTGTTGAAGGCAAGCAAGGCGGTTATTGTTTTGATTTTACCGCAAAATATTCGCCCAACTTTTCGACAGAAGAAAGAGCGCAACTAAGCGAATTACATAATTTCTGGCTGCATGAGACTTCTATGTCTAAAACACACGCGCACACCAAATGTCGTGACGGCGTAGGTTTTCTGTTTGCAAATGATTTAGATAAGTTAGTAAGCAAAGGTTTTCCCGGCTTAAAACAAGATGTTGCCGCCATGCCCGATGGCGATTTCAAAACCGGGCTTTTGTTGGTTCTTGAAACAATGATTGATGTTTGCCAATACTACAAAACTTGCGCACAAGAAGTAGGCAACGATTTTGTAGCAAAAAATCTTGAGGCAATAATAAACCATGCACCCAAAACACTTGCAGAAGCACTGCAATTAATACTTATCTTTGAGTTGCTAACCCACGAAAAACATTACGAACTATGCCGCCCGGACGTAGCGCTTGGCGACATATACACACATCAATTGGAAAACGGTGAGCTTTCGGAAGAAGAGGCTGTAAAGCTACTGTGCGGATTTTATCAAATGATTTTTGAATACGGCGAAAAAACAGTGTGTCGCTTTATAATGGGCGGCAAATATCGCCGCAACCCAAAAAATGCCGATAATTTTATTATCCCGGCATTAAAAGCAGAAGCACAGCATAAAAAAGTTATTCCACAAGTATCTATCCGCCACTACAAAGGTTTTGACCCGACCATTCTAAAACTTGCATACGACACAATAAACGAGACAGGCACATTCCCAACATTGTATAACGATGACGCAATTATACCGGGCGTAGCCGAAGCCTTTGATGTTTCATACGAAGATGCCAAAAAATATTATCCTTTAGGTTGCGGCGAATTTATTTTGGCACACCATAGCCCGGCTATTTTGATAGCAGGGTGGGATGTGCCACGCATGGCAGATACTGCAATGAGGGGCAGCAACGCCACCACATATGATGAACTATATAGTGCAGTGCTTGCACAAATGCAGCTGGAGGCAAATGCACTTGCCGAATATCATATGCTTGTTTGCAAAAAACATAACGAAGATAGTGCGTTCCTCGCCGGAAGCCTTTTGACCTACGACTGTATCGAAAGAAACAAGCCTCTTTTTGATAGCGGCGTAAGGTACAATGGCGCATGTGTTATGGCACATGGTTTTTCCAATGCGGCAGATGGGCTTGCAGCAATAAAAAAACTTGTGTTTGAAGAGAAAAAATATACACTGCAAGAAATTATAACAGCACTAAATGCTAACTTTGTTGGTTATGAAACGCTGCATAATGACTTGAAAAATGTACCCAAGTTCGGTAACGATAATGACGCAACCGACAGCATAATTGTGCGCTTATGGAAAGACATGTCTATTGCTGCAAAAAAAGCAGGCAAAGAAGTAGGCTTCGAGTTTTTTACTGTTTCCAGCGTTAACCCCGGCGGATATTGGATGGGGTGGGGAATGGGTGCAACAGCAGACGGTAGGCTTGCGCAGCAAGCTTATGCAATTGGCAATGCCCCAACAGCCGGCGTAGACAAAAGCGGGCTAACCGCAATGATGAACTCCGTTTTAAAAACAGACCCTGCCAACGGTGGTTCTGTTACAAACATTAAACTCTCTCGTGAATTCTTCACGAAAGAACGTGTAAAATTTGAAGCACTGTTTGACACATACTGGGCAAGCGGTGGTTTGCAAGCCAACATAACCATCGTAAGCAAAGGTGATTTAGAAGCGGCTATGAAAGAGCCGGAAAAATATCCGCACTTAATAGTCAGAATTGGTGGCTGGTCGGCAAGGTTTATTGATTTAGATGATTTTACGCAAAAAGAAATTTTAAAAAGAACATTGCACTAGGAAGCATGGTGCAGACAATGGTAGGTACAATTTTATCTATAGAGAGATGCTCTCTCCACGATGGCCCCGGATTAAGAACAACAGTGTTTTTAAAAGGCTGCCCGCTAAAATGTTTGTGGTGCCATAACCCGGAATCTCTTTCTTTTAAACCGGAGCTATATTACTTTGAAGAAAGATGCACACAATGCGGCAAATGTGGTGATATGTGCTCAGCGCATACATTTGACCAGAATACTCATCAAATAAACCGCCAAAACTGCAACGCCTGCGGCAAGTGTGTAACAGCTTGTCCAAACGCTGCATTTGAAATAAAGGGCTGCCTTCAAACAGTACAAGAAGTCATGGATATTGTAGAAAAAGACAAGCGATTTTACGACAACTCCGGCGGCGGGCTTACAATATCCGGCGGCGAACCTTTTTCACAATTTAACTTTACACTAGAGCTACTTAAACAAGCAAAAAATGCAGGTATACATACCTGCATAGAAACAAGTGGGCAAACATCCACAGAAAATATTCTTGCTGTAGTACCGTTTACAGATCTATTTTTATTCGACTTTAAAGAAAGCGACGACACACGCCATAAAGAATATACAGGCCTTTCGCAAGCGCAAATACTTAAAAATTTGCATGCAGTAAATAATGCCGACGCAAAAATAATTTTACGTTGCCCAATTATTCCGGGTTGCAATAACCGTACAGAACACTTTGCCACAATATCTAAACTTGCAAATGAACTTAACAACATAATAGCTGTAAACATAATGCCGTATCACCCAATGGGTGCATCCAAAGCTACCCGTATAGGTGTGGAGTACAAAATAGATAATGCAACATTCCCCACCGAGGAAGAAATAACGAACTGGTTAAGTGAAGTGCAAAGTAGAACCACTACAACAGTAGAACGCGGATAGCACACAAAATACACCTATAAAAAGCCTAAAGAACCTAGAGCAAGTGACGGTTCTTTAGGCTTTTTTGTAATGTTTAAAATTGATTTATAGATACATATATCCTGAATGTAGGTACAATAATAAAAAATTAATTTCAGTTTTGCTGAAAATATTTCGTCATGAAATATTGACAAAATCCTCATGTAGGTATATTATTCGACAAAAGTAGGCACAGCATGTGGGTTCCATATGCATACCAACTTGGCATGGCGCAATAAGTATCAAAATTTTGAAACTGCATTTCAGGATAGAAAATAAATTTTTCGGAATATTAAACGTATGTGTCTTAACGAAAAAGATAAGGGAGCAAATAACGTGAGCTTATATGAAAAACTACTTAAAAATGAGGAAGTATTATCGGTAATTGGGCTGGGTTATGTTGGCCTGCCTCTTGCCGCGGCATTTTCTGAAAAAATTAAAACAATAGGTTTTGATGTGAATAGCGCAAAAATTGAAGCGTACAAAAACGGAATTGACCCAACCAACGAGCTTGGTACAGAGGCACTACGTGCCTGCGCTGTAGACTTTACATCTGATGCAAAACGCCTGGCAGAAGCAAAATTTCATATCATAGCCGTGCCAACGCCAATTAACGGAGACAATGGCCCAGATTTATCTTATGTAGAAAGTGCCTGCACTATACTTGGCCGTTATCTTAAAAAAGGCTCTATTGTTGTAAGTGAATCTACCGTGTACCCGGGTGTAACTGAAGATGTTTGTATTCCTATCTTAGAAAAAGAATCCGGACTAAAGTGTGGTGTGGATTTCAAGGTGGGATATTCGCCGGAGCGTATTAACCCCGGCGATAAAGTTCATACATTACAAACAATTGTAAAAGTAGTTTCCGGTATGGATGAAGAATGCTTGGACGAAATTGCCAAAACTTACGAGCTTGTTGTCGAGGCTGGCGTACATCGCGTTAGTTCTATCAAGGCGGCGGAAGCTGTAAAAGCCGTAGAAAACACTCAACGAGATGTAAACATCGCATTTATGAATGAAATGGCTCTGCTATTTCAAGGATTAGGCATTGACACCGGAGAAGTTGTCACAGCTATGAACACTAAATGGAATGCACTTAAATTTTATCCCGGATTGGTTGGCGGGCATTGCATTAGCGTAGACCCGCATTATCTGCTGCATGGCGCAAACAAGATGGGGCATAACAGCCGTATTGTACGCGAAAGCCGCCGCCTAAACGACATAATGAGCAAAATCGTGGGCGATGCAATTATCAAACAGTTAATAAAGTCAAACAAAATGGTGACCAAGTCAAAAGTTGCAATTTTGGGTTTGTCTTTCAAAGAAAATACGCCGGACATAAGAAATTCAAAAATTATGGACGTTATTAACCAATTGCGCTGCTATGGAATATCACCCATGGTTGTTGACCCTGTGGCATCCGCAGAAGAAGCTAAACGAGAATTTGATATAGACCTTGTACCGCTAGACGAGCTAAACGATTTAGATTGCATTGTTTGTGCCGTGCCGCACGACGGATTTAAGGGGCTTACAATAGAAACAATGGACAAGCTGTTCGGCAATTTACCAAATGACGAGAAAATTTTAATTGACATAAGGGGCAAGTTTAGCAGAGCCGAGGCACAAGCCAACGGCTACCGCTACTGGAGTTTATAGGGGTGAGTTAATTGAGTAATAAATATAAAGAACTCAAATTGTATGAGCAATACCGAAATGATGACGAAGCCAAGCAAGGAATAGACCCAAAGGAAGTGAAACGCCTCAACCGTCCCTTTACTTGGTGGGGACGCATAATTATTGTAATATCTGCACTCTTGTATATATTCTTAATATGGTGGTTTACGCATCAGCTAAATGGCTTGATTATGACGAGCGGAATAATGTTTATTTACCTGGTAATAAAGAAAACATTTGCCGTAGCGTACCGCGCAAACAAAAAAGAGCTTACTAAGGAATACAATGTATCCGTTATCGTCACCTGTTATAACGAAAGTCCCGAATCTGTAGTTAAGGTGTTTGACAATATTTTGTCCTTAGATTATCCGGTTAAAGAAATAATATTTCTGGACGATGGCAGCGTAGAAGACCTTTCCTACAAAGTAGCGAAATCTTATGCAGAAGACCCACAAAACAAAAGGGATAAACTCGAATACAAAATCATCCGGTTCATACAAAACCGTGGCAAGCGAGAAGTTATGGCATATGGCTTTACCATCGCTCGTGGCGATTACTTATTTATGCTGGATTCGGACTCGGAAATTCTGCCAAATGCATTAACCGAATTGTTACGCCCCTTCGAGGATGAAAAAACCTGCTCTACAGTAGGGCATATAAATGTACTTAACAGAGACCAAAACTTTGTTACAAAGATGCAGGCCTTTACATACTATGGTGCGTTCCAATTGGGGCGTGCGGCACAGTCTGTGTTTGGCAATGTGATTGTTTGCAGTGGTGCATTTAGCGTGCACAAGAAAGACTTTATTTTGAAAGATTTAGAAACCATCCGAGCCAAAAAATATTTTGGTATACCATGTTCCTCGGGTGACGACAGGGAACTTACCTGTATGGCTCATAAGTCTGGAGGAAAAACCGTATACCAAAACACCGCATATTGCGCCACGATGGTGCCTACCACATGGAAAGCATTAAAAAATCAGCGCAGACGCTGGCATCGCTCCGGTTATTTAGTAAGCTTGGATATAGTTAAAGAGCTATTCCCCAGACATCTAGGCTTTTTAGCTTGGACATTTGCAGAGGCGTACTTGTGGTTGATTGCGTTAATCATTTTTCTTTTCAGAATTTTCACTGTAGGTGTTTCTTTTAACTGGTACATAATTTTAGTGTTCACCCTGCTTGTTATGTTTAAGCATAATAGCTTGTACTTGCTTTATAGGCCATTGCACTTTATCCTATTGCCAATTTATACACTGGTATATGGTATTTTTCTAACATTCATCCGTTTCTACACGTTAGCCACAATAAGGTTTGATGGTTGGGGTACAAGAACCGTAGAAAATACGAATGAAGAGTTGGCAACTACAGGCGCAGAGGTTAAAGAAGGGACAGCTTTTGGCCGATAGATATTTGTGTTATACTTCTTCTAAGACATATTCTTAGGAGTGGTATTCATGCAAAAAACACTCTTGCTTGCAAAGCATACAATAAATCGCTTTACCCCGGAACATATGAAGTGGATGTGGGGTCAAGGGCTTTATATGTATGCTTTATCTTTATTAGACGAGCAAAGCGGAACGGATTATTTTACCGACTTTATAGTCCGGTATTATGATGCACACATTAAAAAAGGTATCCAGATTGTAAGCTCGGATACGCTTGCGCCATCACTTGGTGCATATATGCTATGGAAAAAAACCGATGAGGCAAAATATAAATATATTGCGGAAAATGCTGCCGGTTACATGCACACATCTAAGCGTATACTGGAGCATTTACCAAACCATATGGGCACAGGCATTTATTCAAAAATGTATCCGCAAAGCATTTGGGTAGACAGTATTATGATGTATGGCGTTTTTGCCGGGCGATACTCTGCGGAACAAAATGATACCGCACTTTCGCAATTTGCCCTACGTCAGTTGCCATTGTTTGAAAAATATTTAAAGGACGAGAAGCACGGCCTCTTTTACCATAGTTACTGGACAGGCTTAAAAACCATCTACCCAAACAAGCCAATATTTTGGGGTAGGGGAAATGGCTGGATAATGGCCGCTGTGCCGTTAATGTTGCCGTTTTTACCGGAAGGAACAGAAAAAAACAAAGCCATTTCAATTTTCAAACGCTTAGCACACGCATTATTGCCACTGCAAAGAGAAGATGGTTTTTTTGAGACACTATTAAACTTTAAAAGTTACAAAGAAAGCAGTGCAACAGCACTTATCGCCGCTGGTTTTATTTACGGCGGCCGTACCGGAATTTTAGATAAAAAATATTTGTATGCCGGCTTAAAAGCATTTAAAGCCGTGGAAAACAGCATTGCAGAAGATAGACGAGGATTAAGTTTGCCTTTTATTTCTGCACCTACAATTCCTGTGCCGGGTGCGCCATTGCTTGGTTATAAACTTACACCTACAGGCAAAAATATGACATACGGGCTTGCGGCACTAATATTTGCGGCATTGGAGGCAGCGAGATGCGAGTAATTTCAGATATTATCCCCAAAAAGGAAAAATTCTTTTTTGCGCTGGGTGACTTTTATGGCGGCGGCGCGGGTATGTTTCTTAGCATACTGCATTTTAGATTTTTGATAGATGTGTTGCTTATTCCACCGGCTGTTGCAGGGTCTGTTGTGCTTTTTACAAGGATTTGGGATGCGTTTCTCGACCCTTTTATTGGCGTTTTGTCCGACAATACACGTACTCGCTGGGGGCGGCGAATACCGGGCATTTTTATAGGCGGGTGTGCGATTGGTGTGGCGTTAGTTTTGTTATTTCTGCCCGTTGCAGCGTGGAGTTTGCCCGCAAAGGTAGTGTATGTCGTTATTTCTTGGATGATATTTGCTACGGCGGCCACATTCTTTTCTATAAATTACGCATCACTTTCCGGCGAGATTTCTAACGATTATAAAGAGCGCAACACTGCTAACACCTTGCGCCTTGCTATCAGTCAAATAGCAACGCTTATTTGTGCAACTGTTCCGTTGCTTTTGCGCGATGCAATTAAACCTATGGTTGGCGAAATGAACGCATACGTTATTGTGGCGGCTGTTTTTGGGCTTATTTTCAGCGTTGTTGTTTTGCTGGTTGCCTTTAATACAAAAGAACGCGTACCAATGCCAACCACAAAACGGGTGTTTTCTTGGAAAGTTTTCCTTGAGCCCGCGCGTATACGTGCGTTTAGGATATTGATAATCATGTACACGTTTGCGTTTTTAACGCTAGATATTGTGGTTACACTATTCCAGCATTTTATGCAATATGTAGCCCACCGTCCGGCAGAAGCCAGTTTTGTATTGGGGGCATTAATTATCACGCAAATTTTAACCGTGCCTGTCGTGTATATGCTTATAAAACGTTACAGCAAGCCGCTTATTTTCCGCGTATCCGTACCCATTTGGATAATTGGTGCACTTGCGCTTAGTATGTATAGTGCAGACTGGTCGCCTATTCTTATTTATGTATTTGCATCATTTACGGGCATTGGTGTGTGCGCTGTTATCATGGTGCCGTGGCTTATGTTCCCGGATGTTGTAGATGTTAGTGAGCTCGCGTTAAAGCGGCGCGATACCGGAGCATTTTCAGGCATAATGGTGCTGTTGCGCCAAATTTCTGCCGCGGTAGGCATTGCGGCCGTTGGATGGGTTATGCAGCTTACCGGTTTTGATGTGGAACTTGGCACATATGGGCAACCCGCGAGTGCGATACTCGGCTTCCGCAGCTTAGTTGTGGTTTCTGCCGCTATATTTCTTGGTATTGCATTTTGGGCGTCGTTTAAAATAAAACTGGACGAGAAACGAGTAGAGACTATAAAGCAAGCGCTAATGTGTAGGCGAGAAGGCAAAACAATGGATACAGAACTTGAAAAAGCAATAGAAGACCTAACTCCTGATTTGATAGGCGGTGCCAAATGAAAAAATTTTTGATAGGTGCAACAGTGCTGGGGCTTGCAGGTTTAACAGCCTACGAAGTACGTCGCAACAGCCGCATCGTAACCCAACCGGCAAATACCCCACGGGAATTTAAAATACACATACACAAATTTTTAAACGCGTTAGAAAATGACGCACCTTTCGATTCAAAACTTTTGGACGATACTTTTTTGTTCGTAAAAAGACGTTACGATTGTTCAGACTTTTTGATAAACAGTATGATACGGGTAATATATGCCTACGGACACAAACTAGATAATTACGAGCCTGGTTTGCATGCAAAAATGAAGGAGCTGCTACTCGGCTTTAAATACCATTGGGATCAACCCGGTGATGACAGCCTTTGTACGTGGAGCGAAAACCATCAAATTTTATTTGCCGGAGCAGAATATCTTGTGGGCTGTTTGTACCCAAAAGAAACATTTTGCAATTCCGGTCGCAAAGGTAATTACCATAAAGCACGAGGTAAAAAACGCATATTAGACTGGTGCCAGCGTCGTATGCAATGGGGTTTTACTGAATGGTATTCCAACAACTACTACCTGGAAGACCTAGCCGCAATGAGTAATATTGAAGAATTTGCTCGCGACTTAGACGTTAAACATGCCATGACACAGGCATTGCATTTGATATTCTTCGATATGGCAACACAAAGTTACAACGGTAGTTTTGTGTCGACAGGCGGCCGGATGTATGAAGATAATAAAAAGAGCGCGCGGCATGGGTGTCAGTTAAACAGTGTAATTGCAAAAGCCTTTGGTATGGATGTTATAGACAGCGCACTGCCATTTAACGAGGAACTAACCCTTATATCAGAAGGCATGGACGCCAACTTTTTATTAAACAAAAGCTATAAAGTACCGTCAGTTCTAAAAAAAATTGCCAAAGACACCAAACCAAGAGTTATCAAACAATCCAACAGCATGGATATAGATGAAGGTGTATCAAACGGCATATACGGTTATACCAATTTTAAATATTGGTATAGATTTTTGACGGAAGAATTAACATCAAATGGCAAAACAATAGTATTACAACCGCCGGATTATAACCAGCAGCTTGCCGCCCAGTGGGAAATGGAGGCATGGACTAACCCGCAAGTTTTTGCCTACAGCATGGCAGGGCTTAAAAAGAACAATATGCTCTGTAGTCAATTTTTTGCGCCACTAAAACACCTTAACCTCACTGTGCTTAAACCTTTTTACAAGCCAATAGCAAAACTACTAAACCCCATTACAAACGGCAAAGCAACACAGCGTGCAAACACCTACACCTACCGTACACCAAATTATTTAATGGCCACCGCACAAAAATATCTACCAGGCGGCTACACCGATCAGCAGCACATTTGGCATGTCACGCTTTCCCACGATGTATGTGTGTTTGCTACGCATCCATCAGGCGAGTTGCAAGATACAGGCGCGTTATCTAAATCACCAGGGTACTGGGTGGGCAATGGACGCAACCCACATGCAATGCAGTTTGAAAATAAAACAGTGGCAATTTACCACCTGCCAAATAAAAAAGCCCCTTTTGAAAGTGGGTTGTACAATTTTACACATGCGTATTTCCCAATAGAAAAATTTGATGAAACGATAATGGACGAAACCATCGCCTTTGGTAGGCTGGGAAATACTTTTGTTGCGCTGGTTAGCGCAACACCGTATGTATTAAGCGGTAAGGATGAATTAAAACAATATGGCAAAAAGCAATTTTGGGCTTGCGAATGTTCCGATGCCAATGCAGAAACATTCATAGAGTTTGTAAATCGCATACGCCGCCGCAAAACATATTTCACAGGTAATGTTTTGCAATGGGGCGAATTGCTGCTTAATTATAAAGGCAATTTTTACGTGAACGGACAAGTGCAGGCCGAGCAATATAAGCGATACGAAAGCGACTATTGCACAGCCGAGCGCGGAGAAATGAGCTTCACATATACACTTGGTAAGTCGCGGCACGAGGTGCGCATATGACTTTATCGCCAAATGTGCGGATGTTGGACAGTGCACGAGGTTCTAATGTTTACTTGCTAACTACCAACGACGGTTACACCTTAATTGATACAGGTTATGCTCACCACCAAAAAGCTATTTTTGAAGAACTTGAAGAAATTCAAATTTCAAAAATACTAATCACTCATCACGACATAGACCATATTGGCAACATGTCCGCTTTGCAAAAAAAATATTCATGTCCTGTGTATGTAAATACGTTGGAGTTGCCATATATTTATGGAGAAAAGCGGCGTAGCGGGCTAAAAGGGATTGTTGATAGATTTGTAAAGACAGATGTATCTGCTATGCTTTCACCTTTGGAAGATGCTACTTTCAGTGACATAACAGTAATTCACACACCAGGACACACACCGGGGCATAGTTGCTTTTTATTTCAGGATTTTTTATTCACGGGCGACTTGTTCCGTTTACCAAGGCTAAGGTTAAAACCTTCCCGCAAACGCATGAATTGGGATACGGATGAGTTGAAAGAATCTATACGCAAAACTATAGAATTGCCGTTTGCTTGGGTTTGTCCGGCGCATTTTATGCCTGCAAAGTGGGAGGATGTTCAGGTTGATAAATTACAAAAATAATATAACGGCAGATGAAGTAAATGCCATACGCCTGAGTTTGGGATGGCGGCAATTGCACCCGGAGCAGCAACAAGCTAATATAGATGGTAATGCATTAACTGTAGCGGCATACGATAACGAAACGGCAATTGCTATGGCCGGCTTAACATGGACGGGTGGCAGTTTTGCCTATGCAAACGTGTTAATTAACCCACAATACCAAGGCATAGAAGATGCATTAATAAATCGCATTTTTGATTTTCTACACAGCAAATTAAAACCCGGCTACGGAATACAAATTTATATTTTTGTACGTAGTGGGCAAGAAGCTATTTATAAAAGTTTAGGATTTGATTATGTAACACCCGAAAACACTGGCGTACCAATGCGTATATGCCTTACAAATCAAGTAGAACTAACCGATAAAATGTTTAAGCAAATGGAATATAAGGAGCAATCAACATGAAAATATATGACATAACCGCAACAATAGACGACAATCTACCAACCTATGACGGTAAACGCCCAGAAATTAAAGACCTGATGCAAATTAAAAACGGTGATTTCTGCAATTTCTCTATAGCAAAAATATCCACCCACACGGGTACACATGCCGACATGCCGCTACACTTCGTAGACGGCACAGCGGGCAATGACACAGTTGACCTGTCGCATTTTTACGGCAAGGCAAAGGTTTTTCAGCTTAAAAACATCACAGCGCATATCACCAAAGCCGACCTTGTTCCGCTGGATATAAACGAGGGTGACATTGTCCTGCTGGGAACAGGTCAATCAAAATATATGAGCCAACCTACATTAAATGAAAACTACTTTGCCCTAACCGCAGAGGCGGCAGAATATCTTGTACAGAAAAAAATCAAAACTATCGGAATAGACTACCTTTCCATAGACCCATACAATTCGCCGGACTTTTCTGCCCACAAGATACTATTAAGCCAAGGCATAACCGCACTGGAAGGGCTTGTTTTGGAAAATGTACCCGAAGGGGTATACACCCTTTCCGCACTGCCGCTTAAATTCCCAGGCGGCAACGGTAGCCCTGTTCGCGCGATACTTGTTAAAGAATAGATAAGGAGTAGATTTAAATGGAAATTTCATCTTTGTACAAAGCATTCGAGGGCAAATTCTTGTTCGGAAATATTATTTCACCTACGGATTTTGACTGCGCTGCAACATTGGAAGCATTTAAGCATCACTACAACGCTGTAACAGCAGAAAATGCAATGAAACCCGTATACATTTCTCCTGCAAAAGGTGAATACAATTTTGACCAAGCAGACCAAATTGTTAATTGGGCGAACGAAAACGACATAGAAATGATTGGCCACACCCTTATTTGGCACGGACAATCCGCACCGTGGCTAAACAAAAACCCAGATGGCACAGTAGTTACCCGCGCAGAGGCTAAAGCTAACTTGGAAACATTTATTAAAACCTATGCAAGCCGCTACAGCGGTCGCATTTACTCCTGGGATGTTATAAACGAAGTTTTCCGTGACGATACAGGCGAATTTTCCGGCGACTGGCGCAACCACTTGCGTAGAGAAACCGACAACCCCAACGCAGTAGGGCACTGGTATCTTGCATATGCAAACGGCGCAAATGCAGACCTTGGCGAAACCGGATGCGATTACATTTTTGACGCATTCTATTTTGCCCGCAAATATGACCCTTGCGCCGTGCTTTACTGCAACGAATACAACGAAGAACAACCGATAAAACGTGAGTGTCTAGCACAAATGGTAGAAGAAATAAATACCGACTGGCAAAAGCACCCGCACTACGACGGACGTTTGCTTATAGAAGGCATTGGCATGCAATTCCACTGCAACTTTGCCACAGACCTTGCGCTTGTGCGCCAAAGTTTAGAGCGTTTTGCCAAAACAGGTGCAAGAATTTCTGCTACGGAGCTTGATATAACTTTTGGCTCTAAAGAAAATCCAGCAGTATCGCTAACAGAAGAGCAAAACAAACAACAAGTAGAAATGTATAAGCAAATTTTTGAAATGTTCCTCGAGTTCAAAATAGAACGTGTAACCATGTGGGCGAAAAATGATGGGCAAAGCTGGCGCAGTTGGGGTTCGCCAGTGTTGTTTGATGGAGAAGGTAACGCAAAAGACGCATATAATGCGGTATTGAGCGCTTCCACCCAAAACGACAAAAAGGAATGACACTTATGAAATTCATTAAAAAAGGAATTGCCGTGCTGCTTGTATTTATTTTACTCATGTCCGTACTTCCCGGCATTATACTTGCCTCTGATAATATTAGCGTAACGGTTGATGGCAACCCAATTGTTTTTACCGACCAGCAACCCGTCATAATAGAGGGCAGAACGCTTGTACCCATTAGGGATGTATTTGAATACATGGGCTTTGGCATCGAGTGGCTACCAACAGTTAGACGTGCGGTATTAACCCGAGAAAATTTGTTAATTGTAATAGAAGTAGATAATGATGTTTTTGCAATAAACGGAAGGCATTATCACCTAGATGTTCCTGCACAATTAATTGAGGGAAGGGTTATGGTGCCGCTACGCGCCGTGTTGGAAAACGTGGGTTATAACCTAGACTGGGACGATAACACAAACACAGTAGTAATCACTACCGGTGCCGACACCATTGTTATTCCTGAAGGAGTTAATGCGGTAAGGTTTCCTTTTGATGTTGTAGAACAAAATGCGGCGGCGTTCCAAAATATACTGA
>Ga0123355_10009798_pt1 | contig 14616 bp, 20 predicted proteins | sample TergutEmb28metaG_3_FD_89872 | JGI IMG/M metagenome (GOLD analysis project Ga0123355, IMG submission 89872) | Embiratermes neotenicus P1 segment gut microbial communities from Petit-Saut dam, French Guiana - Emb289 P1 | ecosystem: Host-associated > Arthropoda: Insects > Digestive system > Gut ...
CACCCCTTCGTAATGGAAGAGCTACGCACCCGGCCAGATTTATTTGACATAATAACCCTGGACGGCAACCACGACAACGAGATTGTGTTCACGTCCTTTTTGCTGAATGTACTGCGGCTTGTGGATATGCTGTATTTCTATGACATGACAGATATCAAAACAACATTTGCGGTCAATGGCAACGAAACAACAATAAACCCGGCCATAAACCGCTGGATATGCGGTTTCTTAAACAGCATCCAAAAAAAATTCACAAAAACCCAGCGCAGCGGCAAATAATGGACATTTTTGAAAACAACCGCGCCCGTGTGCTGAAAAAAGAAGCCCCGCTGGCCGCGCGTATGCGCCCGGCAACTTTGGACGAATGGGTAGGCCAGGAACACATAATAGGAAAGAATACGCTGCTTTCCCGCGCAATAAAGGCCGACAAGCTAAAATCACTGATACTGTACGGCCCACCCGGCACAGGCAAAACCAGCCTGGCCAGGATAATCGCCGGTGTAACCACTGCTGTTTTCCATCAAATAAATGCCACATCCGCTGGCATAAAAGATATCCACCGCGCCATAGACGAGGCAAAATCTGCCATTGCCCTGTACGGCAAGCAGACGATTCTGTTTATAGACGAGATACACCGCTTCAACAAAACCCAGCAAGACGCCCTTCTGCCCCACGTAGAAGACGGCACGGTAATTCTCATCGGCGCAACCACAGAAAATCCTTATTTCGAGGTTAACAAGGCACTGGTGTCCCGCTCAATGATTTTCGAGCTGCGCGCCCTCACCCGCGACAACATACTAGAGCTGATGCGGCGCGCCCTGGCGGATGCGGAGCGCGGCCTTGGGCATCTGCCAATTGCGGCCAACGACGACGCGCTAAATTTCCTGGCCGACATGGCCGGTGGCGATGCACGCAGTGCGTTAAACGCCCTGGAACTGGCCGCCCTAACCACCGAACCAGGCCAAACCGGGGAAATAATAATCGACATAGACGCCGCAGCGGCCTGCATTCAAAAGCGTACATTGCTGTACGAAAAAAACGGCGACAACCACTACGATACAATCTCCGCCTTCATAAAAAGTATGCGAGGGTCCGACCCGGACGCGGCACTGTATTATCTGGCGCGTATGATTTACGCCGGGGAAGACCCAAAATTCATAGCCCGGCGCATAGTAATCTGCGCCTCGGAAGACGTGGGCAACGCAGACCCTCACGCCTTGCAAGTGGCGGTGGCCGCAGCGCAAGCCGTGCAATTCATAGGAATGCCGGAAGGCCAAATAATCCTATCCCAAGCCGTGACATACATCGCCAGCGCACCCAAAAGCAACGCCTGTTACAACGCCATAGGCACGGCATTAGGCGATGTTGCCCGTGTGCAAATAAAATCCATCCCGCCACATCTGCAAGACGCAAGCTACAAAAGCGCGGCCAACCTAAACCGCGGCAAAGGCTACAAATATTCTCACGACTACCCCGGCCATTATGTACACCAGCAATATCTGCCGGATGAGTTGAAAGATGCAGTTTATTATAAGCCTACTGACAATGGCGTGGAGAAGAAGATCGGTGAGGCTTTGCGAAGGTTGCGGCCGGATAGGGATTATGGGGACACATGAAATTTCAACGGTGGCGTGTATCACTAACGAATTGTCGAGTATTTTTACGATAATTAGTCGACAATCAAGAAAGAGGTGTTCCAAATAAGCAAACAAACGATAATAACCATATCGGGCAAGGCGCGCCACGGAAAAGACACATCCGCAAAGATAATCAAAAAAATCCTTGAGGAAAAAGGCAAGCGTCCATTGAAGATAAACTACGCCGATTTCCTGAAATATCTGGCCGCCCAATATCTAAACTGGGACGGTAAAAAAGACGCGGCCGGCCGCACCATATTGCAGCAGCTGGGCAATGAAAAGGTGCATCGGTTCCCCACCTTTTGGGTAGACACGGCGATAAACATTGCAAAACTTTTTGAAGACGACTACGATTATGTAATAATTGCAGACAGCCGGTTCCCCCATGACATAACCCGCTGGATAGACGAGGGCTACAAAATCGTCCCCATACATGTGGAACGGTTAAACTTCGACAATGGTCTAACCGCCGCGCAAAAAAAACACCCCAGCGAAACTGCTCTGGATAATTTCAATTTTGCGATAAAAATTAGAATCAACACGTTGCGGCAGCTGGAAGCAGAACTGCGACGAAAAATTATGCATTTAATTTGACATCCCCGCCCAGGTGTGCTACTATCACCCAGACATCGAACGGGGATGTTTTTTTTGTGATAAGAACAATATTGGAGGGACACAAATGCGTACCAAAATTACTTTGGCTTGCCAAGACTGCAAGCAACGCAACTACAACACAACCAAGGAAAAAAAGAACCACCCAGACCGCATGGAAGTAAAAAAATACTGCCGTTTTTGCAATAAACATACCGCCCACCGCGAAACGAAATAAGGCAGCCGGCATCCGGAAAGGAGCTTTCCCATGAGCGATGAAAACAAAGAAAAATCCAAAAACACCGACAGCAATGATAATGTCGTAAGAGGCATATTTCACACCTATCGGTCAGAATTTCGCAAAATCGTGTGGCCTTCCAGGGAAACACTGACCAAGCACACGGTTACCGTTATCATAGTATCCCTTATGTTTGGCGCGTACATCGCCCTTTTGGACGGTGTATTTGGTGTGGTATTTGGCCAGCTAGTGCAGTTGGTGGCCTAGTATGCCAGAAGAAGCTAAATGGTTTGTTGTTCACACCTATTCCGGTTATGAGAACAAGGTAAAAGCCAACATTGAAAAAATCATCGAAAACCGCAACATGCAAGAATTTTTTGAACAAATAGTTGTACCCATCCAAGAAGCGTTGGAAGTAAAAAACGGCAAAAAAAAAGTCGTACAACGAAAAATTTATCCCGGTTATGTTCTGCTTAAAATGATTATGACCGACGATACCTGGTATGTAGTACGCAACACCAGGGGCGTAACCAGCTTCGTTGGCCCGGCATCTAAGCCCGTCCCCCTTACAGACGAAGAAATTGTGTCCATGGGCATAGAAGTCCCGGATTATGAGCTTGATTTAGAACTGGACGAAATGGTTAGAATCGTCACGGGCCCCTTTGAGGGTTCCGTGGGCAATGTAAAGGACATCAACCACCAAAAGAAAACCGTGTCAATATTGTTAAATGTGTTTGGGCGGGAGACGCAGGTGGAAGTTGATTATTATGTGTTACAACGTATGCATTAGGCTTCTTGCGAAATTATAACGAACCGATTTTTTCGAGCGGCAAGCCAGCAGACGAATCCCACGGTTTTGGGGATTCGTTGAGAGGCGTGAGTGACAAAAAAATCGTGTGAGTTGTTTTCGAAAGAAGTCCATTAAGTGGGAGGGCAAAGCCCGTTATACCACAAAGGAGGATAAATAAATGGCAAAAAAAATCACTGCCTATGTAAAGCTGCAGATTGAAGCCGGAAAGGCAACTCCGGCACCACCGGTTGGCCCCGCACTTGGTCAACACGGGCTCAACATGATGGGCTTCTGCAAAGATTTCAACGAGCGTACAAAAAGCGAAGCGGGCATGATCATCCCCGTAGTCGTTACTGTTTACGCAGACAAAAGTTTCACCTTCATCACCAAAACCCCACCGGCAGCCGTGCTGATTAAAAAGGCCTGCAAACTCGAAAAGGCTAGTGGCACACCCGGTCCGGGAGTAAAAGTTGCAACAATATCAAAGGCGGAAGTGCAAAAAATTGCAGAATTAAAAGCTCCCGACCTTAACGCCGCAGACGTAGACGCGGCAATGCGCATGGTGGCTGGAACAGCCAGAAGCATGGGCATTGTCGTGGAAGGTTAAGGAGGGGTTATATATGAAACATGGGAAAAAATATACAGATAAAGCCAAATTGGTAGACGCGCAAAAACTCTATGACGTGTCAGAAGCCATTGACCTGGTGCAAAAAACCAGTGTAGCAAAGTTTGATGAAACAGTTGAAGCGCATATTCGCCTGGGCGTAGATTCTCGCCATGCAGACCAGCAGGTTCGCGGCGCGGTAGTTCTGCCGCATGGTACAGGGCGTGCAGTTCGCGTATTGGTGTTCGCTAAAGGCGAAAAGGCAACAGAAGCCGAAGCCGCCGGTGCAGATTTTGTGGGCGCGGAAGAGCTTGTAGCAAAAATTCAAGGCGAAAGCTGGTTTGGGTTTGACGTGGTAGTAGCCACCCCTGACATGATGAGCGTGGTTGGCCGTATAGGTAAAGTTTTGGGTCCCAAAGGCCTTATGCCAAACCCCAAAGCCGGCACCGTTACTGCCGACGTAACAAAAGCTATCAACGACATCAAAGCCGGTAAAATTGAATACAGGCTTGACAAAACAAATATCATACACGTACCAGTGGGCAAGGTATCCTTCGGGTCGGAAAAACTTTCTGATAACTTCAAAACCCTAATGGACGCAGTAGTTAAGGCAAAGCCATCTGCCGCAAAGGGCACTTATCTGAAAAGCATAACCCTAGCCAGCACCATGGGGCCGGGAGTTAAAGTGAATCCGTTGCGTGTTACTGAGTAAGAAAAATTTGATATTGCAAAAAAGTGCGCATAGCGCACTTTTTTTGTATGCCAGGAAATTGCTCCGCAATTTCTCGGCGATTAAGCGGTAACACCAACGCGCCTTGCGCGTTTTGTTCTGGAATTGGTCAAAGTCTATAGTAGATCCTTCTTGAAATATACTTTATCCTTTAACTGTATGCCGGCTTCAAAGATTGGTTTATCATAGTGTTCAAGGATATAATTTTCTATACGATGTGAAAAAATAAAGCCGCAACGCTCATAAAATGAAACTGTAATCGGACTATCCCCTGTTCCTACATACATAACCACACCCTTGCCTTTAAAATATTCAAGTACATATTTTACTAAATAACGACCATACCCCTTCCTTTGAAATTGTTCATATGTAGCCAAGTTTTGTATTTCAAAAGTACCGTTTTCATCATCTGTCACGATACAGACGCTTTTTAAGCCATTATCATATAAGGCGAATAACGTTCCTGCGTCTATATATTTGTCAACCATTTCTTCGCTCTCGTCTGCAAGGAGTAATAAATCTAAAAAATCTCGTTTGTTGTTATCAATGATTTTTACATCGCAACCCGCCCTCATTACAATCCACCTTCCCAAAATTTATCTGCCGGAACATGGTTACGGCGAGCAACCATACGGTTCCAACGCATATACCCGAAAGGTGCTTTACTTAAATCTGGCGCACCGTCATCCATAATATTTCCCATAAATAGACCGCTGCCGTCACCATCAATATCGTCTGCCATTTCAACATCAAATAATGTTGTTTTTTCAAAATGCCATTTGTGCCAATCAATCGAGTGGTAAATACTTTCAAAAGGTTTCCATGTAGGCTTTAGTTCTTCGGGGATATTACCGTTAAATTCATTTGCAGGCCCATAAAAAGCAAGCCCAAATAGCCCATCCGGCCGTAAAACATTTGCGATACACTAGGTCAAGAAAACATCGCAATGACCATAAAAATTAAACGAATTTATGCAAATAATAGCGTCAAAGAAATTATTTGCATACGGCAGTTTATGTACATCGGCTTTAATAGGTATGACTTTATCTTGTACGCCGGCTTCACAAATCCGCTCCCAATTACTTGTGGCATCATTCCATAAATCCGTTGCGAATACGGTAACACCAAATTCTTTTGCAAGAAATATGGAACTGACAGCTTTACCACACCCCATATCCATCACACGCATACCCGGTTTAAGGTTAATAACACGGGATAAAGCCTCTGCAAGCATCACAGGATTTGAACCCATTGCATTTTTCTCTACCCATTCAAAGTCGTATTTAGCTGTTAATGGATATCTTGAACCAATTATTGCTTTTGCGTGCTCATCATAAAGCATGTTATTACCCTCCGTTTATGTGTATTTTTCAATTACATCGTCAGGCAAATAAATGATAAAACTGCAAATTTCATCCCCATCAAGAACGGATTTAACAACTTCTCCATCCAATTCTACACCAAGTGTATTCTCCCAAGGGGCTTTCACAAGACCTAAACTACAGTAACACATCGTTTTACTGACCGCGCCCTCATCGTTTAGGATGGATGTTCTTGCAAAGAGACAATGACAAAAATGAAAACGTTTCTTACGCTCGTCTGTTTCTTTGAAATAGCTTGTCATATCGTAGGGATGTCTCGAAATATGCAGTTCCGAACCCTTGCGGACAGCGGATAATACCCCCTTCGTATTTAACAAGAAGTCCAATGCTTCATCGGTGATAGGGTCTCCCCAATATTCAGTGCCTTCGGCGTTATGCCTTAAAAATTCTTCCTTGCTTTGTTTGCGGCTATATTCAAGGAATGAATCTATATTGTTGCCGCATTCGTTAAATTCTTTTTTAAAATCACCAATCTGTTCCCGTGTCATGCCATGCCTGATACGAAACATAATGCTTTTAATTGTCTCCTTGTCTGCCATTTCTTCAAGACGATTTATTATCACTCGCATATTACAACAACCGCATTCCTCTTCGGTATCCGGTTCTGGTACGCAGATGCCTTTTGTCAATGCATCCCATGCTTTTTCGCCTAATCTTTCGCAAATTAATTGCTTAAACGTAGGAATTATTTTTTTATCATCCCATGTAACTACATATTCGCCCACTTGTTTCACTCCTTTTGTTCAAGCAATGTATTTAGGTGCAGAAAAAAAGTTTTTGCATGGTTAAAATCGTCGTGACATAAACTCATAACAATCCGCCCGTAGCAAGCGGATTGTTGTTTTCCATTATATGTGTAGGGAATGGCACTACATGGATTGCCTTTGCAAGATGAGCATTCATTAATTGCGTTATAGATACGCGCTGCTGATTTATGATCGGTTTTAGCTATTTCGGTGAGTGTTTCTACAAAATAGTCGGTTTTGCGATACCATGTTTTAGTTTCTTTATCGTGCAGATAATACCAGCCAAACTGTTGCGTCGGCTCGGAAGCCAAAGGAAATATCGCATACGAAATACCATAATCAGATGAAACATAATTGATTTTCTTCTTATCTACCGTTCGTTTAAATTTAAGCGGCTTCAAGGACTTGAGAAATGAATCCATTTCGACTATCTCCTTGTGCAACTCTGCTTGTGTTGCAGATAAAATATTTTGAAATGACATAAAAACTCCTCCAAAATAATTTTTATCTTTATTGTATACAATTAATCGGACAACAGTGTGTCCTGTTTCATGGGAACATGTATTATTTTTTTCAGATTCTACTGTCCCGACTTCAACCTCACTACTTTTTTTGCTCGGTCTACCAGCTTTTCTAGGCGGTGGCGCGTCGGCATCTGATGTATAACCCGTCTTAAATACAAAAGTGATTTTATAGGGGTTATTATTGCCCTGCCCGCCAACCTCACCAATGATTATTTTTTCAATCATACTTTCAAAAACTTTTGGGTCAAACTCATGCATGGTTTCGTTTTGCTCTAAAATCGTCTTAAATTCAGAAAGACGCTTTTTTAATTGCGTGTCGTTTTTAGTGGCAGATAATAGCTCGTTTTGCTCATGCTCGGCTGTTTCCAATTCATCTAACAAATCCTTGCGCTTCTGATCGTACTCGGATTTTACGATTGAATTGTCAAGGAGTAATTCAAGAAGCCTATCCAGCCGGGTTTTCAGATAAGAAACCTTTTTATCGACCTTTGCAAGTTCTTTTGTATAACTATTTTTATTCAAAGATGTTTCTACACGCTGTAGAAATTCCGTTATGATGTCTTTGTTATCGCTACACATTAAGCGAAATGCTTCAACAAAAGCCTGTTCCAAATCTTTTTCATCAATTCTACTAATGCTATCAGGGCATACCTTTTTGCCTTTCTTTACTGCATCAGCACAAGACCAAACCCGTTTTTCGTAGTTTGTTCCGCTATATAAATTGCGTCTGCTGTAAACACTTTCGCAAAAACCACAATAAATCATACTGCTAAAAGGATATTTGCGGCTATATTTATCCCAACGCTTGCCTTTGTGCATAATCGTTTCACCACGCTTGTTGAGTATATCATGGGCTTTTTGAAAATCATCATCTGATACTATAGGCTCATGGTTATTTTCAACATAGTATGAATCCTTCTCGCCTAAGTTATTAAGACGTTTTTTTGATATGGGGTCTGTTACATATGTTTTTCCCATCTCCAAGTCACCTTTGTATTTCACATTCTTTATAATCGCAATAATAGAAGTCCAATGCCATTTTTCAGCACGGAGCGGCTTGCATCCCTTTTCGTTCAATTCCCTTGCAATGGTGTACGCACCTTTACCCTTAACATACCGCTCAAATATATACCTTACAATTTCAGCTTCTTTTTCATTTATAGTAAACACTTGTGTTTCTGTATTGTAATCATATCCTAAACATTTGCGGAAGCCAACATTTTTACCATCTTTCATTCTTGCTCTAAGTCCAAATTTTACGTTTGAAGAGATATTTTCTACCTCTTGCTGTGCCACCGAACTAAGGATAGTCAGCAAAAATTCCCCTTCGGTAGTTAAGGTGTTGATATTCTGTTCTTCAAAGAATACGGCAACACCTTTATCTTTGAGTTGTCTTACATATGTCAAAGTATCAACGGTATTACGGGCAAACCTTGATATAGCCTTTGTAATAACCATATCAATTTTACCGCTCATACAATCATCTATCATTCTTTTAAAGTCATCACGTTTTTTCGTTTGTGTGCCTGTGATAGATTCATCAGCATAAATACCCGCCATTTCCCATTCGTGATTGGAGGTTACCAAATCAGTATAGTAAGCGACTTGGGTTTTATAGCTTTCGAGCTGGTCATCTGAATCTGTACTTACTCTGCAATATGGGGCTACTCGAATTTTTTCCGCAGGGTTGTTTGTAAATCTTCTTGGTTTATCTGTTCCTTTTCTTACTTGTACATTTGACATAGCATTAGCCTCTCCTTCAATGGGTTCCGTTCAGATGATTCATATTTTACAATAGGAACATATTAATTGTCAAGTAGAAATTATAAACCAGCGACAATCCCATAGTCATATTTCAATTGCCCATTTACCTTTTGATACTCTTTCTCGGTCATCAAGTTTTGAGATAACAACCTATTTAACATGGCAAGTTGCATACCATATCTGACTAAATCCTTTGTACCATTCTTTGCTATTGTGGCGGTTTGCATGTCAACATTTTTTAATTGTTCTGTGGTTTGGCCCATACTGACAACTCCTCTACATAAAAAAGGCCTATTGGAAAATAGGCTTAACGTTTGTTTATATGGCATCATCTCGGTGTATCAAAAACCCCGAAGGTCAGACCCATCCTGATTTTGCAAAAGTCACATTCTTCTTTGTTTTCTTGCCAACTCTTTTTGACAAGGACATAGCCACTATCCCTAAAGTTACGTTCACAACGATTGCATAAAGTCAGTACCATCATCTCGCCTTTTGCTGCACGGTGCTTTTCAATACCTACACAGATTGATAGGGCGGTATCAATTTCAGCTTGAATCTTGCCGCCTATATGCCCTATGTATCCGGCTATACGAGAGCGGTCAATTGTTCGTATCTGTTCCGCAAGAGCTAGGGAATCATTTTCAAGTCCGTTGTTGCTTGGGATTACTACATGGGTGGGTAGTGGATTCTTGTTTAGGTTGCGGGTTAGCGGTATAACTACTATTGTAGGGCTATGAATGTTGCCTACATCGTTTTGAACCACTAGCACAGGGCGAAATGCCCCTTGCTCTGAGCCGACAACAGGGTTTAAATCGGCGAAAAATATATCGCCTCGTTTTATTGATTTCTTGTTCATTCTGCATTCTCCGTTTCTGTATATGTTTTTGTCATGAATTAAAATTACAGTAACAGGCTGGGTAACGCAGAACGTACCCAGCCCGATGGCTCTAATTTCAATTAATCTACCGTATTTGCCACGCACCCCCGGCAGAGGGAATAACCCAAACCGCTTCTGGTTAGAAGCGTCATAGTGCCAACCTTTCCATTTTTGGATGAGGTTCGCACTCTCCCCATGCTTATAGCGAGCCGTCCCTTTCTGTGAAGATAGCCAGACGGAAGTATCATTATTTCCTTCTGCGAGTTATGGCGCAGGCTATACCAAGAGCCTGTTGGTGCAAACACTTGTCGCTCTCACCTTACGGCGGTCATGGCGATGATTGCCCCTTGTCGCTTCCCCTTTCGGGTCGCAGTTGGAATGTATTTGGGATATTGTGTATGACCGTCAAAATGAGGGCGGTATTTGTCAAGGTTCTGCCGAAGGAGTAATGCCCTTCTACCTAACGTGAAAAAAATGTGGTTTTGAGAGGTCATTTTTTATCGCTCCTCAAAAATTTTTTAATTTTTTTGTTTGCCCACTCCAACGAGTCCATGACGCTTCGTTGCTCTACCCCTTCTTTTTCAGCAATTTGGCGTGTAGTAAGGCCATTGACCACATGAAGTAAATACCGGCGTCGTTGAACTTCGGTCAGCTTGTCCAACATTTTTTTAGCCAGCACATCACGCCGAACTAATTCAGGGGAATGTTCTGCTTTGTGTACAACCTCATCCTCTGGCGATGATGTGGAAAAATCGGATGAGTTCTCCAATCCGTCAAACGATATGTTTTTCCAAGTTTGGCGATAGCCGCTCCTGTCGGCTTCGTAGTAGTCCGCATCGGACAATGCTTTTAGCTCCGCAAAGTCGGAGACGGTCTTGCCGGGATTCTCATGCAAATAATCAGCCAACGTGATTTCCACGGTCTGGTTAGCGAAGCGGTATACAATCCCCTTAGCGTTTTTGTTGACGGCGTAATCGCTATCTTTATAGTTTTTCACTATCGTTCCTCCGTTCGATTTTTTGAGATGGATTCAAAATCGAAGGAGGCGTGGAGGCGCACGTTTACGGAAATAAAAAAAGGTTGCCGTTTTCATCGGATTCTCCTTTCGGGAGTCCGTGAAGGCGGCAACCTTGTATGCCAGTGCAAATAAAAAAAGTCCGACAGAGGGCAACAAAAAGTTGCCGCCTGTCGGACCCGCCAAACATTGTGACTGTCAAATAGACAGCCATGTGGACTCGGCACGGCTGTACTAAAGCACAGCTAGTGAATGATGCCTGTCCACCTGTTTCGGTCTTACTCGAAGCGAGCGTTAGCCATTATCCGCAAAGTCAAAGCCGTTGTCAGGGTGCTTTTCGGCTGCCGCCCCCAGAAGGGCTACTGGGTAGGGGCGCACCAAACATTCCAAGCACTTGTTTCAGATTCCGTCCTAATTTGCTTAACTGCCTTTTAAGCAGTTGGCTAGTCGCTATTCAGTTTTAGTAATGCAATATATTATCCAGCTAAGTAGATAATCCCCACCTTTTCATGACACTTGTGGCAATTTCTATATTCATGACAGCTTATGCGTTCTTTCTTTCCAAAGCGGATGAGGTCTAGCCGTCGATTAACGCTAACGGTTAGCAATAACTGTCTACAGTACGGGCATTTGATTTCTTTCTGCCGTTCTTCGCCTCTATTGGGTTGCCCCTTTGCCTTACGATAGGCTGCGGCAGGCCAAAACTCTGGGGCATAGCCGTATACAGTAATCACAAATAAGATTTCTTCGTGGTTTTTAATTTCCATCTTATAGGCCTCCTAAGTTGCGACACGGTTCGTCACGCGACGAACGCAAGAGCATAAAAAATCACCCTGTTTCTCAACTGTAATACCTACCCTTGTTGCCAATGGCAGTCAGCTTCTCCAAGCGAATCAACGCTGCCCGCTTAGACACACCAAAAACCTTAGCAATATACTCCGGCAACTGCTGGGCGTAGCAATCATCCATAGGGCTTGCTCCACGGATAATACGTCGAGGCTTATCATCATAAAACGCAAAGAAGTCTTTAAATGCTATTCTAAGGGCCGGTCGATTCATTAATATTGCAGAGGCAAGAAAATCCGCTTGCCGCTCCATGCGTTCTACATCGGTACGTTCTTTGTTAGAGCGGCTGTAGTCAACTCTCCCCTCTTTAGCAGCGATAAATTGGTTTTCATATATACCCGCTGGCCCCAGAGGATTGTCCAATGCAAAGGCTTTCCTATGCAACAGCCAATGCGAACCCTCATGCACCATCGTAAAACGCAGTCGTGGAATATTACGCTTTATGCTTAGGGATGGATCAAGAATGATTGTGCCTGTAGTAACAGATATTTTCTCTGTCTGCCCTGTTTCCTCGCATATTACGTCAACAACGCCATCATTAAATACAGTTATGCCAAGCACGTTGAAGCTCAAGGATATACGGCGGTAATCCACTGAAAGGCGCAGATAATATTCTATAAAGCTGTCTACATCTAAAACACCGGGGGACTTTAATTGCTCCGGCATAAAATCCCTCACAAGTTCTTCCGCATAGAAATCAAGTGCACCGTTTGTCACATAAGGTATCTGCGAAAATGAGTAGGATGTCTTTAGTTCAAGCATGTGCTTCAATTCCTCCCTTCAAGCTCTTTGGCAAATCTTGCCCAATCTTCGTCGCGGGCTTTATCTTTCGCCACACGAAGGGCGATACGGGCAGCTGGGCTGTCTTTGATGTACTCCGTCAAATCAGGCGGTGCTGACGACCGTGCTTTGCCAGCAAGGTCATACAAGGTTAGCTTGTCCTCATCCCTAAAATTCAAAATGCTAATGGTTTTGTTGAGAAAATCAAGGTCAAGTGGTGGTCTGCGCCCTGATTCAATATCGCAATAATGCCCCACTGCCATATCCATTTTTTCTGCCATTGCCCTCACGGGTATTTCTCGTTCATGACGCTTTGATTTCAAAAATGCACCGAATATCTGCTTGTCGTTCATAATACACCATCGATTCTTTGTTCGTTCGACTTTCGCCGAACACATAATGCTAATTTTGCGACAATTAATGTCGCACGTATGTTCGATTTAAAAGAGTATATCACAAGAGGTGTCCAATAGTACGGACTTTGCTCATAGAGTTGAAAAAAATTATGCGTTGTCAAATTTGTTGGATTGTGGATCATAAACCCGTGAATTTGCATCAATAAGATTCCGCATAGCATCTATCAGGCTATCCGGCTCTTTGATAACGGCCTTGCCACCGAATTGAAATAGCCACCCCAAGAATACAGGGCTGACAGAAACATCAACCGTTACTTCAAACGTATTTTCCGTTTTTTGCATAAGTTTGACTTCCTTGCCGAAGTAGTCTAACACTACATTTACAAAAGAATTGTCAAAAGCCAATGTTGCCCGGACGAGTTCGCCGCTGAACATGCCAAAGACTTGGCGAATGTGTTTAGATGCATCGAATTTGGCTTTGTTGTATTGGTCAGCAGGCTCATCTGATACTTTAACCTCGCTCATACGGTCAACCCGATAATTTCTAAGTTCATCATGCTCAGCTGAATATGCGACGAGGTAATACTTGTCGCTATCCCAGCAGAGAGTTATGGGTGTGACTTGATACAATGATCCTTCCTTACGGAAGATACAGTTTTTTTGTACATCATAATCAAAATACTTGAACGTAATCTTTTTCTCGTCATTAACGGCAGAATATATAGAGTCTACGCTGTAATACGATTGCTCATTGATTGACTTGGGACGGTCTGCTACGTAAATTTGCCTTTTTAGGTTCTGTGCTTGGGAATGGCTTGTGAGGGAGGACAGTTTGGTAATAAGCTCCTCGCTCTTTTTTCCTGTAATAAAGCGCGAAGATTGTACTGCATCGACAAGCAATTTAAGTTCGGGGAGTTCAAACTGGCGATGGGATATATAGTAGCTTGTGGTTTTGCCGCGCGTTGTTTCTATATCCAGACCAAATCGGCGTAAATGCTCTAAATCGTTATATATGGATTTGCGTTCCGCATGGATATCATAAGTTGCAAGCTCGGATATAAGCTCGTTCATTGTCAGCGGATGCTGTTCATCTGTTTTATCGAGTAATATTTTCATCAGGTACAGAAGCTTAGCTCGTTGATTTTGTGATATAGGCATGACAAACCTCGCTATTTTATTTTTTCAACGGAAACACGGATTTCATTACAAACAAAAACATAGAAACCCCTAATCCGTAAGGAAAGGGGGTATTGACTTCGATTAACATTGGTTTATTCTTTTATATGGTTTAGTTTCGTTAGTAAGTTCCAGCAAATAATCTACACTTGTTTTATGAAATCGAGCCAATTCCTTTAATATGTTTGTCGGCACATCATTTTCGCCAGTTTCATACTTAGAATATCCTGTTTGCGACATCTTCAAAATGGAAGCTATTTCACGCTGAGAAAGGTCTTTATCTTCACGCAAGTCGCGTATTCGCTTGTACATAAGTATCACCCAAGCGAATTGTATTTCAACCTAAAATAGGTTGTTGCATTTTAACCTAAAACAGGTTAAAATGCATTTTGATTAATATTCGTTTGTTCTCTTATATGGTTTAGTTTCGTTAGTAAGTTCCAGCAAATAATCTACGCTTGTTTTATGAAATCGAGCCAATTCCTTTAATATGTTTGTCGGCACATCATTTTCGCCAGTTTCATACTTAGAATATCCTGTTTGCGACATCTTCAAAATGG